>Ga0307516_10008995_pt1 | contig 11189 bp, 13 predicted proteins | sample 19_EM_MG_FD_203310 | JGI IMG/M metagenome (GOLD analysis project Ga0307516, IMG submission 203310) | Populus trichocarpa ectomycorrhiza microbial communities from riparian zone in the Pacific Northwest, United States - 19_EM | ecosystem: Host-associated > Plants > Roots > Unclassified | place...
GTCCGGTTCGAACCACTCTAATGCCATACCTTTTAGGTATGACTGAGCGAAAGTGATTTTAGCGCGGTCCAGGCGGAAAGCCTTTGCGCGATCTTGAAAGCAAAGTTCGCATTGGACCAGAAAGGTCCGGAGTTTTTTGGGGTCGGTGCCATCGAAGGTGTCCGGGTCTCGGACCTTGGCACGTGACGAAGAGGACTCATTGGTACGGCGAGAGGAGCAGGAGAGGCGGTTGACAGCGAGGGCGAGATTATGGAAGACTGCTAGGTTAGCGTCTAGTTCTTCCGTAGCGTCGAGGAAATCCTCGTCGTCGTCGTCATCCTCACCGTCATTGCCGGGGTCGTCTGGGTCATCACCGGGACCATCGTCTTCGGGGCCGAACCACTGGTAACGACCGGGCTCACGACGATCCGGGCTGGGGTCACGATGGTAGGGGAACCTATCACCGGGAGCAGATCCTTGGTGAACAGGGTCTGCAGAACCACAAAGGCTCTGCGACGCAGCGTCGCGACGCGGAGTCGATGACACTGGTCTGGGGGAACAAGCTGTGAAGCTCCGGAATTGGCTTACCAAAGCTGGAGGTTGCCTTCGGCTAGACATAGCCTGTTGGGCGGCAGAGAGACGAAGATCGTCGACTGCTCCTGCTTCTTCAGCAAGTGCTGCCTCAGTACGAGAGCGAGCACGGGTAGTCATGGTCATAATAGGGATTTTTTTCCTAACAGGGCGTACTAGTAACGTTTGAGAACCCACACAAGGTGCGAGTCTGAAATACTGTCAAATCCGGGTCCACTCCGGACAAAGTCCGGACAAAATCCGGTTAAGAACTCGAACGAGGGGGAGGCAGGGGTTGGCCTAGGCCGGGAATTGCTCGGGGGGCAGAGTAGACCGATTGGGTACAACGACAGAAGTAAAGCGTTGACCCCTTGCGTGGATTCCGGTCAAGACAAGAGAGCAGGGACAAGAGTTACGGAGTGGGTGACTTAGTTGATTTCAGACTAAAGATACAGGACCGAGTACAGGACTTTATATACGGAGACGGAAGTATCCTGAGTATATACGGTGACAAGTAAACAACCAGAAACCGGAACAAGGGCATGAGAGTAAAAGGAATAGGTCAGTAAAATAAACGGGGACAGGAAAATAACCAGGGAGTCTGGCTCAAAGCAAACACGGGGAACTGGAAGCATACAGGGACGACGGAGTGAGTGCAGGAACAATGTGGTAAGTGGAACTAAACCGGATAGGGGAGACGATGAGGGCTGAGTACGGACTTAACAGATACTATGTGCGCGAGCCTAGTCCGGGACCGGGGATGAAGCGCAAGGGCCGGGATCGAGCTGTAGAGGTGCGACGAAACCGGAGTAACCGGGCAAGCGACCGGAATTGGGCATGGTCGTCACACAAAGGCACGGAACTGGTCGTAGTGCAACGAAGCCAGCTCTATGGCAGATATAGCCTGTTCCGAGGCTCCTGTGTCGTCGAGGTAGCATACCCCAGGCTCTGCCTCTTGCATCATGGAGGGATCTGCTAGTTGGGTTACATCTCCACTGGCCAACCTGTCAGAGATACTACTTGTTGTGGTTGGGAGCTCTTCAGGTATTTGTCTCTGCACGTCCTCTGCCATCTGCTGTTTCCATGTCATCAGTTTATGCAGTTCTTCCTCTTCAGCCCTTTTTAGTCCTAGCTCTGAACATGATGTGGCATCACCTACGATGTCCGGGGCTCGTTTCCATGGCTCGCTTTCAGCGCCTTTGAAAATTTTGGCCACCTTGGCGGCTTCTACAGCTAATTGCCTGTGCCACTCCTCACGACCTCCTTTTTGTGCTGCGACGATTTCAGCAAGAACTTCTTCTGTTAATGGCCTTTGCTCGACATGTCCATCGACATCATCCTTGTCCACGTCATCGGCTAACAATTCATCGGCTGTTTCTATATTGATGCTGGTGTCCCCAAGGGAGTGACACAGTGCCGATGATTTGCAATCATGGAAGTACTGTATACCCGATACAATGTTACTGATGTGGGGGGGCGCTGTGGACAAGAAGTCTTTGAATGCCATCTGCCACGTCTGTGTCGGTTCTTTGAGGTCACTTTGAATGTCACGCCATGGTTTCAATAACAGCAACATTGAGGCACAATAAAAGGGGTACTGGTCTGGATCGTCCCGAGGTGGGAAGTACTGGCCTATGAAATTGGGCAGATTGTGATGGTCCCCTCGGCGGAGAATGTGCTGTTTCGTTTGGCTCTTAGGATGGGCAGGAAGATAGGGAACACGGATGTGCGGTGGCCACCCTGGTGGTCGCTTTCGCTTTTGGATTTGATGCGACAAGCTGCTGGACGTAGTTGCGACATCAAAGGCACTCACGATCGCAGGGTTCGGGCTGTTCCCATTGATTTCGTACGTGTCGACAAAAAATTCAATTACATTTGATTGCACGAGTGCATCTCCCCGGAGCCGATAGTCCGTGACTTGACTCTTGGTAGATATTTTGCCACGTTCATTGACATCCAATGTCACCATTTCTTGCTCCGCTTCCTGTTGGCACCTTTCATCAGTACACACTGTTTCGATTCTATAAAAGATAGGTCACTTGACCTCTGTGTCTTGGTTCTCCCTTTGAGCTGTTTCCTGGGCTACCGTGTCACCAGCGCTGGGTTCGTCCGATTCTGCCACATTGCTCCTTTTAGTGAGTTCTGGAAACACTTTAAGAAGGCTGCTGACGAACGACGACCAGTAAATCGGTGTATAATGGTGTGATCGATAGGTGTCCCCCCATCCCATCAGATATGACATCACCATTGGCGCTGCCAGTTCTTGTTCACGATTGATGGTTTGCATAAGCCGGAAAAGAAGAAGTTAGTGCTGGTCACGCAAGCTTTCCAGGTACGTCGTCTGCTTCGCATGGTATGCATAACCTTTGGCAAGGACAGCTGACATATTGTAATTTCGGCCTTGTTTCTTGGTTTGATAGCTGGTGATGTAGTATGTGATGTTCATAGTATCTCGAGCATTAGTCAATAGTTTGATATCGTTGTTGCAGCGCAGGTTGACACTCAATGCAGGACACCAAGCATTCATGAATTTGTATAGTCTCTTCGGTCCCCACTTTCCGTCTTCGTGTATGAAATCCATGTCTGATCTCTCGAAAGGTGCCTGGCGTCTACACACTAGACCACCCTGTTTGCTGGGAATCAGACATCGGCATGGAGCACAGGTATGCAAGTTCTTCGTCCTCGCCACTCGCCGTTCCATATCTGTTATTAGATGGTCTCAGCGGTGTGCGTTTGGATTGGGTGGCCGTGAATAAGCCACTTCAACTTCGTTTGGTATGGTGCTAATTGAATCAGCTGATTCCATGCCTGGCAAATATGCACGGATATTGGCAGATATGAAATCGGTGACTTGCTTCCGAAAGTGTTCCTGCTTCAAAAGGATTTCCATTTCCGATGTTGAAGGTGTGTTCAATAGCCACAGAAGCAGGTGCAGATGCAAGGTGGCCCGTGCCTGTGATTCTACCACGCCAAAGTAGGCGGTCACTCGACCAAATATTCCGTTAGTGCACTGCATCCTTTGCGTTCCTGCTTTCGCCCCAAACAGTGTTTCCAATGTTGTCTGGATCATGAAATGGAAAAATTTAGCGGCGGCATAAGGATCTGCTGCAACGTTCTGGGCTCTTTTTTCCTTAGACGGCCCCATCATCGATTTGAAACGATCCAAGTGGATATGCTCCCCTGCAAACACCTGAGCAATGGGGTCGTGCAAGTCACAGGGGTTGATTGTAATCCAGAGAGTGGGTGGGTTTAACATGATGGAGGTAGACCATATCTGCCTTCGCAATCGATTCTGTGCCTGATCAGAACCCATGACGCGCCCTCCGGTGGCATAGATGTGTTGTCGCAACAGTCTCACTGCTGGATCTGAGATCACCTGACCTGATTCCTCTTCTTTTTGTGCCTGCTGCAGTTTGGCTATGGTAAGCGAAGAGAGCATGCGAGCATCTTTCTCGAAAGTGCTCCTGTGCATCTGCAATCGAGCTGATGCCAAGCTCTGTCTGCGCTGCAGAATGCCGAACGCTACAAAAGGAAATGTTTCATGATGGCGAAATCGTTTATCATGGTAACGTAGTGCCCATCTGATATGCGCAGAGAAATTGACACGGACTGGTTGTACGCGTTCTGTGCCTCCACAACCATATGGATATAGACAAGGGAAAGCTTTTTCAAAATAATTCATATCGTCTTCGTCACTCTCATGCAATGACTGCTCTCCAGGTCTTGCTCTCCCGAAATCACGAACAGGTCGCTGGCCATGCCTGACAGCGTAGCCTCCTTCCTGTCCCTCCTGCCACAAGTTTGCTAGTCCCCAGAGCATTAACTTGTTTGCTGTCATGGCTGTCATGTCATTATCGGTTGCCCCTGACACCTGCAGAGGGACTACATCAGGCCCTACGTGACAGGTCATTCTTTATTCGCAAATGCTGTTTTGACAGCTGACCTTCTGCCATGCCGGTGTCCGGCATGGGATGTATCCCTTCCCCCGATGTCTCTGGATCCTCTGCACATAGTCATATCATGAGTAATCTTTTGTTGGGGTGCGCCTTTCAACTCACTTTCTACGTCATCTTCAGGCACATAGCCATCGTTCTCTTCGTTGATTGACACTGTATCGTCTGATTGGCGAATGATTGAAATTAGCTCCTCTGGTATGTCATCCTCCGGCAAACTATCTATGCGTGTCGGGCTGATGTCAATGTCCCCATAGTATTTGGGGTTGTTTTTCTTTAGCCACCACAATGCTTCTGCTACTACTTTGTGACGCACACGAAATGTTGAATGTATCCATTTCCGAGGTAGGTCGTGAACTGCGACGAACGTGACTGATATTAGGGATGCGAGTATGGAAGGTGGTCTGGGCATCAGCTTCCCTTCTAGCATTGAAGCAATGGCATCCATATTAAGCTCATATGTGCTCACATTGCCACGCATAGCTCGTTGCAGGGTTTCGTGACGTGCGCCCTGTTGTTTGGGAAACAGCTTGAATACATAAACACGGGGATAGAGTTGTGCAATCAACAACTGCTCAGGGAAAGTCAACACCTCCAGTTGCCATGGAACATTTCCTATCCAAAGACTGTTCGCGAGAGACATTTTTGGTGGTAAGCTCCCTGGTTTGTTCAATTCTTCCAGACATTCTTGACAAATAGATACAATTGGGTCCATTTCTTCCCCGACGAGCCCAGCGGGTTCCAATAGTCTGCCACAGTATAGATGATGTGCAGGATGTTTAACGGATGGAATTAGTCGAGAGCTGTTAGGCATCAGTGTGAGTGGCATGGCCATTACCCTGTCTGCTATAATGCTGCACTCTCTCGCACAGACTCCACACACGCAAAGTTCCACCACCTCGTTTGAAGTCGCAGCATAAAAGCGTGCATAGCATTGTTTGGTTTTGGCAGGTCGAGGGAGTTGGAGGAATTGGAATGTCTCCTGTACATGGGGCTCTTCTGGTGACAATTCTGAACCATGCTGCTGCTCAGCATCTGATTCACGTGAAATGTCTCTTTTGCGTTTTTGACTGCTGTGCCTAGAGGCAACTCTCTTGGCATCTTCACCTCTTTTCAGCTGTGCTTGGTCTAGGAGATCTTGCAACTGCTGACGCGGGGCATGTTCTAGAACATGTTGGATGAGCAGCTGCTTGTTGTTTCTGACATGGTTGGGAAAGATTAAGTGGCCTCTCAATGATGCATGAATGTCTCTGACTGTCAGATGACTGAGCATCACCTTGTTGTCAGGATCTTGCTCATTGAATGGGTTCATCTTGGTGGCGATAGAGTCAGAGCAATTTATTAGGGGGTTGCCCTGCAATACATATCCACATACTCCTTATTAATATCTCCATGAATTTCTGCTTACTGCACATCAATCATTGCTGTGTACATGCCAAGTGACTACAGCTATTTGGGTACACAGCTCAAACAATTCGAAGTTTCTTGCTAATAGGTGTGTTGGGGTCCAAATGCATTCTAACTACTCGCTTCTTCATCACATTGCTGCTGGTTGGTCGGGGAGGAACTAGCACTTGCATCACATCGATTTTGCCCACAAATACATCTTTGCTGCGCATGCCCTTCTTGCCAGCTATGGCAAAGTGGCTGAGACCAAAATGCATCTCTACTATGCCATCCTCCAAGGCGCAGCAATAAGCTTCTGGCAAGATGAGCTTGCCTTCAATGTCATATGCTGGCACAGGAACAATGTGATGTGTCATGAGCACTGTCTGAAGCTCTGCATGCGTTTCTTCGTGGGTAAGTGGCCATTTGTTGGCAGTAGCGAAGTCTGGCTTATCACTGTCAGGCGACTGTCCGTTGTCATCCAATAACTGAGTGATCATTTTTAGGTTCTGCCTTCCGAGCAATTCGAGTCCAACACTCACCTCAAACAACACATGCCTGACCTTGAACCTCTGTGTTTGGGCGTGCCCTCCAGTAAAAAAGGCTTTGCCCATTTCATAGCCTGGCATCTGCATTTCGTCTTGCAAATGCTGTAGATTGGCTACAACCTGCTGAAACTCGTCTTTTACGGGTTGCAAGTCCGGAGTGCTGACGACGCAGGATGGCTTTACATCCAGTAGGTCCTTCCAAACTGCTGATGGCTTTTGATACCCGGCGTCTGGCGTCATCCAAAAGTCATTATGATCGACTCGGACAATAGCACTGAGAGAGGCCATTTCGAATGAACCGTCGCTGGACGCTCCATCGTTGACCACCAACCTATCCGCGCGCCTGTCACGGACCCACTTCACTTTCTTCAACACTTGATCTCCTCCGAGATAAAATTCAGATTGCTTCAAAATCTGATGTGTTTGAATGAGGCGTGCTGCAGAGGTGGCCACCAAGGATGTACTAGTCATTATGGTCTAGGAATGTTCTGGTTCGATGGAATGCTCTAACTTTGTTATCTGTTTTTATATTGCTCTAGAGTCTCCTATTGGTCGCCGGCTAGGAGTGTCAATAGGAGAGAGGGGTTGCTGTGTGGGCGGCGGCAATAGTACAATCTCCTTTCTCTTACGCAGCAAGAATGGATGCATTATTGCCCACCGACTACAGTGTTAATGCCTTCTTCCTCACTCATGGTGGTCGCAGCAAACCTATCTCAGTGACCATCTCACTGGAGGACCAGAAGTTAATGCATGTCACCTATGATCGCTCCTTATTCCCCTCCGATGTGACCATCTCCCAAATATCTGTAAACGTGGATGGTTTCCTTTATCATGTCTACTTTGACTATGCCTGCCACCAATACAATCTGGCAACTGCTTCTTACCTATTCATCCGTTTGTTGCAGCACAAGTGCGCCACAAACATATGCATTGAGGATGACCTACCTGACCTCTTAGTCATTCTCGAGGATTGTGTATTTCTCTCCGTGCCCCTCTGTGACTGCAATTGATGTTTGGCAGACTCTACGTGAAATACCCAGCGGAAACTGTTAAGAGAGACATCTAAAGCTACTCGCTTTCACGGCAGCTCACACTGTGCTGAACACTGATGTGGTGATGCAATGTCTGTACTATTTCGTGCCCAACCTTTAGCCTGACTACTCTGTTTGTGCATTCTTCCTCTCCCACATTTATAAAAATATTGCGCGGACAAATGGAACATTTGAGCACTTTTGTACAAAAGCGTGCTGGTACCTCATCGGCATCTGTATCACAGTACCCTATCGTCCGCATCACTCTTTCTGTCTGACGTGCTAACAACCTTCCCCATGTGACAAGCGTGCTGTTTAATTCTGCATGTTAATGGTTTGGAGAGGATATTTCTCATACAAACTGTAGACAACGATTGGTAAGTATCGGGTCAATGACAACGACTCACTCACTCCTCAAAAATAGTTAAAATGTCTGGCATATCGTCTTCCGGACACAAGCTCACTGGTCTTTGGGCTCGCAATAGACGGACAATGAGGTAACATGCGGTCTCTGGTTTGTGTTGATGTTGGGTACTGTCAAAGTAGACCTTGTAAAGTCTGTCACCGACCCTGGCCGATTCTTCGCAGATGACAGCGCTCAAAGGGAAAATGGAGCATTTATACTTTATGTAGACGTTTTGGTGTTTGTCCGAAGTCACCTTCACAGGGATGGCATTGCTGCGTCCTCCGTGGCTAAGAAAGAAGGCGAGCACAGTGTAGTCTGCAACGCGCTGGAGATCCATAGCAAGCACAATCTTGCAAAATGCTGAGCCGAAAGTGGTTGGTTGTTCATGCAGTGTATAGGGTCTACCTACCCACGCGCTCAACCCCGTATGATCCTTCTGAGCTCCTAACCCCTGGCCCCTTGCAATTAGGAGCGTTAGTATACAAAATTGTTTACGGATGTTGCTCCGCACCGGAAACTCGACCAGCAACTGCCATCATGAGTCGCTTCCTAATACCCTCGCCACCATACTCACCTGCACGGAAACTCCTCTTAAACATGGAATTGTTGGAAGCCTTGTTTGACCTATCAGATTTACAAACCATCATGGCATTTGCCCGCAGCTGCAGATACATGGCAACGAAAGCTCAATGGTATCTGCAATGAAAACTGAATATACTGTCCGCTTGTTTTTTCGAAGGCGATAAAGAACTTGCCTTCATCTTGAATGCTTGTGACGCTGTCGTGTCCGGCTCGACCGCTTTACACTTCTTGCTGCCAATCACTTTCACTCCATGGTCTCCCACGGATCTCGACATATACGTCCCCTTCCATTGCCAACATCAACTCAGCCACTTGCTCAAAAAGGGAGGGTATCACCTGCAAAAGAAAAGTAAAAGCAACAGCTCGTTGTACTCTGCATCCAAGATCTTTACTGTCTTGACTTTCGCTAAAGCGCTCAGGAAAATCGATGTCATCGTTTCTACGTCCGACTGTGCGATCTTGCCCATCTTCCAATTCCATTGCACCGCTGTAATGAATTTCATCACTGCCAAATCAATTTTCTGTGCTTACCCATCTCTCACCTTCCATGCATTATCAATGATAAATGGGTCTCTGCTTTATAACGGTACTTTCTCACCCGTTGGCATGAAAGCACTTATCAAATACAAAAATTGGGGTTTTGCCTTCGTTTCGTGTCCATCAACACACGAATATGGATTTGCATGCAAAAGTGCCAACCGCTGCTTAACAGACGGTGGATGTTTATGGATCGATATTGACATGGTGCCGAGAGTAGGAAGGCATCCTGAAAATATGTTTGGGAAGTTAGCGGTCATCGATGTCAACTGGGCTTTGGGAGGTTTACTTTGTGGTGCTCCTGCGGCTTTTGTGCGTCCATATGCTTGTGACACCTGAGATGACTCGTATGTCCTCATAACGTTGATCCACCTTTGTGGCTGAGCATTATGCAGATTTCTATTCGTGAACACATCAGCAACTTGAATCGTGTGATTTTTATGAAGGGCACGGGGCCGTTTGGAAGAGTAGCTGCTGGTGATTGGTACTGAAGAGATATTGGTCTGCGCTTAGTTTGTAGTAGTGGTTGTTCGGCTCTTCAAAGTTCCAAGCAAGGTAGTAGTTGCCGGCGGCAGCCAGCACTTCCCGAGTACATCAATGACCTCACAAATGCCAACCCGGTGAGTTCTTGTATTTCGAGTCTGTGAAGCTTGGACCTGTAACATTGTTCGTGCTCAGGAAGTTGCTTTCAGGAAATCTGCCACGGCGGTACTCCACTTACCTCCAAAATGGTTGTTCCTAACTCCATGAGACTGTAGTCTGTGGGTGTGAGCAGAGACTAAGGAAATCAAACAATCTGCTTGAAGGAGTCCCGACTCCCGGCGGCCAGTTATTGTTCTTCACGTGATTGCATGCAGAGCCCATCATTTCCTTGTTTTTTACTTTGTAACTAACCGAACGTGTCGCTACCTCAAGATGAAACGTAGCAACAGCTATTGTGCCCGCACCACAACCCTATCTCCACTGCGCTACGCAACGTTCGAGGCTGCTGGCCAAGTCCCTAGTTCATTAGGCGAATCAAGATATGGGACACCGCCCAGATCCACCCTCTACCAACATGCCAGTTACTGCTCGTCAGAACATCGTAGTCAGCCCACAGTCGTCCGCACCGCATGTGAATGATATTGCTGACTGTGATCACGTTGCAGTTGCCCACCATGGACATGGAATATGTACGCCCTCGATAGCGCAGTCTGCGTCATTCAGACAATCTTCTCGAACCAACTCCAGCTCGTCTCTTCTTCTGGGAATGGCTCGACCTGGTTCATCTGCCGGCAGCTCTCACCAGCACCAAGTATGGTACGAGACACAGCCATCCCTGCATCAAAATCCTGCTTGGCAAGGCAGCTTCTCATCCGCTCAGCCTGCTACAGACCCACCTATACCAGCCTCTTCTCGGCTTATCCTGCGCTCCGACAAGTTTCCGTGGCCCGTCGTAGGGGCCCGTCGTCGTCAAGTTCAGGATATAGCAGTGGCTTGCTTGGACATTCCAGAGGTCGTCCTCGAACATCAGTAATCTCAATCTCCTGTATGCGCTCCACGCGACACTTCTCGCTCGCGTGACTCCCCAGGAATGGGAGGCGCTGGCACATGGAAGCCGGGCACAGCGTAAGGTCACCCATGCTTACGAAAAGAGGTGCACGAAAATGGGAGGTGGGTGGGAAGGTGGTGTGCGCCGCTTGGATTGGCTGCATGGGAAAACGAGGCTTGTTGGAATTGAAGTGGAAAAACATGGGAATGGCGCAAACACGGGAAAGCTCGTCTTTGGGAAGCCATGAAGGGTTTTCTCATTGCTGTTTACAAATTATGACTCACGCACGCAGTTCATGACTTTAACTGGGACCCACATATACACTCATTCATCACTCACTGAACACTCACGAAATACAACGACGCATATGGATTGTCGATACTATGGCATTTATGGGTGATGATACCTGGACTGGACTTTGACCATTTGTATGTATTTAGCCTGAGATCTGTGTTGTCTGGTCATTCATGTCTTCATTTTATCTGTAATATTAATCGTGGATTTTTCAAGGACTACATACTGCTGATGGATTGACGTAGTGACACATGGGAAATTTCAATGTTTTGATGTCAACAAAATTTAATTCCGAACACAAATGTAGAATATTATCTTCCAATATTGTATAATCTAGTTTGCAGAATTTCATATTTGGAGGTACCATCAGAA
>Ga0307516_10008996_pt1 | contig 11188 bp, 6 predicted proteins | sample 19_EM_MG_FD_203310 | JGI IMG/M metagenome (GOLD analysis project Ga0307516, IMG submission 203310) | Populus trichocarpa ectomycorrhiza microbial communities from riparian zone in the Pacific Northwest, United States - 19_EM | ecosystem: Host-associated > Plants > Roots > Unclassified | place...
GCCGGCTGCTCATCCAAGGCTGAAGTCTGTGACGGCGTCGACAACAACTGCGACAACGTCATCGACCCGCCTGGCACTTGCCCCGACGGCTGTACCGGCGCGCTGTACGGCGGCCACACCTATTACTTCTGCGGCGCCGTCGATACCGCGAGCGCCGCGCTCACCAAGTGCACGAACGCCAACATGGTTTTGATCAGCATCGAAACCAAGGGCGAGAACGACTTCGTGGCCAGCAAGATCAAGGGCAACACCTGGCTCGGCGGCAGCGACGAAGCCCAAGAAGGCCATTGGCTCTGGGCCACCGGCGACAACCTGTTTTGGGACAACGGCCCGGTCGACGGCAAGTACGCCAACTGGCTCGCGCAGCAACCCAACGACAACGGCGCGGGCGGCTCACACGAAAATTGCCTGATCATCAGCCCCACTGGCGCAGTCGTGGGCCCCAGCAGTGGCAAGTGGAACGACATCAACTGCAGCCTCACCGGCTCGCGCTGGGCCTGCGAATCCACCGGCCCGGTGCTCACGCCCGGCGCCCCTTGAGCGCCAAAGCGGCCTATGGCTGCGCCTATTTAGCCAAAAATCGGCCGCCCTGCGCTTAGCGCTGAAGTCTCGCCTGGAAGGGCCGTTCCATGAATGGGACAGGCGCACCCTGCACACCTTGTCCCACAAGGGCCCAGATGGCTGAAGCGGCGCGAGTGATGGAAACGGCGACAGTCCCGAAAGCGATTCTGGATGAGCTTGCCTGGCGAGTAGCGCAAGGCAAAGTCGATTTGCCGCTCTTGCCCGGCGTGGCCATGGAGGTCACCAACGTCGCCGCACAAGAGAGCACCGACTCCCGCGCGATCGCGGAGCTTTTGCGCAAAGATCAGGCAATGGCCGCGCACGTGCTGCGCGTCGTCTCCTCGCCCGTGTACAGCGGACGCACGCAGATCGTCTCTTTGCAGCAGGCAGTCGCGCGCCTGGGCGTACAGAAGATTCGCGAAATCTCGCTGGCGATCGCCTTTCGCGTTGGCGTGTTCAAGCTCAAGGGCTTCGAAAAAGAGATCACGGCGCTGTTTCAGCATTCGGTAGGCGCGGCCATGTTCGCGCAAGAAATCGCGCGCAGCACGCGCCGCAACGTCGAAGACGCATTCATGTGCGGTCTGCTGCACGACGTGGGACGGCCGGTGATCTTGCAGGCGCTGGTGCAAATTTTGGCCGAGCAAAAGCTGCACGTTTCGCCGAGCGCCGTAATTGCGGCGACCAGCGAGCTGCACGCAGACGTGGGCGGCACCCTGGCGGAGGCGTGGGGCTTGCCAGAAGCCGTCGAGATGTCGATCCGGCACCACCACTCACTGACCCCGCCGGACGCGCACGTGAACAGCGTGCGTATCACGGCACTGGCCGACGCAATGGCGCACTTCACCTTCGAGCCAGAGAGCACGCCGGAAGCCGAGCTGCGCAAGCATCCGGCGCTGGCGCCACTCGAGCTTTACCCGGAGATGCTCGACAAGCTACTGGCCAAGGGCGAAAGCATTCGCCAAGCCGCCGGTGCGCTGTCGTGAGTGACTACGATCTGATCGTCATCGGCGGTGGTCCGGCGGGACAAAAGGCGGCTGTGCAAGGCGCCAAAGCCGGCGCGCGCGTGCTGCTCATCGAGCGCGCCAAGACCGCCGGCGGCGCGTGCGTACGCTACGGCACCATTCCCAGCAAAACGCTGCGCGAAACCGCGCTTTCGCTGGGCAAATTCCGCAAGCTTACGGCACACGTCATGGACGTCGAAATGCCCTCACATCTGCAGCTCAGCAGCCTGATGGAGCGCAAAGAAGAGGTCGTGGCCGCGCACGAACGCTATATGCAAGCGCAGCTCGAGCGCAACGGCATCGAGCTCCGCCAAGGCGTGGCGCGCTTTACGTCGCCCAGCAGCGTCGAAATTGCGCTGCTCGACGGCTCGCACCAAAGTTACTCGTCGCGCTTCTTCGTGATCGCAGCCGGTTCGTCGCCGCGCACACCGGACAACGTGCCCGTCGACCACGAGCACATTCTGGACAGCGATTCGCTGCTCTCGTTGTCGTACCTGCCGGAGTCGCTGGTGGTGCTGGGCGCCGGCGTGATCGCCTGCGAGTACGCTTCGATTTTCGCCGCCTTGGGCGTCAAAGTGACGATCGTCGACAAGGGTGCGCGCCCGCTCGCATTCATGGATCAAGAGCTGGTCGAATATTTCTTGAAAGAGCTGCGTGGAGCTGGCGGCGAATTTCTCGGCGATCGCAGCCTCGAAAGCGTGGCCTTCGACGGCCTGTCGAGCGTCGAAACCCGGCTCGCGGGCGGCCAGATCTTGCGCAGCGAAAAGCTATTTTGCGCGCTCGGCCGCGTCGCGCCGGTTGCCGGTTTAGGGCTAGATGCGGCGGGCGTGAAGGTGACGGCGCGTGGTCTGGTCGAGGTCGACAAGAACCTCCGCACCAGCGTTGCCCATATCTACGCGGCGGGCGACGTGATCGGACCGCCCGCTCTCGCCTCGACGTCGATGGAGCAAGGACGCCGCGCGGCGTGTCACGCGCTCGGGCTAGATTTGGGGCGACAGGGCGAGCTGGCACCGATCGGCATTTATACGATTCCGGAGCTTGGCAGCGTCGGTATGACGGAGCCGCAAGTGCGCGAGCGCTACGGCGATGTGTTGGTCGGCCGCGCCAAGTTCGAGGAAGTCGCCCGCGGCCAAATCTCGGCCGCCGAGAATGGCCTGCTCAAGCTGGTCGTACACGCCGAGACCGGCGTCGTGCTCGGTGCCCACGCGGCCGGCGAAAGTGCCACTGAGCTCGTTCACCTCGGGCAAATGGCCGTCATCTCTGGGCTCACCTACGAAACCTTCATCGACACCGTTTTCAACTTCCCCACCTTCGCCGAAGCCTACCGGGTCGCCGCCTTCGACCTGCTCAAACAACAGCGCGCGCGCGCCTCGGCCAAGCCCGCCGCTGCCGAGTAGCGGATTTCATCTACCGACGACCAGCAACTCGCTCACGGCGCCGCGCCGCGACGCGACCGAGTTGATCGGACGCCGCACGGCGACGTCAGAGCACTTGAAGCTCTGATACAAAGCCCGGGTTTCGGGCGTGGCCGAGTTCGAGAGCACGGCTGCGACCTTGCGCTTGAGCAGCTTGTCGAAGGCTCGCGCCAGCCGCTGATGCTCGGCCAACCCGAACGCCTCCGAGTGATACGCGGAGAAGCTCGCCGTCTTGGACAGCGGTAGGTAGGGCGGATCGAGATACACGGCGTCGCCACGCTGCGCCTCGCTGCAAATCTCTTCGAAGTCAGCGACCCGAATCGTGACGTCTTGCAAGACCTTCGACGCTATCGCCAGCCGCTCCGGATCGTAAATCTTGGGCCGCTTGTAGCGACCGTACGGCACGTTGAAACCGCCCTTCGAATTGACGCGGTAGAGGCCGTTGTATCCCGTCTTGTTGAGGTAGATAAGCCGGGCGGCGCGCTCGATTTTGGTGCCGGCTTTTTCTGCGCGAATCTCGTAGTAGTCATCCTCGCTGGTGCGCCCCTGCAGCGCCTCGAGCTTCTTCAGCAGCTTGCCCAGATCGTCGCGCACCACCGTATACAAGTTGATGAGCTGCGCATTCTTGTCCGTGATGACCGCGCGCTTGAAGCGTTGCTCTTCTGCGAGCGCCATGAACACCGCCGCCCCACCCACGAATGGCTCGTAGTACGTCTCGATTCGAGCCGGCAGCTCCTTCAGGATCCGCGGCACCAAGCTCCGCTTTCCACCCGCCCATTTGAGGATCGGGCGTAGCCGCTCAGTCATCGCGCGCCTGCGTACCCGAATTGCTCCACTGCGTAAACTCTCCCGAGATTTCAGTCGCTTTCGCGTTTGCCGACGAGGTTGCAAGCTCAAGCGACAGCGCCACGACCCAGCGCGGCGTAAAGCCGCCCGCTCGCCAACCACCGGAGCCTCGCGGGCGGTGGCAGCGCGCGGATTCGACATAAGGTTATATTCGGTTATATCGAGGTGGGGCGAGGACCCGCAGCGGCGAACCGCGCGCGGACCCTCGGGAATGGGCTTGGGTTTGGGTTTGGGCTTGGGTTTGGGTTTGGGCTTGGGCTTGGGCTCGGGCTCAGGTGTGCAGGTTGGGCTCGGGTTCCGGACTGCGTCTGCGTGTTTGGGCTCGGGCTCGCGGGTTCGGGTTCGGGCTCGCGGGTTCGGGCTCGGGTCTGCGGGCTCGGGCTCGGGTCTGCGGGGCTCGGGCTCGGGTCTGCGGGGCTCGGGCTCGGGCTCGGCCTGCGGGGCTCGGGCTCGGGTCTGCCGGCTTGGCCGCGGGTTCGCGGGTTCGGGCTCGGGTCTGCGGGTTTGGGCTCGGGCTCGGGTTTAGGCTTGGGCTCGGGCCTGCCGGCTTGGCCGCGGGCTCGGGCTTGGGCTCGGGCTTGGCCGCGGGCTCGGGCTTGGCCGCGGGCTCGGGCTTGGCCGCGGGCTCGGGTCTGCAGCTCGGGCTCGGTTGGCCTCGGTCTTGGGCGCGGGTTTGGCTCGGGGGTTGGGCTTCAGGTTCAGGAGTCGGTGCGGTCTTGGCGGATTTCGAGGCGCTTCATCATTTTTTGGAGACCGAAGCGGGATAGGCCTAGGAGCTCGGCGGCGCGGGTTTGGTTGCCGCCGACGCGGCGCAGGGCGGCGCGGACGAGATCGGCTTCGAGGGCATCGACGCGGCCACGCAGGTCGAACTCTTCGCCGACGCGCGTTGGGTGCGCGGCTTGAACGATTTCGCGGCTGAGGTGCTCGAGCCGAATGGCGTCGTCGGCGAGGACGAGCGCGCGCCGCACTTCGTTTTCCAGCTGGCGCACGTTGCCGGGCCACGAAAATGCGGCCAGCGCGTCCAGTGCGGCGCGCTCGAAGCTCACCTTTCGACCCGCAGCATGCAGCCGCAAAAAGTGCTGAATCAGCAGATTCACGTCGCCGAAGCGCTCGCGCAGCGGCGGGACGCGGACGCTGATCACGTTGAGCCGATACAGCAAGTCCTCGCGGAACTTGCCGGTGGCGACCAGCGTCGGCAGGTCGCGGTGGGTGGCGCCGATCACGCGCACGTTGACGTGGCGCACGCTCTCGGAGCCGACCGGACGCACCTCGCCGTTTTGCAGAGCGCGCAGCAACTTGGTCTGCATGCCCAGGCTCATCTCGCCGATTTCGTCCAGGAACAGCGTGCCGCGATCGGCGACCTCGAACAGGCCCGCGCGCGAGCGTTGAGCGCCCGTGAAGGCACCCCGCACGTGACCGAATAGCGTGGACTCGAGCAACGGCTCGGGAATGGCGGCGCAGTTTTCGGACACGAACGGCTGTTTGCCGCGCGCGCCGTTTTCGTGGATCGCGCGCGCCACGAGCTCCTTGCCGCTACCAGATTCACCGAGCAGTAGCACCGGCACGTCGGTGGCGGTAACGCGATCGACGATTTGCAGCATACCGCGCACGGCTTCGCTCTTGCCGATGATCGCGTCGTAGGCGAAGCGCGTCTCGCGTCCACCCTTGACGCGCGACAACTCACGCTCGGCGACGTCGAGCTCGGCTTCGCGGCGCGACAGCTCGCTGTCCAGTCGCCGTGAAGCGCGCTCCGCCCGGCGCGCCGCGCGCCGCAAGAGCAGCTGGTCGCGCGCGTCGGCAATGGCTAGCGCGGCCAGCGTCGCCACCAAGCTGACCCAGCTCAATTCGCGCGCACCGAACGCGCCGCGACGCACCCGGTCGTCCAAGTACACCACGCCGAGCGGCTCGCCTCGCGCCACGAGCGGTACCGCCAAAACGCTACGCAGCTTCAGAGCGTGCACGCTGTCGTGCACCTCCGGCAAATCTCCGGCCGCGTCCACGGCCACCACCGGCCTGCCCTCGCGCAGCGCGCGCTCGGCCAGCGAGGTGGAGAGCTCCAGCTGAACACCGGTCAAATCGTGCTTACCGATGTTGCGCGCGGCGCGCGGTCGCAAACGGCCGTTGGGCGCCCGCAGCAGCAAAAGCCCGCGTTCCACGCCGGTCCACAGCACCAGCGCGTCGAGCACCTGGTCGAGCAGCGGCCGCAGCCGTTCGCGGTGACCGAGCGCGCGCACCAGCGACTCCACGTCGGCTAACTGCTCGGGAGTGAAGCCGGAGGCGCCGCTCTTCGCGTCGTCCGCGCGCGACAGCCAAGGCAGGGCCAGCACGGCCGGACGCAGCTCTTCGGGTGCGCGCCGGAGCAGCTCGCGCGCCGCCTCGGCGACAGCTTCGGTGAAGTGCCGCGCGGCCGCGCCGTCGCCGAGCTGAGCCGCCAAGCGCGCACCGGCGAACAGCGCCGGACCGCGCACCCCGACCGGGCTCACGGTGCGCGACAAGCTCTTCAGCTCCGAAAGCACGGCATCGCCACGCTCGCTGCCGGGTCTTTGCGCCAAGGCGTGCGCGCGTGCGCCCCACCATTCGAGGCGTGCGTCGATGGCCGACTCCGGCCGACGCGCCGCCGTGTCATTGGCGATCAGCTCGACGCTCTCGCCGTGCTGCAGCAGCCGTGCCGCACAACGCAGCTCGTCGTCGGCGTCGGGCTCGAGCAGCGAGCGGGCGCGCTTGACGTGCTCGACGGCCTCGCTGTCGCTCTCGGCGACGTCCGCCAGCACGAAATGGGCGTAGGCGCGGCAACGCTGGTCGGCGGACGCTTTGGCGCGCGAAATCGCCTCTTCGGCGGCTTCGCGCGCCTCGACGCGCGCGCCCACCGCGGCGTGGGCGGCGGCGATGGAAAGCACGGCTCGAGCCGCCTCGGCACCACGGCCCAGGTGCTCGAACAAGAGTAGCGCGCGGCGCGCCGCCTCGAGCGCCTCGCCCAAGTCGCCTACGCTGGCCGCAGCCGCCGCCACGCTCGTCGCGTAGGTCGCTTCTTCGAGCACGGCACCGGCGCGCGCCGCAAACTCGCGCGACACCCGAAACGCCGACAGCGCCGCCTCGGGCAGTCCTTGCGCCAGCGCCAGCAAACCGAACAGCGACTCGGCGCGCGCGCGCTGCTCGTCATTTTGCGACAGCAAGCGCGCGCGCTCGGCGTGGCGACGCGACTCGGCGAATTGGCCCTGCCGCAAACCCACGAGCGCCGCGCACTCGGCGAGCTGCTGCGTCTCTGCGCCACCTTCCAGCAAACGCGCGGCCGCGTCGGGCCGGCCGGCGTCCAGCTCCGCGCGAGCTCGTAGCGCCGTTGCTCGGGCTACGACGCGGGGCGGAGCGTCACGCAACGTGTCGAGCAGCGCGAGCGCACGCGGCAGCTCACCGGCGCGGCGCCACAGCTCCGCCAGCTCCACGCACAGCTCGGGCGAGCTCTGGCGTTCGAGCAGCGAGACGGCGCGCCCCAACTCTCCGCGCAGCCGTAGCACCCGCAGCAGCTCGAACAGCAAGGCTTCCGGCGCCGTGCCCGAGCGCACCAGATCTTCGGCGGAGTCGACCGTTGCGTCGCTGACCGTCGACTCGCGCAGCGAGAGCGCGAGCGACAGCGGGTCAGAGGCCGTCGCGCGCCCCTCGACGCGCGAGCCCCGCTCGAAATCCAAAAATCCAAGTGCCTGCGGCGAGCGCTCGCCCGTGACGCGCAGGGCTCGTTCCAACAATTGGTCGTCGGTCGTGAGCGGCAGCCGAGGCCACGAAGACGCGGCTACCCCAACCAGAGCAACCAGAAAGCGCGACTGACCTAGCGCGTCGAGCTCGCCCAGCTCCGCCGTGCCCGAGCTCGCCTGCCCGCGCAGCGCGCGAACCTTGGTCAGCAAATCCAAAACCGGCGTAAGCACCGCCGTCGCCAGCGGGCCGACCGTGAGCTTGGTCTGGGCCGAGCGTGCGGCGTCTACCAGCTCACGCCGACGGGCAAAGCGGTAGGCGCGCCGCACGGCTTGCTCGCCGCGCGCGCTGGACGGCGGAAAAACCGCCGCGCCCGCGGCCTGCGCGCGCTTCGAAACCCAAGCCGCCGAGGGGCGCGCGCTGGGAGCCGACTTCAGCAGCGCGCGCGCCACGTCGGCCAATGCGTCGTTCGGCGCCAAGTGCTCGGCGGCATGCTCCGGCTGGGGCAGCTCCGGCGCCAGCAGCTCAGCCAGCACCATGCCGAGCGCGTATAGGTCGCGCCGGCGCGCGTCGCCGACGGCGCCGCCGGCCAGCACCTCGGGCGCCAGGTAACGCCGCGTGCCGCCGCTCGCGCTCTCGGCGGAAGCCTCGCCAGAGAGCCCAAAGTCGATCAGCCGCGCGCCCGTCTGCGTAACGACGATGTTCTGCGGCTTGATGTCGCCGTGCGCCGAGCCCACGCCGTGCAGATCGGCGAGCGCCGCGCCGATGTCGCGCGCCACCGTGAGCGCGAGCTCTCGCCGCCCGGCGACGGACGACGCTGCAGCAAGGGTGGCCAACGTTTCGCTCTCTTCCCAGGCGAAGACGAGCAGCGGTGCCCCGCGCTCGAAACGCTCGCCCAGCACCGTCACGTCTTGACCGAGCTCCGTGACGTCGAGCAGCGGCGCCACCCACGGCGAATCGACCAGGCACAACCGCTCAGCCTCGTCGGCGAAGCGCGGTCGCTGCCCTCGGTCGCGCCCGAGCTTGACGACCAAGAGCTCGGCCCCTCGTTCGGCCAGCAGCACCCGGCTCGTTGCCCCACCGCCGAGAAGCCGCGCTACCCGGAGCGGCTCACCCGGGACTGGCAACATAGTTGTCAACGGTTCCGACCCACCCATACCCATGAATATGAGCGGTATTTTATAGAGTGTCAACCGAGATGGCAGCCTTGATCCGAGGCGCAGCGACGGCGGCCGGGAAGGCTGGCTCGGAGCGGGCGGGCAGCGTTGTCGTCGTGCAATCCGCGCCGGCGGCGATGAACCGCGACAGCGCGCGCAGCCCTTGAAGACGCACATTGCCCTCGACCAACTGTCCCCCGAGGTCCTGCGAGCGGGGCATCGGCTCGCCGCGCACGAACCATTCGCGCAGTCGGACCAGCTCGTCGTCCGACGGCACCACGCTCTCTCCCCTCGCCAAGGGCAGGTCTGTGTGGGTGGAAACAGTGGGATCAGCCGTCGGGTCCTGCTGACAGACGAGCGCCGTGGCGCCAGGCGGGCAAGGCTCGAAGTTCTCGCGGCGCAGGAAGAGCTTGTAGAGCAAGTAGCTGTTGCCAGGGCTCCGTGGGTCGATGAGCGGCATGCGCACGCCGAAACGAGCGCCGCTTTCGGCAGGAATGCCGCCCGACTCGTCACCGAGGTCGGTTTCGTGGGCGATGCGCTGCACGGCTGTCCTCACGAGCACATCGGCGTCATCGAGCGCGAGCCCGTAGGGCGGGCCGGCGAGGCGCTGTCCATCGAGCTGGTTGCCGCTGCTGGCGTGACAGGCCGAGCCAGTGCAATTGCCCAGCGTCTGCCCCAAAACCTCTTGCACGATGGTCGCGCATTTGACCGCCGGCTCGAGCGGCTGCGCCACCGGGGCGTCGCCTGTGAAGAAGCTCGTGTGCAGGGGCCCGTCGGCTTCGGTGAGCGGCGCGCCGTCGATGGCGCGAAGACCGAAGTCGCCTTCGGTCTTCGCTACGTTGAGCACGATTTGATAGAGCGCCTGCGAAGCGAACCCCTGCCCGGGGGGGACACGGAACTCGACCACGCGCTCGACTGGGTCATACGCCACCTGGAACGTGACCCCTGGTGAGAACCTGGGCTCGGCGGTGTAGACCTGGATGGCCTGCCGATTGACGGTCGCCGGATTCAGGAAGCGATCGAAGCGCAGCTTGATGCTGGCGTTCGTTGGCACCGGGGCGCAGTCCGGATCAGCACCCACGCCGCAACCGTCTGGGGGATACATCCCCAGAATGCGCACGGGCGGGCCCGCCGCGCTCGGCGGGTCGGGCTGCGCTACGTCGCAACCCCCGAGCAAAACGGCTAGCGGGAGCGCTAGCCCCAGGCTCAGCTGTCGGAGTAGGTGGAGAGCTGGTCGCGGATGTTCTGCTCGCTGACGCCCGTGCGGATGTGATCCTTCAGGATGTCGGCCAGAGTGATCAGGAGGTCGTCGACCCCCTTCTCCTCGATGATTTTGGAGAGCAGCTGTCGCGCCTCCCGGCTGTCGTCTTCGCGGAGGAACTCCCGCACCTTGTCGACAGAGATGTCCCCTTGAAAGTCGAAGTACAGATTCTCGAACAGGTAGCGGACGAGCTCCTTCACGGAGGGCCTCCTCGAAGCATGAGCAAACGTAGCCCTTGCCGCTATACCTGCCAGCTCTTGCCCTCGGCAAGGGCTTTGGCATCTGTTTGGCTTTTAGGGCGCAAATCAGCGACATTTAAGGAGTTCCGGGTCGTTCGGGGTGTGGCAAGTCAGGCACGGCCGCGCGTTTTGGCGCAGCGCCTGCTGGCAGCGGCTGCCAAAGCCCACCGGGTGGGGATTGATTCCCTGGCCGGTGCCGCCGATGTTGGGCCCCGGGCCCCCAACCCCCCGGGTGGCGTGGCAGGTCGCGCAGTCGCGCTCCTGGTGACAGCTCACGCAAGCATTCAGGTTCCGCTCGGCCTCCCAGGCGTGATGAGCCGCGGTGCGCGGCCCGTCCGTCCACACTGACTTTGGCGGATGGAAGCGTCCGCGATTGGCGAAATTGCCGATCGGCCCGGACATGGTGATCCCGGCGCGCTGGTGGCACGTCAAACAGAAGGACTGCTGCTGGTGGCAGCTCGTGCAGCGCGGGTTGTTCTCGCGCGCGGCGATCGGATGCTGGCTCAAGAAGTCGTTCGGGTGAATGCGGCGCGGCCGCACGTTACCGTCGTGGCAGCTCACGCAGAAACGCTCTTGGTGGCAGTTCGCGCAGAACTTGCTGTCGTCTCCGGCCACGGTCTTGTGCCGCTCGATGAAGTCGGAGCCGTGGCCTGCATCATTGAGCCAAGGCGGCGGTAACAGCTTGCCGCTGGCGAACGTCGTCGTCAGCAGGCCGTTCGGCTCGCTGAGGTGGCAGGTGCTGCAGGCGCCCGACGCCTTGAGCCGTCCCCTGGCGGCGACGCTTTTGGCGCCGAGCGGCGCGCTCGGGTTCCCGGTTTCGGTCGAGCCAAGCACGTGGCAGCTCACGCACTCTTTCATGCGCGGTAGCTGGTCGCGCGTCGCAAGCTTCAGCTCTTCGACTTTGCCGTGACAGCGCGCGCACGGAACACGCGCGATGGTGACGTGCTTTTGATGATTGAAGCGCAAATTGGGCTTCGGCAAGAGCACGCGTTCCACCACGTTGGGGCGCGCGGGGTCGTAGCCG
>Ga0307516_10008997_pt1 | contig 11187 bp, 10 predicted proteins | sample 19_EM_MG_FD_203310 | JGI IMG/M metagenome (GOLD analysis project Ga0307516, IMG submission 203310) | Populus trichocarpa ectomycorrhiza microbial communities from riparian zone in the Pacific Northwest, United States - 19_EM | ecosystem: Host-associated > Plants > Roots > Unclassified | place...
TCAGGGAGTCGTTGAATGATACCCATTCCTCTTCGAGACAAGCGGTGCAATCAATTATATCGGTCCCACTCAACCGTCGACAACATCCCTCGCTGCCGTCTAGAGAGCCCCCATGCCCAGGGACATAGTCATTCGAAACACTAGCCGGTAGATCCGGTGCGGATACAGTATCTGGCGAGGACTGTGCGCTTTCATCCAACGATCGCAGGAAAGATTCAGATATTGTTCGGGCACTTATCATGGTTTCGATTTGATCGTCATCTGGTACTCATGAGTCGAAAATCGAGTTATCCCCTGACAAGATAAAGCACACCTGCTTTCTTACTGTTCCAATCAAGAGCCACCCGTGCAGATCGGGCTTGCGATGTGTCCACTGCGAATTCCACCTGACATACATAAATCATTATTCGTGGTAACGAAAGAATGCAGGCATACCTTATCTTGTGAAACAAGTTGGATTAAGGCCGCAGAGTCACCATCCGTTGCTAAAAGCGGCCATTCGTGCCATGCTCCATCGTAAAGGGATATATCCTCCAGTGCAACGGCATCTTGGAAGGTGTCCTTCGGAATGGGTCCACCAATAGCATTCTGGTTCCTGCCTACATGGTTAGATTGGAAATCGACTTGATCGAAACTACGCACCCTTCTGAAATTTTAAGCTGTCTTCCTGGTTTTTGTTTTTGAGGATCTCGGACAAGTTTGGACAATACACCCCGATTGAGCAGGTTTTTGGTCGCAAGAGAAACGTGATGCTCCCCGAGATCATGCAACAATGCGGCACCAGATTCTGGGTCATATCGTTCATGGGGCGTACCGAGAGTCATCTGCAAGCTGAGATGTGAGTTAACGGTAGAGGTTCCATTGTCAGCTTGATACACCTTGACAGCAGACTCCGCTACACAAATCGCCTCCGACATATGAATCCCAGCAAGCCGATGGTCATCAATTGCGTTGAGGAACGGCTGGCGCAGCATGCGTTTTTCGCGACCTTCTTCAACGGCAGCATTCCAAACGAAATCCCATGGCGGTATAGCCGGCATGTTTTCCAGAATCTCATAATGAGCTGTGAGTTTATTGACTGATAAAGGAATTATGCTGCTGGCTCTCTCCTTCGGCTGAGCAAACCCAACCCGACTAAAATATAGTTCAGCTTGGCCATGGAAGACCGTTTAAAGGAAAACGCACATGGCATTTTTATCGATATGCTGCCGAAGGAATTCGACATGCTTGATTAAGTTGAAATTATTGGTGCTGCTTGGATCATCGTCTGGAAGCATAGTTGTACCTCGATGCTGCATCCAGATGTCGTACCACCTGTCTTCAAGCCGAGTAAGATATGCCTCGTTTCCTGGTGTTTCTCTTATATGTGCTAACCGCTGTCGCACAGTGTTCCTTGGGACCGCGGGGAAAACCTGTTCAAAGGCTGCCCAGTCAAGTCTCGGCATGTTACGGCATCTTGCTTTGATGATAACCGAAGCATCACGGGCAAGTTCCTCGTAATCCCGGTTCCACTGGAAACGATGCCTTCGCAAAGTCTTTCTTCTGGATACCGGCGGCTCGTCTGGAAAATCTGTTCAAGGCGATGATCATTTCCGTAGTGCTAAGAACACACCTTGGCCACCATTCTTGCGCTTGCGCTTCATTTTATCCTGGTCGTGGACAATGGGTGGACCCTGCATAGCGATAAGTGCAGCAACAGATTTTTCAGGAGGATTGACGGCAACGGTCAAAGGCATATCCAAAGGAACAGGGGCTGCTCGGACAGTAAAAGCCCGTTTGCTTAATGTTTTCGGAGCTTTCTTCGCGACTACATTGGCTTCTTGCACGGCTTGGGCGACTTCGGCTTCCCACTTGTCTATTCTCTTGACAGAATTTGCCTGTAGGAACCTCGAACGAACTCGATTCACCCTCGTGGCTGCTGCTCCTTCAAAAGGCGTCGAGTGAAGCCGGAGGATCAAGATTTCCCAGTCTCCTTCTCTTTGCAATCGAGCTTCGGCAGCTTTCTTTGCAAACGATGCTCTCGTAGAAGCGCTTCGGTTCGATCGTTTCTCAGTGGAATTCTTCGGTTTCTTCTGGAGCCTTTGCATGTCACTCAGGAGCTTTTCTCGATTGGCGACAAAGAAGCTTCTGACAGATGTTTCTGGTGCACTGATAACCCAGGATATTCTCTGAAGCCGAGCTGCCCCTCCGTCCTCATCTTGAAGAGGTGTCGCTGTCGTAGCAATGTCGATAAATTGTTTCATATATTGCATTTGATGCCATGTCAAAGTGTAGCTGGAATTCCATGAAACATGTCGGCGAAGGGAACGCGCCACGCTGACCGCTGCAGTCGGGGGCCCAGTAGCACTTGCGGAATCAGCCGCAATGGTGGCTTCCGACTTGAGACTGGCCTGTTCGAGTAACCTCCAGAAGTTAATAGCTTCTGCCGCGGTGGTCAAAGGAACATCCTGCCAGAAGGGAGGAGAAACCTCCGACTTGGCCCAAATATGAATCGGTGCAATATTGTTGAAGAGCCAAAATGTGGGTGCGGCCATTGGAGTACTAATAGTCCAGCCATCCAGTGGCGCCATATCAAAGGCTCTCGGATGGCCGTCAGCCGACGTACAACTAATCCATGGCATGTCGGAAGTGGACTCTTGTAGGGGAGTAACCAACTTAAGAGCTCGAAGGGTTTCAAGTATGTCCAGAAATCGCGAGCGGGCCCGTGATCTTCCGATTTGTAACATAAAATTGAGATTCGCAGGTAGGTCCCTGATAAGAGTCGTGCGCCCACTTTCGGTAGCCATAAATTGAGTCAATTCTTCACTGTGCGACAGAGAAGATATGAGAGAACAGTAAAGGCCGAGCGTTATGTCATGGTTGAAGAAAGACAGGTCAAGTATCCTGCGTTCGTGGTCGATGATGCTGGAAGATGGATTCCCTTTTTCCAAAGCATCTAATGTAGAGAGGTGAAGTTCGCGAGCCCTGACTGCCTTGCCCACAATGAAGCCATATAATTGCGCCACGGTTGTCCTTTCTGTCAATAAAACCTCCCGAACCACGGAATCCTCGTAGGAGAAGAGTTGCTTTGCACGGGCCATGTTCTTGCTCCACCGTTCCTTCCGATCATCCCCGGGTTCTTCCATCTGAAGCAATTGCAAGGGCAAAGCACTCCTCGCCATTGATGTCGGATCGGCCCCATATTCAATATGCTCGGCGATCTTGACGAAATTTCCTGGCTGGGAGGCCACTGGGCTACAGGCTAGGTCTGCAAGAAAAGCATTTAACTTGTCCTGCCCAATTGTCGGAAGATAGATGATGCAGGCAGGCCGGCGAACTCCAGTGTGTGTCGCAACAGATGTCTTGAGCTGTTTGATCCGACCCCGTCTCTCAAGATTATCGAAAGTTGCGACAGCCGTGCGTTTGTCTGTCCGCGTACCAACCGGGGCGCTTGTGGGCTCACCTGCCTTGACCGTTGCTTCCAGTAGTGACATATGTGCTTCATAAAACTCTTTGGTCTGAATATTCACTATGCCACCCATATTTTGAACAACACGGTAAAGTTCATTTTCGCGACGAAGGTGGGAGACGTTGACCCTGTTTTCACGGGCCTTTTTGGGAACGGGTTCATTTGTGGCCGGTTGGGCTGGACCCTCGGGCCTGGGGGTACCGGGGGTGTGCTCTTGTGCGGACGGTGTAACGTCATAGCTAATAGACCTGGACATTGCTTGATCGCTGAGAGGTGTTACGGGTGACCCCGAAGGGGCCTGTTTCGAGGTCAAAACTGGGTCACTTAGTGTAACTGAACGTGCCGTCTCTGGTGCGTAGAGAATCCTGCGTGTCTCTTCCAATATATCCACCGTAAGTTCGGGATCTATAGGCATAGAACTAGCCGCAAGAGAGGGCCGTCCCGCTGGATCATTAGATTCTGATGGCATTCTCGAGCCACCACAAGCGACATGATCAGAGGCTGCATTGTTGTGGATGTGTTCGCTGGTCAAAAGATATTCGGGTGAGACAATGGTGTAAGGGGCGTTGGCAGGACATGATAGTTCCAGTGATGACAGTGGTAAGGGTTTATCGATGGTAGGATTGATTAAACCACTTTTATTTGGGACTGGATTATCGTGTTGATCAACAGATCCTCGTTCCCTTTCTTTGCAGGCAGTCACAGTCGAGTTGGCGCCAGCATCAAGATCATGTTTCGATACTCGACCACGCTTTCTCGGGCCTATTGGCGAGCGCTCTCTGGCCTCAGAAATACCATCATCCCCTGGGTTCTTCTTGGGAGGTCGTCCGCGCTTCTTCTGAGTCGATGTCTTCCGCGGTACCTCTGGCGTAAATAAATTTGTTCCAGGGTTTGGAATGGACTCGCCAGCCGCCGGGACCTTCTCTTTTCTTCTCTTTTTTGTCTCCGGAATTTCTACAAGGTTGACCCCCCCGCTTTCGGTTTCTTCCCGCTTTCTCTTTGCGCGTCCCTTTCCCAGTTTCGATTCTTCAGCAATTAAATTCTTCCTGGGTCGCCCCTGTTTAACACTCCCGTCGGCGAGGATGGGATTTTTCAATGGACGCCTGCGAGTGTTTTGCGTCACTTTTTCCATGTCTTTGAAGGAATCCTGGTATTTGAAAAGCGCGTTATCATCATCGTAGAAAAGATCGGGGCTGGTGAGAAGGAAATCCCCAACTTGAGTCAAGGCAATGTCGGAATATGCTGAAGAAGAATTATCCAAGCTTTCTCGAGCAATCAGCTCATGATAGGCAGCTATTGTGAAGTAACGGTGACGTCTCTCACGTCCACTCGTCTCCATCAAACCCAAAATACCGAGGTCACTCAAGTGGGCTGGGGGAGGGAATTTCTCCGCTCGAGCAAGAAGCAACTCAATCGTGCGTTTGTCAAACTGGGATAGAGCGGCAGAAAGTTCCTATAATGAATGTTCCTCAGTCATCTTCTTCAAGGCAGCGAGGTAAATCAATCACATTCAGGGTCATCCCATTCGTACCTGATTCCTCCAATAAGTCGAATACCTGCTTATGAATAGTAATATTCGATTTGACCCCAGGTTGGTCTCCTAGCACCGAAGCTCAGTGTGAAAAGTGAAATAACCCACTGCAAGTGACTTACCGACTTCTTTTTCGTCATCTTCAGCATCTTGAGGCTGAACGATAATTCCATCATCAACTTTCTCGTTTTGATCTCTAGCAACTAAGCGGAAGCATTTGACCGACGTGTTGGGGGCCTTTTTCTTGTTGCTAGGAACGACAACCTTCTCTATAACACCCTGTTGGATCATCTCGCGAATTCTGCTCTGGAAAAACCGCCGATCGGTTTTGGTTGGGTTAGGGAACCCCTTTTTGAAAGGTGAGCAGATATTTAGGACAGCACTTATGAAGAGAATCGCACGAGTGTTATTAGCATGTTCTGCGACGCATGCATATAGTTTTTGGAAGCCTTGAGTAATTTAACAACCCGTCCACGGATCAAGGGCAAGCTTGATAAATGTCGAGCATCGATGGGAGTGAAGTCCAACGCTTGGACATCAGCATGACGGACTTCATCTTCGAACAGTTCGGTTGTCGGGACCAACGGCTTTTGGCGGTCCTCCGCCTGATTTTCTTCCTCGCGGATGGCTTTCCATGACGGGCTGCGATCGAAAAAGTGTTTGTGGATGACGAAATGCGTGCCAACACCTCCACGCCTGACCTTGGCGCTTGGTTGATTAGAGTAGCGTAAGTATCGAGGAAGACGAGTGTAAGGATCCCCTTACACGAGATCTAGGTCGGTCAACTGCCTAACAAGGTAAAAGCAGGTTTTCTGATCGTATCCGGATTGTTGGCCCAGTCCGACGACCGATATACCGTCGTCTCTTCCCCTTGTAATGATTTGCAATGCAGAATATACCATGGGACTCATTCTGGCGAACTGGTAGGGGCGAAACGTTAGCAGGATGAAAGAGTTTCGAGGGACACCGAGGACGAACCCTTATATGCGATCCTGTGATAGCGGCATAGATCGCGTCTGGTTGTACTGCGATCCTCAACCGGTCACCATGCTCTTCCTTCAGGTCGTCCAACGTCCTAGACCGTGCATCTAGTACAATATCCAATTCTGGTGGCTTTGTCTCGACATGCTGGTGCCCCTTGGCGATTGCCTTGCGTTTCGCACTTATCTGAGGTGCGACCCACACCTCAGATGAGACACCTGGCGGCACGATGCCGACCCGCACGGTCGGGTGTCGTACGATGAGGGACCATACAAATGCACAAAACCCATCATCGGGCGTCTGAGGTATACCATTGCGGGCATAAAATTCGATTATGAAGTCTCGCAAACGAGAGACGTTGCAGCCTACAATAGGACGTTTAGCCGGGCACAGAAGAATCAAGTTGACATGGGAGGGGTTCGAACTCGCGAACTTTCTTTTTGGGAAGAAAGATGCACTTATCACATGATATCCAGCACTCACCTAGCTCGCCGTCAAACGACAGCTCTTGAAGACAGTGGTGGAGAAGTTCGTCCATGGGGAGAGGCTGATGAATTTCGCATACGCCAACTTCGACGTAGAGAGGGAAAAAGCGCGCCTCGGTTTGTAGATACGATCGACCTTAGGTTGACTTTTTCTTCACGAATAAAGAAGCTCGGCACTGCTTCCAACGAAGATTGGGGTTGGACGAATGCTGTCGAATGAACAGATCCGAGTCAACACCACGTCTGTACGTTATCAGTTGTGACAAGCTCTGTCACACCTGTGTACCTAGCAGTGTTCTCCATGAATACTCAAATTCTGAGAAGACTGGGACAGAATAAGATGATGAGTACAAATAAAGTGTGAATATTTGAATGGCTATGGTAAAATGTGGAACAGAGAGAAACCGTCACTGCAATGTGCTTGCAATTGGTTGATAATCTAAACCTCTAATTCTAAAACCTGCAGGGAATGAAAGTTCTATATGTGTGCCTGTTGCAGTTGCTGCCGCTCCTCCCATAGTGTTCGCAACACGTCCGTGAAGCCCAGTTTCCCTAGGTGTGCATTGTGCTCGAAACGCTGAACTAACCATCGTTCTAGCCCGTCCGAAGCCGTCCTCCACAAAGCCATTCGTGCTTGAATCTCCGCAGTTTGCGTAAACTGCGTCCGAGAACTGGATAGAGGAGCATATTGTATCCGCTCAAAGCATGAGGCAAATTGCGATAGCGAAAGGTTGACGGAGGTGATAGTAGCATTTTGTGTGGCGGGATCCACGAATGAGATTTCCCGCACAAAAGCGTCTTCCGAGCCGCCAAATAGCTTGGAAAGGAAGGGGTTAAGTATGCAAAAATATCGACTAAATGGATGTACTAGTACCTTAACAACCCATCCTGGTGCTTTTTGCTTACAACCAAGTACGCGCTCCGTCCGAATGATACCAGTTTTGGAGTCGATCGAGCGGTCAAGAACGTCGATGCTGACAACATGAGAGCATTTAGGATTGGGGTATTTGTGCCACATTCCGATCACCACATGCGACCAAGGATGACTAGAAACTCTATTGAGATTTCGGTGAAGGGTTGGAAAAGACAGAACTGACTCGTAATTGAAAGCTTGCGAGAAGAAGTGCATGGAGAGAGGAATGTATCGGAATAGATTTAGAGTACGAGGCTGGACTACGATGATCCCGAGCGGAGCAAAGCACAAAACGATGATTACATATTTTGAAGAATTCAGCCTCCGCCGGCTTGATCTATGATATCATAATTAAGTGCATCAATGTTAGCCTCGACAAGTTCGTCGCTGTTCCTCGTCACCCTAAGTATCCTATCATACAGTAACAGCCTAATGATCCTCCTGACTCCCAGGTCTTCCTGAGTTCTCCTAAACATTTACTACATTGTTATAAGTAGTTGATCTCCCCATTCATCCATCCAGTGCGACCAATTCCGCCAGTCGTGCCTTCATCTTGGGACTAGGCAATCTTCAGTCAATGCAACTAAGGAGTGACAGGCGAAAACTGACACTTCAAGTAATTTAGCTTCCAACGTCTGCTTCTCCTCCTGTAACGCAAGGCGTTTCTCCGCATCGAGCTTGGTACTGTAACCAGACATATCAGTATCAACGTTGATGCGATGTCAAATGGCTTACAAAATATAACCTCCTTGACCGTCGTAATGTAAGATTAATGCATGATACTTCCAGAGTGATGGTCGATGGGAGACAGTGAGTAATGTGATCCCTAAGGCTGTAGCATGTTCCATCATCAACCCCTCCATTTCTATGGGTACTAAAGACGTCGCTTCGTCGAGTATAGCGTACTGTGGATAATAAAGTCAGCGTAAGAGCCGAAGGGTGCCACAGAAGCATCACCTTGGGATTATGATAAAACAGTCTAGCCCATGCAATCTTCTGCTTGTCCCCTCCACTCAAAGTGTCTCTCCATTCGTGCACAGCATCCCAGCCACCTTCCCTTTCTACGACGCCGGACATATCTAGGATAGATAGAATGCGAAATAGATCCTCATCCTTGAGGCCACCTCAAAGAGAACATTCGTCAGTAACACGAGAATGCATCACAAACCAATGACCAACGAGCTTTCATCTCTGCCTCGGAATGGGGATAAATGACTTGGTCTCGAAGGGTTCCGAGAGGTAAATAAGGCCGTTGCGGGATAAGAATGAATTGAGAGGCTGGAGGTTTGCGGACAATTCCTCCATATACGGGCCAAAGACCACCAAGGATGCGGAACAAAGACGACTTGCCACAACCTGATGAATGGAAATGGATGAGAAGGGTAGCACCTGAAGGTCTAATCAACGGGGCTCACCGTTTGGGCCGACGATTAAAAGGTGTTGCTGAAGTGAAGTGATCAGCACCCGCAGATGATAAAGAATTTCGAGACATACTCCAGGTCGGACATGGAAGCTTAAACTTTTGACCAGAACATCACCATTTGGCGTAACAATTGGTACTTGGTCGAATTGGACGCTGTCTGACTCGATCACTTGTCCTCGACCTTGCAAGACTGGAAAGGGATGACGTGGAAGGACTTAGGAGGTAAAGCAACAACAGCGTACTGCCTTCATTTTGCCCCATGGTAACCCGAGCTTTTTCGAACTTGCCATTGCGAATGTCTTTCATGGTGTCAAGCAAGAGGGAAACGCGGGCTGTATATCCGGCAAGCTCCGATAAATCTTTGTATGAGGACATCACACGACCGAAAGCATCTAGGTTGTAATGTTGGCAAGCACAAGGCCCATAGTATGCTATCGTACCTGAAGAGGACAGTAACAGGCGTCTATTCGTCACAAACCCTTCAAAGGAGTAGTTAGCCCTGGTAATTGGAAAGTTCCTATCGATCTAACCTTCTGTTCGGCCTCCGAGATCGCTGCGATTTCCAGGAAGGCGAAGAAAAACAGGAAAGGCACAAAGAACAAGCTAATGCCGGTTTTTAGTAGAGTAATCCCAGGGGTTTAAAATATGATTCGCACCCCAAAGCTTCCCCAAAGCCATTTAATCACACCCTCTTCCACACAACCAAACCACCATCGGCGGAGCAAGACATGGTTCTCATGCTGAACAATGCTCGCATATTCTCTCTCCAGTAACATCTTCTCTGTCTCCTCCCCTTCGAGGAATGTTATTTCTTCGGCGAATTCAGCAATGCGTGAATGAATATGCCGGAGTGAACCAGAGAATTGGGCCGATAGAGCTGTGTACATGCCAAAAGGAGGGGTCAAGCGTCGTACTTCCAAAAGATTTTAGGACATAGTCTCTAGTCAAAGAAGGAGAGGAATACTCACGGATCACAGCGGTAGACTGGACTAAGATGGTGAGAAGTATTAGACCTTCGGCGCCGACATTCTGTGACAATTGGTAATTGTAAAGGATAACATCAAGCGTCGGCTTTGCTAAGCTGGAATAGATAGATGCTAGATGCACAGAGAAGCGTTGAATATCGTGCGTGACCATCCTAGAACGCGCATATTCAGATGTCACGGAAGTACCGGAGTGTGTTGAATCTTAACTGGTCTGGAATTTTTATCCTGTCGTCTAGATTTGCTGGATTTGGAATTCGTTATTAGGATAGAGAAAAGATTTCTGAATACATACACAACTTGTAATAGACCTTGCCATGGGGAGCTTCTGGCTCTTCTCCCAGATATTGTTTCATTACCTCCTTGGTTAGACGTGTGCGATAGGCGATGGCGAGTTTGTTTTGAATGTAACTAAGCCAACTATTCGTCCATGTTGCAGGAATCGCGACAAGGAGCCAATGGAGAATATTCCAAAAAAAATCAACAGGTCGAGCACGGACAAGACTGGCAACGATTCTGACGGCTGCAATTAGAACAGAGCGATCGGGAGAGAAATGTCAATGGGCCAGAGAAGGATGCGATAGACTCGAGAAGTATTCGAAGGAAACGCAGGAAGGATGCAATGGATCACATACTTTCCGTCAAGCGCGGCAACGTACAAAGATATCGCGGTCCTAAAAATAAGTAGGGCAGAGTGGGTGGCTAGGAGGAGGGCCTCCCTGGATCGAATACCAGGAATAACGATACGGATAAGTTTGGAAAAACGCTTGTAGAACAATGCATCGACCTTCAAACGAAGTGAGCCTGGTGACTTGGGCACGATATCGAGGAACTGACCGCAACTCGAGGTGGTCTTGCATTCTCGCCCTCTTGAGCAGATTTGTCTGGCCTCCGCTTTACGTTCGGATGGGACGGCTTTGCGGACAATCCGTGGTATGTAGTCCCTAAGACGTATATTATAAAAGTGAGGTTCAAGATTCGCTGGACCAGGGGTCGGTGTACTGCGTATGCTTTGGAGAGTCGAGCCCAACGGTCCTGTACGGACAAGGTGCGAATGGAGAATGCTGCCATGCCCTCGAACGGAAACTGTAGAGTGGACCAGTCTCCCGTAGGCAGACTCTATATAGTGATGAGAGTCGATCAAGGGTGGACGGGCGACATTGTAAGGCTGATCAGAGTACTGGCATGTGAATTCGATAATTTGGTCATGACGCGTGCGTAATCTAATTTGGCAATCCTCGAACGACCCACTGGACAACCTTGTCCCAGTCCTTCACTCTGTGCACAGGGACTCCCTCGGGTATCGTAACCGTCTCTTCCTTCCAAAATTCTCTTCCATCGTTTGCCGCAAATCGTCGATCGAAAGACATCTCCTCAGTCGTATCTCCAGGACCAGAAATCCTTTTATTCCATTCATACTCCC
>Ga0307516_10008998_pt1 | contig 11187 bp, 10 predicted proteins | sample 19_EM_MG_FD_203310 | JGI IMG/M metagenome (GOLD analysis project Ga0307516, IMG submission 203310) | Populus trichocarpa ectomycorrhiza microbial communities from riparian zone in the Pacific Northwest, United States - 19_EM | ecosystem: Host-associated > Plants > Roots > Unclassified | place...
GTACTGGTGCGGCGTGACGCCCATGCTGTGGCGAAACGTGCGCATCAGGTGGAACGAACCGAGGCCCACGGCGGCAGCCACTTCGTCCAGCGACAGCGGCTCTGTCGCATGGCTTTCGATGTGGCGCGCGGCGGCCAAGGCGCGCTCGCTTTGCGCCGCAGCGGGCGATGGCACCGACGCGTCATTGAGCGTGCGCTGAACGGCGCCGACCACCGCGAGCGCCGTCTCTTCGAGCGCAAAGCCTTCGTCGCCATCGGCGAGCAGCGTCTTCAGCAGTGCAGCCACACGCGGCATCGGCGGCAGGCTGGCGCGGCGGAACACCGTGCCGGTGTGACGCTGGCCGAGCGCGCTCTGCAGCTCGTCCATGCGCTGCGCCGAGATGCCGAGCACGGCGCAATCGTCACCCTGCCCATCGTTGTGCTCGTGCGAGCAGGTGTAGCCCTCGCCGTCGTTGGCGAGCATGAGCCAGCCCGGGCTCAACACGGCCTGGCCCGACGGGCTGCGGTAGGTGAACACACCGCGCTCCACCAGCGTGACCGAGAACGCCTGGTGCTGCTCGTCCACCGGTCGGGCATGGCGACCCGCACGGCACTGGCAACGCGTCAGGCGCAGGCCAGTGTCACGCTGCACGGGGCGGTAAGCGCGGTCGGCAGAAGGTGACGAAGCGGCGGTGGGCATTGCGGTCAAAACGAGATTTGCAGGCCATGTTAGTGGAAGACCGACAGCAGTTTTCTCCAAGTTTTCGAAGCCCATCCTCCGCAGACTGGCGCCTCCACATCACCGGAGAGCATCAGCATGAACCAACAGCAATTCGAGGCCAAGCGCCAGTTCGTCGACACCCCTTCGGGCCGCATCGCCTATGTCGAGCACGGCAGCGGGCCGGTGGCGCTCTTCGTGCACGGCGTGCTCGTCAACGGCTACCTGTGGCGCCACCAGCTGAGCGAGCTGGCATCGGTGCGGCGCTGCATCGCCATCGACCTGTTGGCCCATGGCGCGACCGAGATCAATGCCCACCAGAACGTGTCGTCGACGGCCAACGCGCTGATGCTGCGGCAGTTTCTGGATGCGTTGAAGATCGACCGCGTCGACCTGGTCGGCAACGATGGCGGTGGCGGCATGGCGCAGATCTTCGCGGCGCTCAACCCCGAGCGCGTGCGAAGCCTCTCGCTCACCGATTGCGACACCCACGACAACTGGCCACCCGAAGCGTTCAAGCCTTTTCTCGCACTGTCGGCAGGCGGTGGGCTGAGCGGTGCGCTGAACGCGATGCTGTCCGACAAAGCGGTCTATCGCTCGCCTGGCGCGCTCGGGCCGGCCTACGAAGACCCCACCGGCGTGAGCGACGAGACGATCGAGATCTACCTGCGGCCGCATCTGGCCAGTGCCCAGCGCACGCGCGACCTGGAGCGCTTTCTCGCGGCCTTCGATTGCGCCGACACGGTGGCGATCGAATCGCAACTCAAGGACTTGAAAGCCCCCACCCTCATCGTGTGGGGAACCGACGATGTCTACTTCGACGCTCGCTGGTCGCGCTGGCTGGAGAAGACGATTCCGAGCACGCGCCGGCGCATCGAGTTCGACGGCGCCAGGCTGTTCTTCCCCGAGGAGCGCTGGCCTGCATTCAACGCTGAACTGCGTGAACACTGGGCACAGGCTGCGGCCTGACCCGTGGCACCCGAACGGAAAGGTCTCATGCGCATGCACCGCTCTCGCTTCCTCGCTGCTTTCGCTTTTGTTTTCACCCTCACGTGCGCGTTCACGTGGCTTCAACCCGCCGTGGCCGCCGAGCCCGGCAAAGCCGGCGCGAGCGCAGCCCTCGCTGCGCTCGCAGACACGTACTACGAAGCTCAGGCGCGCCTCGACCCGCTGTACTCGGCCACGCTGACTGGCGACAACCGCTTCGACGACCAGTTGCCGATCACCATCTCGCCCGCGCATCGCAAGAAGCGCTTCGCGATGTACCACCATGTGCAGCGCCAACTCGTGGCGATCGACCGCGGGGGCTTGAGCGCAGCCGATGCGTTGACCTACGACCTGCTGGCGCGAGACCTGCGCACGCGCATCGGCTTCGAAGACTTCAACGACCACCTGCTGCCGCTTGAGCAACTGGGTTCCGTGCCGGTGTTGCTGGCCACGCTCGGCAGCGGGCAGGGCGAGCAGCCGATCAAGACGGTGGCCGAACACGAGGCCTACCTGAAGCGCATCTCGAAGTTGCCGGCGTGGACCGTGCAGGCCATCGTGAACATGCGCGCCGGCATGAGGCGGGGCATCGTGCGGCCCAAGGCCGTGGTGACGGCGACGCTGACGCAACTGCGCACGCTCGGCGCACCGACGGCGGAAGACAGCCCCTACTACGCGCCCATCAAGAACCTGCCGGCCTCGTTCTCCAACGCCGATCGCGAGCGCCTGACGCGTGGCTACCGCGATGCCATCGAGAAGCGCATCGCCCCGGCCATGCGCAAGCTCGCGACCTTCGTCGAGAACGAGTACCTGCCCGCGAGCAGCGAGACCGCCGGCTGGGGCGCGCTGCCGAACGGCGCCGCCTGGTACCGCCAGTGGGTGCGCGACCAGACCACCACTGATCTGAGCCCCGAAGAGATCCATGCGATCGGTCTGAAGGACGTCGAGCGCATCCAGGGCGAGCTGGCGAAGGTGGCGCCGCAGCTGGGCTACGAAGGCGACCCGCGCCAGCTGCTGTCGTGGGTGAGTGCGAACAAGAAGTTCCAGCCCTTCACCAGCGAGGCCGAGATCCTCGATGCGTTTCGCGCGATCAACGAGAAGGTGAAGCCGCAGCTGCCGCAGCTCTTCGGCCGCGTGCCGAAGGCGGCGCTGGAGATCCGCCCCGAGCCCGAGCTCACCAAGGCCACTGCCTCCGACCATTACTCGCTGCCCGCTGAAGACGGCTCGCGGCCCGGCACCTTCTGGGCGGTGATCAACGACCCGACCACGTACGACTCGACCACGATGACCACGCTCTTCCTGCACGAAGGGCAGCCGGGCCACCATTTCCAGCTGGCGATCCAGCAGGAGCTGAGCTTGCCGAAGTTCCGCAAGCGCACCTGGATCAACGCCTATGGCGAAGGCTGGGCGCTGTACGCCGAGACGCTGGGCCGTGAGATGGGGCTGTACGAGAACCCGGTGGCGTACGTGGGCCACCTGCGACTGGAGATCTTCCGCGCCGCCCGCCTGGTGGTCGACACCGGCCTGCATGCCAAGGGCTGGAGCCGCGACCAGGCGGTGATCTACCTGATGGAGAACGTCGGCTTCACCGAGAAGCAGTCACGCAACCAGATCGACCGCTACATGGCCTGGCCCGGGCAGGCGCTGGGCTACAAGCTCGGCTCGCTGAAGATCCAGGAACTGCGTGACCGCGCGAAGCAGAAGCTGGGGGACAAGTTCAGCATCGCGGCCTTCCACGACGCGGTGCTGGCCGAAGGCGGCCTGCCGCTCTCGCTGCTCGACGCGCACATCGATCGCTGGATCGCGAGCCGGCAGTAGCCCGCGCGCTGCGCATCACGACACGGCGGCCGCTGCCCGTTCGCGCGTCGACTGGTTGCGCCGCCAGGCCGCCGGTGGCGAGCCGAACTCGCGGCGGAACGCGCGGCTGAAGGCTGTGTCGGTCTGGTAGCCCACGTCTTCGGCGATGCGCGCAAGCGGCGCGTTGCTGCGGGTCAGCAGGTTGGCCGCGAGCAGCATGCGCCACTGCGTGAGGTACTGCATCGGCGAGCTGCCCACCAGGTGCTGGAAGCGCTCGGCCAGCACCGAGCGCGAGGTGCCGGCCTCACGCGCCAGCTCTTCCAATGTCCAGGCCTGCGCGGGGCGCGAGTGCAGGGCGTTCAGCGCCGCGCCGACGATGCGGTCGCCCACGCCGGCCAGCCAGCCGGTGCGGTCGGTGCTCTGCTCGTTCATGTAGAGGCGCAGCACCTCGATGAACAGCACCTCCGACAGCTTGGCCAGCACGCCCGCACCACCGGGCCGCGGCGAGCGCGCTTCGGCGAGTGCATAGCGCACCGAGGCCTCGAGCCACATGCCGGCGTTGGAGCCACGGACGTTGACACGCACGATCGGCGGCAGGCCGGTAAGCAGCATCTGCGCGAGCTTGTGGTCGCAGGCCAGGTAGCCGCAGACCAGGCGCGTTGCCGTGCCACCGCCGCCGTACATCAGCTGGCGCGGGCGGCGTGCGAGCACCTCGCTCAGCGGCGCACCGCCTTTTGCAGGCGGCAATCCGGGCTCCGAGGCCATGCGGTGGGCATCGCCTTGCGGAAAGATCACGGCGTCGCCGGCGATCAGCCTCATCGGCGGCTCGTCGCCGAGTTCGACCCAGCACTCGCCTTCGGTGATCAGGTGAAAGATCACCACCCGCTCGGCACCGGGCTCGAGGATCGGCGCGGCCGTGTCGGCACGTGGCGACTGGTAGCACCACGGCGCGGTGAACTTGGCGTTGATGAAGATCGCGCCGACCAGGCGCACCACGCGAAGGGTTTCTGACAGCGCGTCCATCAGCCGACGTCGACCTGCAGTGCGATGGGCGTGGCGGCCAGCAGCACCGCGGGCACCGGCGAGTGCCGGTAGCTGTAGGCCACCAGCTCACGCAGGCACTCGGGCGCGGTGCCGGGGGCGCTGAGGTGCACGTAAATCGTCACGTCTTGCGACGCGGGGCTCACCGTCGTTCCATCGGCGTCCGTCATGCCGAAGATGCCACGCGTGTCCGAGCGGCTGCCGGCCACCACCTCGAGCGTGGCAAGCGTGATGCCTTGCGCGGCGGCGTTCATCGCGATGCACGTGGTGAGGCACGAGGCCAGCCCGGCGCGGAACATCCAGCCGGGCGAGACCTGGTCGCCGGTGCCGCCTAGTTCGGTCGGCATGTCGGTGGCCATCTGGGCGCCGTTGGCGTGGCTGGACACGACGCGCGTGCCGCCTTGCCAGCGGGCGGTGGCGGATGCGTCGTCGTGCAGGCCGTGCTCGGGGCGACGGCGCAAGACGGCTTCGACGCGCTCCATGGCGGCTGCGATGTCCTGGGTGCTCATGGCTGTGTCTCCAAGCTGCCGTGAAGGGCCATTCTGGGCGCGTGCGCGCCTGCCGCCAAGCCGAGGGATCACCCGATGCAGGGGTGCCCGGACGATGGGGCAGCAATCCCGGACGCCGCGTCAGGCACGCGGTGTCGAGCAGAAAAAACCCGGACGCTCGATCAGCCCGCGCAGACGCGCGGACAGGACGCGCGCCCAGCTCGAAATCATCATCTCGCCTCACCCACCCAACACACCAGGAGACGACCCATGAACGCACCCACCACCGACCTCGTTGCCTTGAAGAGCCGCCAGCAGACAGCCTGGGCCAGTGGCGACTACGCTGTGATCGGCACCACCTTGCAGCTCGTCGGCGAGCAGCTCGCTGAGGCCTGCGACCTGCGCTATGACGAACGCGTGCTCGACGTGGCCGCCGGCAACGGCAATGCCACCCTGGCCGCCGCTCGCCGCGGCGCCCGCGTCACGTCGACCGACTACGTGGCCTCGCTGCTCGACCGCGCTGCCGAACGCGCGAGGGCCGAACGCCTGAACGTTACCTTCCAGGTGGCCGATGTCGAAGCGCTGCCTTTCGAGAACGCGAGCTTCGACGCCGTGCTGTCGACCTTCGGCGTGATGTTCGCGCCCGACCATGCCAAGTCGGCTTCGGAGATGGCGCGCGTGTGCCGCCCCGGCGGCCGCATCGGCCTGGCCAACTGGACGCCGGCCGGCTTCATCGGCCAGCTGTTCAAGGCGCTTGGCAAGCAGATGCCACCGCCCGCCGGCGTGCAGCCGCCCTCGCTGTGGGGCACCGAAGCGCATCTGCGTTCGCTGTTCGGCGAGCAGCTCGCGTCGATCCAGATCACGCCGCGCCTGTTCAACTTCCGCTACCGCTCGGCGGCGCATTTCATCGACGTGTTCCGCAACTGGTACGGGCCCGTGCACAAGGCATTCGCCGCGCTGCCGGCGGACAAGGCAGCCGAGCTGGAACGCGACATGACCGAGCTGATGAACAGCCTGAACGTCGGCGGCGAAGGGTCGCTGGTGGTGCCGAGCGAGTACCTCGAGATCGTCATCACCAAACGCTGACCGTGGACGCCAAGCTGCAGCGCCGCGTCCAGCGTTATGGCTGGGACCTGGCGGCCGCCGACTACGAGCCGCTGTGGCAATCGCAGCTCGCGCCGGCGCAAGCCAGCCTGATGGCGTGCGCGGCGCTCGCGCCCGGCGAGCGCGTGCTCGATGTGGCCTGCGGCACCGGGCTCGTGAGCTTCGCTGCGGCACGCAACGTGGGGCCGACGGGCAGCGTCGTCGGTGTCGACCTCTCCGGCCAGATGGTCGAGGCCGCAGCGCTCCGGGCGCATGAAGGCGGTGTGACGAACGCCCGCTTCTCGCGCATGGATGCCGAGAGCCTGGCGCTGCCCGATGCCAGCTTCGACGTCGTGCTCTGCGCGCTCGGCCTCATGTACCTGCCCGACCCCGAGCAGGCGCTGCGCGAGATGCGGCGCGTGCTGCGGCCGGGCGGCCGGCTCGTGCTGGCCGTGTGGGGCGAGCGCAAGCGTTGCGGCTGGTCGGCGGTGTTCGAGATCGTCGACGCCGAAGTGAGCAGCGATGTGTGCCCGCTGTTCTTCCGCCTGGGCCAGCCGGACGTGTTGGCTCGCGCCTGCGCCGATGCGGGGTTCGTGGCCATCGAGCAGCACCGGTTCGCCACCACGCTCCACTACGCGAGTGGCGACCAAGCCTGCCGTGCCGCCTTCGTCGGCGGGCCGGTCGCACTCGCGTGGTCTCGCTTCGACGAGGCGACGCGGGCACGTGTCTGTGCGCGCTATCTGGAAGCCATCGACGCGTGGCGCGATGTCGATGCGGATGGTAGCGGGTACAGCGTGCCCGGGCAGTTCGCCGTCATTTCGGCGATAGCATCCACCGACCTCAGCCCGGACCCAGATTCAGGCTGACGCACTCGACGCAATCACCACGGGCACATCTTCATGCGAACACGGCTGGCTCTCATCATTCCACTGTGCTTCGCCTTTGCCACGCTTGCTCACGCCGCAGAGACGTCGATCGTCACGCCACGCGGCGTGACCTTGCGTGCCGTGGTCTCGTTCCCCCGAGGCGCGGGGCCGTTCCCGACCATCGTGCTGGCGCCCGGCGCGGGCTATCACATGGCGTTGCCCATCATGGAAGAGGCGGCCCGCCAGTTCGTCGATCGCGGTATCGCCACCGTGCGTTTCGACTGGGGCTACTTTTCGGCCGAGCCGAAAGGCCGCCCGTCCAAGGATCTGGAACTTGAAGCGGAAGACATGAAAGCCGTGCTGGAGAGCGCGCGCCGTGATGCACGCGTCGACAAGGGCAAGCTCTTCGTTGGCGGCAAGTCGCTCGGCTCGGGCGTGGCGTGGAAACTGCTCGCCGACAAGAGCGTTCGGGGCGCAGTGCTGCTGACGCCGGTGTGCAGCTCAACGAAAGACGGCGTGGTGAGCTCCGAAGCCGACGAGAACTACCCGGGCATCGCGCAGGAAAAGCGGCCGCTGCTGTTCGTGATGGGTGAACAGGACCCGTATTGCGCCGCCTCGTTGCTGTACCGGTATGCAGGCACGGCGGCAGGTGCCGTCAGAGTCGATGTGATCGGCGGCGATCACGGGTTGGGCACACCGGGGCTTTCAGGCGAAGCCGATGAAGCGGTCAAGCAGCGCAATGCGCGCATCGCGGCTCAGCTGATGGCCGACTTCGTTGCGGCGAGGTCCTCGCCGTAGTCGCGCCCAGCGGACTCAGACCGGGTCCCAGCTGAACACGTCGGCCGAGCGCTCCATCGGCACGAAGGCAGCCTTGAGCGCCGGCATGCCGTGCTCGGCCAGGCTGCGGGCGGTCCAGCCTTCCTGGCGGTGGACGGATCGCACCGGGCGCGGCTGGCTCATCAAAAAGATCTCGTTGTTGCGCACGGTGAAGATCTGCGCGTTCACCGCGGCCGCGGCGTCGCTCAGCAGGTAGACCGCCAGTGGTGCGATCTTGGCGGGAGTCATCTGCTTGAACTTCTCGACGCGTGCCACCTGGTCGGGCGTGTCGGTGGGGATCGAACTCGTCATCGCCGTCCAGGCGAACGGGGCGATGCAGTTGGAGCGCACGTTGAACTTCTGCATGTCCAGCGCAATGCTCTTCGAGAGCGCGGCGATGCCCATCTTGGCGGCGTTGTAGTTGGCCTGGCCCAGGTTGCCGATGAGCCCGGAGGTCGAGGTCATGTGCACGAAGGCACCGCCGCCCTGTTCCTTGAAGTGGTTGGCCGCCGCGCGGCTCACGTAGTAGCTGCCGTAGAGGTGCACGCGGATCACGGCGTCCCATTCGTCCACGCCCATCTTGTGAAAGATGCGGTCACGCAGGATGCCGGCGTTGTTCACCACGCCGTCGATGCGGCCGAAGGCCTCCACCGCACCGTCGACGATGCGCTGCGCGGCAGCAGCTTCCGACACGCTCTCCACACTGGCCAGCGCTTCGCCTCCGGCAGCGCGGATCTCGGCGACCACCTGGTGCGCAGCATCCCCGACGTCGTTGACCACCACGCGGGCGCCTTCCTGCGCCATGGCCAGCGCCAGGTCACGGCCGATGCCCGCGCCTGCGCCGGTGACCACCACCACCTTGCCTTGCAACATCTTGTCCGTCGTCGTGTCGGTCGTCATCAGTGAGCTCCAAAGTCGTGAACGCGGCGCCATGAAGTACGACGCCGCCAAATCTTGTCAATGAAAAGATAATAGTTGGCAAGCCGGGCCTTTCTCCTAAGAGTAACCCCCAATGCCGGCCGGGCGCCAGATTCCTAAACTAGTCACTGACTAGATTAGTCGAGCTCAAAAGGTGCCGCCATGATCGTCTCCCATCGTTTTGCCCGCGTCGTGGCCTGCGTGTTCGGCGTCCTGCTCGGGGCGGTATCTGCCGGCTCGGCCCTCGCCGCCGGGTATCCCGACAAGCCCGTCCGCTTGCTGGTGCCCTACCCACCGGGCGGCATCACCGATGTGCTGGCGCGTTCGTTCGGCGAGATCCTGCGCAAGGAACTCGGGCAGCCGGTGGTCGTGGAGAACAAGCCCGGTGCGAACACCGCGCTGGCGGCACAGGCGCTGGCCGCGTCGCCTGCCGACGGCTACACGGTGATGATGGCCGCGGCCGCCACCGTGGTGATGAACCCGCTGCTCTATCCCAAGCTCGCCTACGACCCGGTGCGCGACTTCACGGCGGTGGGGCGCATTGCCGAAACGCCGCTGGTGCTGGTGGTGCGCACCGAGAGCCCCACGCGCACGCTGGCTGAGCTGATCACCGCCGCCAAGGCCAAGCCCGGCGATGCCACCTATGCCACCACCGGCGTAGGCAGCACGCTGCACCTGGCCGGCGAGCTGCTGCAGTCGGAAACCGGCACGCAGATGCTGCACGTGGCCTACAAGGGCAGCGCCCCGGCGCTCAACGGCGTGCTCGGCGGCGAGACGCAGTTCATGATCGATTCGGTGGGCTCGTCGATCCCGCTCATCAAAGGCGGCAAGCTGCGCGCGCTGGCGGTGACCAGCGCGAAGCGACTCCCCGCGTTGCCCGACGTGCCCACCGTGGCCGAGTCCGGCGTGCCGGGCTTCGACGTCAGCACCTGGTTCGGCCTGCTGGTTCCGAAGCAGACGCCGCCTGCCATCGTGACCCGGCTCAACGCGGCCATCGCCGTGGCGGTGCGCGACCCGGCATTCCGTGCGCAGTTCGAGGCGGTCGGGCTCATCGTGCCGGCGCCCATCGATTCCGCTACCTTCGCCAAGTTCATCCAGGCCGAGACGGCGAAGTGGGCGCCCGTCATCAAGGCCAAGAACATCACGCTCGACTGAGCCCGCTCAGCAACAAGGAACGCCTCATGTTTCAACGCGATCTGCTCAAGGGCAAGCGCATCCTGATCACCGGTGGCGGCTCAGGCCTGGGCCGCGAAATCACCGCCCGGTACCTCGAACTCGGTGCCGAGGTGCACATCTGCGGCCGCCGCAAGCCGGTGCTCGACACCAGCGCGGCCGAGCTGATGGCGCAGTACGGCGGCGTGGTCGCCACGCACGCGGTGGACATCCGCCATGCCGAAGACGTGGACGCGATGATCGGCCGCATCTGGAGCGACTACGGCCCGCTCGACGGCCTGGTCAACAACGCCGCCGGCAACTTCGTGAGCCGCACGCAAGACGTGTCGCCGAAGGGCTTCGACGCGGTGGCCGGCATCGTGCTGCATGGCACCTACTACGCCACGCACCACGTCGGCCGGCGCTGGATCGAAAGCGGCCACAAGGGCTCGGTGATCTCGATCGTGGTCACCTGGGTGCGCACCGGCGCGCCCTTCGTCGTGCCATCGGCCATGAGCAAGGCCGGCGTCGACGTGATGACCAAGTCGCTCGCCATCGAGTGGGGCCGCTACGGCATCCGGCTCAACGCCATCGCGCCGGGCATCTTCCCGACCGAAGGCGCCAACGCACGGCTGAGCCCGAAGGCGCAGTGGACCGACGACACCGTGCGCAACCCGATGAACCGGCTCGGCCGCATGACCGAGCTGCAGAACCTGGCGGTGTTCCTGATGGCCGACGGCGTGGAATGGCTGACCGGCGAGACCATCGCCATCGACGGTGCGGGCCATCGCCAGAACGGCGCTTCGTTCACCGACCTCGCCGACCTGAGCGATGCGCAATGGCGCGAGATGCGCGAGGCCATCCGCGGCCAGGACGAGCGCGACAAATCGAAGGCAGGCTGAGCACATGGCCGGCATCGGTGAGCTGATCGACGACGTCGTGGCGCAAGGCCGGGGCGAGCACCCGGCGTTGGTGCTCGACGATGGCAGCAAGCTGTCGTACCGCGAGCTCGCGACCCGCATCGCCGCAGCGGCGCAAGAGTTCGCGGCCGCTGGCCTCGGCCGCGGCCACCGCTTCGTGCTGGTGGGCGAGAACAGCGCCGACATGGTGGTGGCGCTGTTCGCCGCCATGCGCACCGGCGCCTGGGCGGTGCCGCTGAATGCGCGCATGTCGGGCGGCGAGATCGATGGCATCTGCCAGCACTGCGAGCCGCGCTTCGTGTACTACGCGAGCGCGTCGTCAGCCGAAGCCACGGCCCATGCCGAGCGCCGGCAAGTGAGCGGCTCCATGCTCGCGCTGCAGCAACTGCCACAAGGGCGCCTGCAGGCCTGCACCGGCGCTGGCAC
>Ga0307516_10008999_pt1 | contig 11187 bp, 2 predicted proteins | sample 19_EM_MG_FD_203310 | JGI IMG/M metagenome (GOLD analysis project Ga0307516, IMG submission 203310) | Populus trichocarpa ectomycorrhiza microbial communities from riparian zone in the Pacific Northwest, United States - 19_EM | ecosystem: Host-associated > Plants > Roots > Unclassified | place...
AGTAAAGCGGATATGGGCCACTGGTTCTGCGTTCAAGATCCAGTACGAAAGAGAGCTGAAAGCTTTATTGGAATTCTCGAAGCCAAAATACAAGGAGTCCGCTACCTTTGTCGAGTTCTTCGGTTGGTTTGAGGAACCCGAGAGTGTATATCTGGCCATGGAATATTTACCGTTAGGAGATCTGGAACAAAACGTCCTGGCTTGCGGGGGTGCTATTAAAGAAGCAGAGGTCAGGGAAATCACTGTCCAGATCTTGGAAGGACTGAAAATTATGCACTTGGAGAACTTCGTTCATCGCGATTTAAAGCCCAAGGTCGGTCACCGTCTTCCTAGCTCTTTAAATCTGCCTAATTAAAACTTCAATAGAATATTCTAGTATGCCGAAGGTCGCCCCATTGGTGGGTCAAGCTTGCGGACTTTGGGCTGAGCAAACGACGAACAGAAGAAACCGCATACCGAACTCTGACGGGGACGCAAGCATATATGGCTCCCGAAATCCTTAATTATATCCCCGGCATCAATTCTGAAACCTCCGAATATACGAATGCGGTTGATATATGGGCTCTCGGATGCTTAGTGTACCGACTGGCTAGTGGGGTTGTGCCATTCCCACCCGGTCTGTCTTTGGTGGCATTCTGCAGGGACGAGTCCACATTTCCATCTAAAGGTTTAGCGTTGAGCGAGTTAGGGAGCACATTTGTTCGGAATCTTCTTGTGCCACAGCCTTCGCGCAGATTGGCAGCGCAGGATGCGCTAGATCATGCCTGGCTAAGGGCAGGTAAGATTTACTTATTCTTCGGGCAAGAAGAAATTTGCTGACCAACCTTGCCCCTGCAGGTTCTGAAGCCCCAGCTTTGAACAACAAGCATTCAGAATGCCAGAAAAATGATTCAAGAACAGCCTTTGAAGTTTCTTTCGGACGATACAATACAGCAACCCATGCTGGTCTTCGGTCGCACGAATCTTCACTCACAATCCAAGTCTGGGACCATTGTGATACAAAACAAGAACAGCCTAAAATATCCTATCGTTCGCCAACAGTGGAAGACGAAGACGAGCAGAGCCATGCAGTTGGGTCGAAAGATAAAATAGCTCTAGATCAATACCAAGAGCAGTCAACCACAAACACGGCTCGCTCTCCTGGGCCAGATAGCCAAAGCCTGCCTGGGGAAGTTGCAGATCATGAGATTCTAGCCAGGAACCCTCTCAAGAACTTAACGACTATTGTGCCTGAGAAACCAGAGATCCAGAGCAAAGAAATGAAGCAAATACTAGAAAACGCAAGCAAGAAAGATTACCTAATGCTCAAGCATCCTCATATCACGCGGTCGAAAAAGTTCCCGTCCAGAGTAGTACCACATCTCTCAAAACCTTTACATACCCGTTTTGAGAAACGAGGCCTTCATGGTAAGGGACAAGACCGACGGAGCAACGAGCTCAAGGATAAATGCATTAGTAAAGATTCCAAGTCTGACTCCCAAGACCGATATGAATACAACAGCAAGATCTCCTCTGATTCCCAAACTGAGTCTCCTATCCACCCCTCTCGGCGACTTTCGCAGAGTCCCACATCGCCAAGAACACCATCAAGATATGTTTATCGAGATGGGGCGACAGTGCTGGCCACATCTGCCGAGTTTGAGTCTCCTATCAATTCATCGCGTCGACTTTCCAATCATACTCCACGTCCAAGAGCACGAAAAAGATATGTCTATCAGGATGGCACGACAATCCCCATACCATCATCCGGTAATCAGTGGAATTTCCAAGGTTCACCGGATTTGGCTCCTCTGGATCACAGCAACTCTCCCTGTCCCACGTCTACCCAATATCGTGTAGATAGCAACCGCAATTCAAGCCGTGCAGTGTCGCAATATTACGAGGAAGCGACGTATGCCTCGGGTTCATCAAACGTCGCATACTCGACGACGACGACGATGAATCCACTCAACACCCACAAGCCGAGCAGCGATGCGAGAGATTGCTATCCGCGAAAACGCAGCAGCGGCAGGGAGCAGGTGTTTTATGATCGTGAGGATAACTCAAAAATACACACAATTGTTCCTTTAACACTGGAGAACCTGAACAAGTATATACCCGATTCTCCACACGAAGCGCGTCGGGCTCTTGCTACCTGGGGTACAGCATCGAGAACTTCAAGGAGGAGCAGGAGCGCGTCTATGATCGTGACTCACAGTCGACGAGATGACCTTACACAGAGGCGTCAGCAGAATACTATTGACTATGCTGATGGAAAAGGCTTTATCGACTCTAAGCCATCTCCTCCTTGGAAACAGCACAATTCTGATGACGACGATGAAAGATATTCCAAAGACACACTGTTTGTTAAATCCTCTCTCGAGTCACGCAAGGCGAAAAGAGCTAGAGATCGCCATCGTGGAAAACTACCACTGGATATACCCATCAAGACTGCAGGCGGGCACAAAGAGAAAAGCCGACTTCGAACGTGGCAGGAGAATGTCAGTCGTTGGATCACCGCCATCCACCGTTAAGAACCAGCGGGCATCTACACTACTTAACCCGTTCTTCAAATGGTTTACCCGGAGACGGGACTGAGACCTTTCAGCTCTATCATGCTGCACCTGCCGAGCCACTACAGACACACATCGAGTACGATCCTCGTTTAGATCAGGAGGTGGAGGAATGCCTTTTAACATGACTTTGTCGGAGATTTAACTAACTATGAGAAAGAAGATGATCATGTAGATTACGCTACGGAATGAAAGTATCGACACCCAGTGGTGCGTATGAGAACAAGTAAATCGACACCCCTCCGGATGTCGATATGCGTGTCGATGTAGGTGTAATCGGGCAGATCTAGTTTAGCGCGAATTGCCCTAGTACCGCCAGATACATCTGGGAAGCCTGTCTCGAATCACATGGACGGGCTTGATGCGAAATAGTACGCATCATTATGCAGATATGTCGTAACGACCCTTCACGTGCAGATTTCCATATCCAGTAAAAGCCCGAGATACTCGGGCTCGGGTGCGTCTCAGGCTGTGATTAGCCGGTCTTACCCCCCCTGGAGCCCTTCTAGAGCCCGTAGCTCCTTTATAAATTCTCGCTAGGAGTTAACGCTCTCGACCCCCGCGCGACCGGGGATAGGCACAACCAGGGAAGACGGGTGAGCAGAGGTGAGGCGGTAAAGAGCGCACAATAGAGGCTAGTGAGGATGGGTGAGGTTAGGGTGAAGCGAGGGTGAGTAGAGCAGCGGCATGTCACGTGCAGGGTGGCTTGGTGCACCCGCAAAGCGAGGTGAGGATTAGCGCGAGATAACAAAGAAACTACAGCGTCAGCGCCAAAATCACCACAGGCATGCCTGCTTAGTCATATTCAGGCCTTATTGAGCCTATTCCTTATGTTAGGTCGCGGCCTAATAAGGGGTCGACCCTAGTTAAGAGGTTACATAAGGATTACCTACCCTAATTCCAAGGGTAGACTCTACTTAACAAGTAAATCTACCCTAATTCTAAGGGTAGAGGTCCTTTCACATATTAATCTACCCTACTTCCGAGGATAATATCCGCTTCGTGAGATTATCTGCCCTAATTCTAAGGGTAAATTATTTACTATAATTCTAAGAGTAGATTATCTACCCTAATTCGAAGAGTAATATCTACTTTATGAGATTATCTGCCCTAATTCTAAGGATAATATCCGCTTCGTGAGATTATTTACCCTAATTCGAAGGGCGGATTATCTACCTTAATTCTAAGAGTAAAGTTTATTTTATAAGTTAATTTACTTTAATTTAAAGAATAAATTATTTAATTTAATTCTAAGAGTAAATTATTTACTTTAATTTTAAAGATAAAGTCTATTTTATAAAGTAAGTTATTTTAATTCTAAAAATAAATTATTTACTCTAATTTTAAGAATAAATTATTTAAATTAATTCTAAGAATAGATTATTTATTCTAATTCTATTAATAAATTATTTAAACTAATTCTAAAAGTAAATTATTTATTTTAATTTAAAAAATAAAATATTATTAGTATAGTTTCCCGGAGGTTATATGATTTATATTATATAACCTTACTTCCTATATATAGGAAATAGGATATAGGATATGGGATATATAGGAAACGGGATATACTAGACACTAGCACTAATTAGGCTTAGCGTATTTAGGGATTATATATTAGAACCTCGATACTATAATCCCTACTTATAGAACAATATAATTAGTATTCCTATTAAATAAAGGAGCCTATAGGGTATTACCTTATAGGAATAGTATATAGTGGGAGTAAGAGGTAATGAATAATTAGGGTATATTTAACTAATGAGGGAAAGGTTTAGGAAGTGACGCGTGGGCCATTACATGCACTAGCCGAGTCACGTGCACCCTTCTAAGCTAGGCTCAGGGATTCGACCTAGCTCTTTAATACTCCCCCTTAGGGCGTGTCCCAATAATTAGCCTACTAATTCTAATAGCGATAGAATTATCCATTCATTTTATTATATAAAACTATATTACATAAGAGATACTAATACCTAGTTATTAACGATTCCGAGTTGCCCTCTAAATCTCTCAAACTTTACCTATTAGAGCGGCTTAGTTATTCCGTCGGTAATTATATCTTCTATTAGAATATACTTAATACTAACCCTTCCCTTCTCTACTAGGTCGCGGATAAAATAGTAGCTAATATTAATATATTTAGATTATTCGTAGAGATATGGGTTCTTTGTAAGAGCGATTACCCCCTAGTTATCCCTATATATCTAGACTTTAGCTAAGTTCTTCCTAATATACTTACCTAGCCCAAGGTCCCGAAGAGTTTATATAAGCCATTAGCCTTACTTTATATAGGCGGCTAGGGCTATATACTCTAATTTATAGCTCGACGTGGTGATGGACTTCTATTTCTTACTCGACTATAATATTAGCCCGCTATATAGTATAGTCACACTCCTAGAGACGCTCTTCTAGTTAGTCTTATTACTTACCTAATCTATATCGGAGTAAACTCTAAGATACTTATCTACTCCCCTAGGACTATAATATAGCTTCTACTTAATAGTTAATTAAAGGTACCTTATAAGAAATTTTAGGGTATATCCGTGGTACCTAGCTAGTTTACTTATAAACTAACTCAGTTTCCTAATAATAAATATAATATTAGGTCTCGTAAGTACTATTACGAATATAATACTCCTAATACCTTATTAGAACTCTATAATATCGATTAGCTCATTATCTCCTATTATAGGTTAAAGGTTATTATAGTTATTAGCTAGGATAGCTTTCTTCTTATATAATTCCTAGGTAATTCCAAACTTCTCGAGGACTATTATAAGGTATTATTCTTAGTTAAGGTAAATGGTTCATTTTGGCCTATCGTGGGTAATTCTTATACTAAGGATCTTATTAATCTCCCCTAGGTTCTTAGCTTTAAACCGCCTAGATAGTTTAGTATAGAACTAATTAAGGTCTTCTTAGAGCCAAGCGGCTATATAGATATCGTTAATATAAACTAGAATATTAATATTATATTCTATATACGTGAAAAGATAAGGGTCTATAAGACTCTATATAAAACCTCATATAATAAGTTCCTTCTTAATTAATAGGTTCTAGTCCCTAGCTACTTACTTTAAGCTATAAAGGCTACGTAAAGCTTTTAGCATATGGCCTTTCTTATATAGTAGACTAGTAGGCGAGATGAGATAAATCTCTTCCTTTAGGTATAACTCTATAAATATATTCTTAATATTATAATATTCGCATTATAGGTCTTTAGCTATAGTAGTAGCAAGAAATAGATATAGAGTATTTATTTAAATAGTTAGGGCATATATTTCAGTATAGTCTTCTCTATAGACTTAGCTAAATCCGCGGGCGATAAGTCTTACCTTATATTAGTTAATAGTCCCATTATTATTTAGTTTAATAATATAGACCTATTTATAAGAGACAAGGTTTATGCTATTTAGGGGTAAAACTTCTTCCTATATACTATTCTCAAGTAAGTTTAGTATTTCCTCTACTTCTATAGATCTCTAGATATTAACTTATTCGCTTTTTATTACCTCTTTTCGGTTACTAGGTATCTTAATACCATTAATTTCCTTTACCGGGAAGGTGTACTCGAGTATTCTATTATAGGTACTCTCGGGGTCGCTCTCTTTATTAAGGACTTATGCGATTATTACTCGAGCTATCTTAGCTAGCCTTTTATTTACTTCTATATCATCTTCTCGGTAATACTTTAAGCTTAACTAAGTAAAGTACTAAGGGGCAGTTATGTTCGGTAGCGCTTCTATTAGTAATAATACTAAAGGGTCTATAATAAGGTCTAGTATCGCACTAGTGTCTAGCGCTCGATATCTAGTATCTAGCATCTAGCGCTTAGTATCTAGTATCTAAGTATCTAGCACCCGAGTATCTAGTATCTAGGCATCTAGTATCTAAGCATCTAGCACCCGAGCATCTAGCACCCGAGTATCTAGCATCTAGGCATCTAGCACCTAAGTATCTAGTATCTAGGCATCTAGCGCCCGAGTATCTGGCATCTAGGCATCTAGTACCCGAGTATCTAGCGCCCGAGCATCTAGTATCTAGGTATCTAGCACCCGAGTATCTAGCGCCCAAGTATTTAGTATCTAGGTATCTAGTACCTGGGTATCTAGTACCTAGGTATCTAGTACCCAGGTATCTAGCACCCGAGCATCTAGTATCTAAGCATCTAGTACCTAAGTATCTAGTATCTTGCCTTAAGTTAGTTTAGTATTACCTCCATCTATAATATTCTTCTCTATATAAGCAGGGATATTCACTAGTGGTTTAAAGAATAGTATTACTACTTACGGAGTTACTTTTAAGGTTAGCTCTTCTAGTAGGTAATCCTTCCTTAGTTATTCTTTAGCCTTTTAATTAGGGACTATATTTAGTATCCCTCGTAGTTTAGCCTTTACGTGTAGTTATAGATCCATCGTTCCTCCCTTAACTAATTTATTAACTCGGATAATGCTCCTTAGAATCATATATCTATACTCTAGTAAATATACTCTAAAGTACTTAGTAGTATTACTACTATAGCCTATAAAGACACCTATTCTACCAGGGTTAACTAGTTTATCGTATCTCTAGTCTACCGGGATAGCTTTTCTATTCTTATAGTAGTAGTATTTACTCCCCTAGACTTAGATATAGTTAATTAACGGGACTTCTCCCGTAAATATAAACTCTAGGTATATCTTCTTACTAGTAATAATAGGACTAGTAGTAGTCTAATTCCGCATGTAAGTATTAGCCTATAAAGCTTTATCCTAGAACTCGAGTAGTAATTATGCCTCTTCGAGTATTACCCTTATATCTATATTAGCTATTTAGATATTATATTTAGCTAGGCTATTCTAGTAAGATAATATAATAGTCGTGAATTCGTATTATACTCCTTCTTTAACTTTCTATCCTTAAATAAGCTTTAGTAATTTAAGGGCATTATCTAAGCGCGCCGCTTTAATTTATATATTAACTTATCTTTCTACTCTAACTTTCTATATTCATAGTTCCTTAATTACTTCGTCTTTATATTTTACTAGAATAGTCTATTCCTAGCACGAAGTATTATTAATAATAAGGAGGAAGTATCTATTCTTATAAAGTATTTCGGGGAATAGTCCTATAATATTAAACTAAATTAATAATAGAATAGCCGTCTTCTAGGGGCTAATTATCTTTGGGATTCTATTTCTTATTTTAATTAAAGTATAGACTTCGCATATCTTAATATCCTTTAGTACCCTAATATACTTTTTAAGTGTTATTACTTTATATAGGTTACGGATTTTATTAGGGCTAAGATATACGAATTATTAATAGAAAAGAAGGTATCTATCCTTCTTAGTTTATATTAATAGTTAGTTCCTTAAGTCATCCTTAGGTAACTTCCTAATAACCTTAGAATTACTCTTCTTAATTTTCTGAGTTAAGCTCAGAGGATTAGTTAGGGCATTAGATATATAAGCCTTTTCTACTTAGCCTTTAGCTATATATATCACAATATAGAGACTGCTTTATATCGTAGCTTTAATAATTATTACTTTTCCAAGCTTAAAGTATAATTTCTTTACGTTAAATAATCCACGTAACCCCTTTTTATATAGTTAATAGGCAGAGAGAAGATTAATACCTAGACTAGGAATAAAGAGGATATTAGATAATAGGGTCTATAAACTATTACTATATTTGAGAACTACTATACCCTTATAATACGAGTAAATTACTCCCCTACTAACCTAAATCTTTCAACGTCTAATTAGAGTTAGGGATCTAAAGAGGTCGAGTTAGTTAGATATATATAATAATATAGTAGTATCTCCTATCTATAGAGACAAAAGGGCCTTACTAATGTCTTCTTTGAATAAGTAGTATTCTTTAACTTCTAAATTAGTCTTAATATTAGAATTAGGATCTTATATAGTTAATTCGTCCAAATTACTTATATTAGCTATAAAACTAATAGTCTTCTTATTACGGGATTTGGAGGGAGGAGTTAAGGTAGTCCATATCGACGACTTCTTCTTTAATATACTATTATTACTCTTCTCTCTCTTATATCGCCGGAGGAGTTTCTTAGTGAGAGGAAGGTTAGGGTAGTTACGAGCTATATATTCTTTATTATAGATATAGTAATCGAATTTCTAAGACTCTCCTAAGTTAGAGCGAGGGTAATATTAATAGCGGGAGTAAGACGAGTTATCTCGTCGGGGGTTAGAGTTATTATAGTAAGTTAATTAAGGGCTATTATGGCGCTATAAGGGGCTATAAGTCCGGCTTTTAAACGCGGCGTAAGCTTTCTCAAGTTCTCGATGCTCTACTTCAACTTCCCTAAGGATATAGATCTTTTCTTTAACTATATAGGACTAGTTAACTCGGAAGCTATCCTTAGTAGCTTAGTAGATTTCCGGGAGTTTCCTAGTAAGGAGGAGGAGTAATACTAAGTCTAGGAAGGTAGCCTTTATTAACTTATTTACTAAGACTAGCTTATAACGGTATTCTTTTAGCTTAGTCCATAATACATTAATCCTAGTATTCTTATTAAATAAGAAGTCCTAAAGCTTCCCGAGGTAATAGTTTACTATAGACTCGTTTATCTTCTCGTACTTTAGCCTTAGCTAGGTCCAGACGTTTTTAGCTATTTCATATTCCTTAATAAGGGGTTCATCGTCTTCTCTAAGTCTATTACTAAAGATTAGTAGTATAGTAGCCTAATCCTTCACGTACTTTATTTATTTCTCGCTATTAAATACTCCCCCGAGTTACTCGAACTTCGTGCTTAGCTTAGAGATATTATTATCTTATAGTATATTAACTCCGCTTAATAATAGTATTCTTATAGCTCCCTTCACATTACTAATTCAAGCGTATTCCTCGACTATAATCTCGATAGTATACTAAATATCTTTTAATTAATACTATAGCTTAGCCTTACGGAACTAGCTCTTGTAGTTCTCCCTTACTAAGATTAGTAGCTTTATATATGTTTTATAATTATCTATTGTGGGGTTTTCGGAGGTAAGGAGGACAATTTGAGGTATTCGAAGTAGTAGGTATTTAATTATCGTTATACGATGCTCGAATAGGTTATTATTGAAAAATTTGCGTACTAATGACTAAGTATAGCTTTTAGTATTCAAATCCTATAGCTAGGGCTATTCGTATTAGTTACTTAACTAGTAATTAGTGCTCGACTAGTAATTAGTACTCGACTAGTAATTAGGTACTTGACTAGTAATTTGGTACTCGACTAGTACTATATATAACTAGTACTTTTAATAACGCGACTAGTCGGAGTTAAGGTCTAATTCCCTTCTTACTTTCGTAGTCCGGGCTTATAACCTCTTGAATAAAGGAGCCTATAGGGTATTACCTCATAGGAATAGTGTATAGTGGGAGCAAGAGGTGGTGGATAATTAGGGTATATTTAACTAATGAGGGAAAGGTTCAGGAAGTGACACGTGGGCCATTATATACGGTAGCCGAGTCACGTGCACCCTTCCGAGCTAGGCTCAGGGATTCGACCTAGCTCTTTAATAAAAGTTCTAGTTATATAAGGGAAATTATTAGTAGACTTAGTTATATATTAATTAATATTTACGACCTTATAGGTGATATAATAGGCGTATATATAGTTATAAGGGGTATAAAAGCCGGAATTAATACTATAATTAAGACTATTATTATAGGTCTTATAAGTAATAGTAATTAATTTACTATTACTTTAATATTAAGAAGTCTTTAACTTTAGGAAGTAATTAATACTTAGAGTTTTAAGGGGCAATTATAACTACTCCTTATATAGCCCTATATATAGTATACTAAGTATATAAGTAATTGCTTTATAGGTTACTATTATAAGCTAGGCTTTTATATAAAGAAGACTAGTAGTTCGATTAACTAAATAGAATTCTCTAAGGAGGAAAGAGAAGAGAAAAGAAAGCGAGGATAAGAATTATATTCCTTAAGGTATCCGAGTTTCCTAAGTAATATATAGTTACTCTATTAACTAAAGGAGATATATTATATAACTATAGATATATCTAAGATTATATAACTTAAACGAGGCTTCTAGCTAAGTATATTAATTAGGTCTCGACCTATTATATTACTCCCCTCCTTACCCGCGAATACTAGCCCTATAAATACGTGAGTAAAACTTCCTTTTATCTAATACTCTCTTCCTAAGCCTCTAAAGCCGATATCTCCTCTAGCGTAGAGTATAGCTCTTATATAAGATAAGTATAGTTCTTTTATTTTATTAGTAACTTCCTTAAGACTCCTCGGCTCGATCTTATATACTTCTTATTAAGGATCTACTCGATTTCATACTCGTCTTCGTCTCTTATAAGCTATAATTATAGCTACGAGTTATTCTAAGACTAATATAGTAGTATATTTATTATAGCTAGTTAGAGGAGCTTACTATAGAATACGTTATAGATTCCTAAAGGTATATTAAGCCAAAAACTATAACTCCCTATAGCCTCTATTACTATATACTTAGTATACTTCGTATTAAGCTTCTTAGTTAATCTATTAGTCTATATATTCTAGAGATTAAGCTATACCTTATCCCTAACCTTGAACTTTAGGGCTTAGTCTCTCTTCTAGTTTATTACTTCCTCCTAAAGCTATTAGGTTATCGCTATTA
>Ga0307516_10009001_pt1 | contig 11185 bp, 11 predicted proteins | sample 19_EM_MG_FD_203310 | JGI IMG/M metagenome (GOLD analysis project Ga0307516, IMG submission 203310) | Populus trichocarpa ectomycorrhiza microbial communities from riparian zone in the Pacific Northwest, United States - 19_EM | ecosystem: Host-associated > Plants > Roots > Unclassified | place...
TTTTTCCCAAATCTGTTGATATTTGTCTCTGCCACGAGTCGAGGGAGAAGGGAACGGAACTTACGTGGATGTGTCACTTTTTTCAAAGCACACGAAGGAACTCGAAGACCGATCGACTCTCAGAGAGGCTTCCGTACGGACATGCCAGATCGCAAATATGGCGGGGATAACAAACGACAGGTTGCTTCCGATTCTGATCCGCTGTCGGTCGGTTCGTCGGAGTCCGAGAACAAGGGAAGACTTGGTACGATGGGCGATCCGATAGCTGCAAGGTCGAGACCTTCTTGCTCGACCACAGAAGCAAGGCGAGACCCATTACCCCTGTCCGGGAAGTTGAATTCGAAAGGGTTAGTTCGTGGTCACGAACAGACCGCGTCGAAAGGAGAGAGGGCCACCCCTCGGGTAACTGGGGCCAGAACAGCACGGTTCGAGAAAGAAGCGTTGATCCACAGAGAAGGATTCGCAGAAGGGTCTAGACGACGGTCATCTGTAATGCACTCTGGGATCCACAGCGGCCAGCAGATGGGGGAATGTCCGTGATGTCCGTGGTCACGAGAAGGAGGTGGTCCAACGCAGCCTGGGCAGCGGTCTCAGGACACGGTCAAGACCCGTCGCGATGACTTTACGCTCGAGAGCCGGATAAAAATGGGATTTCTTCGAGGGATCAGTCGAGGATGGCAAAGACCGAAACTCCGCCCTGACCGTTTTTCGTCCCGAGAAGTCCGTCGGCAGGACAGAGATCTCCAAAATCTTTTTTCTTTCTTTCCTCCATCTCCGTCCCTCCTCGTCTCCGTCCAGATGTCTTCCAGCCTCCCAATCAACCAGCCAGATCTCACCGCCCCCACCCCTCAGAACACCCCCCTCCAGCACGCTCCGCTCAACCTCGGTCTCTCTCGTCCGACCGTCCCAGATATCACCGAGGGTGATGAACCTGAAGAAGACGGCCCAGACACGACCGACCTCCAAGGTGCCCTCGCTGGTCTCGTTCACGGCAGACTAGCTGGCCTCCTCGGAAAGAGCTCTGGCTACATCGAAAATTTGCCCACCGAGGTCAAACGGAGTCTCGAGGGCCTCAAGGGACTTCAGGTTCAGCAAACTACCCTTCAGAACCAATACAAGATGGAATGTCTCGAGTTGGAAAAGAAGGTGCGTCTTTGCGATTATCACCTCTTCTTTCCCGATAACGGTTTCCTACTTCGCTTTCGTTCTCTTCGGATCTACCAATCCTCCTATCCCTTTCATCCACGTAATCCCCTTTCGTTTTCTTGTTGCCTATCGCGACCCTGCGCTATTTTTTTCCTTTTAACCGAGTCTCGCAACGGGCCCGCTAATCGTAACTTGCCTTGGCAGTATCTTGACCTGAACAAACCGCTGTATGAACGTCGTCTCGCGATCATCTCCGGATCCGCGAAACCGACACCAGAGGAGATCCTGGCGGGGGAAGAACAATCGGTCAAGGACGATCCAGAGTACAAAAAACTTTCAAAGGATTCCTCCGATACCGCCCCGATCCCAGAATTCTGGCTGACTGCGTTGAGGAACCACGTCGGCACCTCTGATATCATCACCGATCGTGACGCTGGAGCTTTGAAGCACCTCGTCGACATCCGTGTCGCCTACACTACCCCAAAACCAGGCTTCAAGCTTACTTTTATCTTCTCCCCCAACGAATTCTTTGAGAACGAAGAATTAGAGAAGACTTATTATTATCAGGAAGAGGTTGGCTACTCGGGCGACTTCCTCTACGATCGTGCTGTCGGAACGACGATCAAGTGGAAGGAGGACAAGGACCTGACAAAAGAGTTCGAGATCAAGAAGCAAAGGAATAAGAGTGGGTGTGACGTACGCCTCTCCCTCCTGTTGATCCACTAACTAGGTACCGTCGATAGACACAAACCGGACCAGGTTGGTTCGCAAAGCCCGCCCGGCGGAATCCTTCTTCAACTTCTTCACCCCTCCCGTCCCTCCTACCCAAGATGCCATAGATAACGATGATATCGAGGACGATGTCCTCGACGAACTGGACGAGAAACTCGAGATGGACTACCAACTTGGAGAGGACATTAAGGAAAAGATTGTTCCCAAGGCCGTGGATTACTTCACAGGAAAGGCCCTCGAGTACGACATGATGGATGAGGATGACGACGACTATGAAGATATCGACGAGGATGACGACGACGACGATTTGGATGATGTAAGCGCGTTGCCGTTCGGCCGTTTGGTTTCCCCCGTCTTACGCCATTATAGGACTCCGACTCAGATGGTTCCGCCCCGCCGCCAAAAAAGGGTGGAAAGGCTAGGGGCGCAGGGGGTGCGAACCCTGAAGAGTGCAAGCAGCAGTAAACGACTTGGGCTCGGATTGGGTTTATTCGTCCCTGTGCGCCATGTCCTCTCGTCCGCTCATCTACTTGTGATCCAATCTCTCTGCCCCTCCCCCGCCCTGCTTCGTATGTATTGTATCCCATGTGTTTGTGGCTTTAACGATGCGGTCCCCCCTCTCTTGAGTCATCCTCGCTCTCGTTTGCTTTAACCCCTTCCTATGCTGCGTGCAGAAGACCCCCGCTTTCTCGCGGTCTCCCGAACATATAAAAGATCAACTTCGTGTACTCCCTAATACCATCCGTTACTTCAAAATGGCCTTGCCTGTTTGTTCCTCCCAATGTTTTCGGTACATATAAGCCGTGGTAATCTTATCCGTTCTTCCCGTCCTTCTGGAGACGCGTCTCGCCACAGAAAATGAGGACGCGCCCTGCTTGCACGTGATCGACTGACTCTCCAATATCCTCTCCTCCTTGAACCCCCATCATGGCGACGACCCAGTTCGACGGAATCTACTATGGGCTCTCTCCAGAGGTCGGAAGTGAGTATTGCTCACCAATCGGGTCCTCAGGTGTCCATGACGCAGCTCCATTGCTTTTGTGCAGAATTCCGAATAGCGCAGAGCGGGATGGGTTGGAAGGGAGAAGAGAGCGCGGCGACCAAGTCGATACCTTCTGCTGATGTCAAGTGGGTTCAGTGGTTACGCGTCGCCAGGAATTATCGGATCAGAGTGGCCATGAAGGACGGGACGAGGGCGACCTTTGATGGGTTTTCGAGAGATGTGAGTTTCCTCGTTCCCCTTTCTTCATCCCCCCTCCGGCACTAATCATTAGGGTCGATGTTGTGCTTGTGGCGCGTCCCCAAACTTGCTCATTTTAGAACCATGATAAGCTGGTTGCGTTGTTCAAGCAGCATTTCAGCATGCAACTCGAGTCGAAGGAGGTGTCGTTCAGAGGGTGGAATTGGGGTTCAACTGATTTCCAAGGTTCTGTCGTGATCTGCCAACCATTTGGATCTTCTCACTTGCTCACGACGATCTTATGTTTTTCAGGCCAAGATCTCGTGTTTCTTGTAGGGAACAAAACGGCGTTCGAGCTCCCCCTCCAGTTCGTCGCAAACTCGAATATCGCGGGCCGAACAGAAGTCTCTCTTGAATTCCAACCTCAGAACCTCACAAAGTCGAAGCCGTCAAAATACGCTCCGGACGAAATGGCAGAGATCAGGTTTTATGTGCCCGGCACGCAGGCCAAGGGTCCGCGTTCCGATGGCGGTTCGCAGAAGTCGGACGCAGAAGATGAAGGAGAGGATATCAGCGCTGCCCAGGCGTTCCATAACACCATCAAGGAGCGCGCCGAGATCGGTCAGGCCACTGGAGACATCATCCTCAGCTTCGAGGAGGTCTTGGTCCTCACTCCCCGTGGACGATACGACGTCGACCTGTATCACGACTTTTTCAGGCTCAGAGGAAAGACTTACGATTACAAGATCGTTTATTCCACGATATTGAGGCTCTTTTTGTTGCCGAAGGATGATTTGCACGTGCTGTTCATCGTGAGCCCTGGTCCTTTTTCTGGGCAGCGGGGATTTCTGTTCCTGATTCGGTCTATCTCTTTACCAGATGGGGCTTGGTATTCCGATTCAGCAGGGTCAAACGAGGTATCAGTACCTCGTGATGCAGTTCACCAGGGAAGAGGAGACCACTGCCGAGCTGAACCTGACAGAGTGCGTCCCCCGTTCACTTTTACCACGCATCAGATACCGAAACTCGGTTCTCGCAGGGAGGAGGTCGCCACTTATGACCGGATGAAGAAACATTACGAAGATCCTACATTCGAAGTCGTATCAGGGATCTTCAGAGCGTTGTCGAAGAAAAAGATTGTTGGCGCTGGTAGTTTCCAGAGGTAACTATCCTCCACCTTCTCACTTTCTATCCCATGGAGTCCTGAACCGTGTGACCTCAGTAACAACGGCCACCCAAGCGTCAAAGCCAACCTAAAAGCTGTCCAGGGCGATTTGTTCATGCTGGAGAAATACGTCTTCTTCGTGTCGAAGCAGCCGGTTCTAATAGAACTCGTCGACGTCTATCAAGTCATCTTCTCCCGTCTCGGTCAGGGAATGGGCGCAAGCGCGTCCAGGTCCTTTGACTTGAAGATCACGACGAAGAGCGGACCAGAATACGTTTTCTCTTCGATCATGAAGGAGGAGAAGAACGGGGTGGAGGCATACTTGATCGAGCGGAAGGTGAAGGTGAAGAATGAGAAAGTACCAGAAGAGGAGATCACCATGGTGGGAGATGATGACGAGGATGAAGAGATGGCGAGCATCGCCAGTGGGAGCGAGGCCGATAGGGCCAAGCCGAAGAAGAGTGCCGGTGGGGACTTGGATAGTGAGGAAGAGGGTAGGTTCCGGTTGCGGGCGACGTTTATTGTGTTTCGTATTTGTGCTGATCCCCGCCAACAGACGAGGACTTTGAGGCTTCAGGCTCTGACTCCGGCTCCCCGACGGACACGGACTCAGATGGTTCGGGAGGCGAGACCGCTTCAGACGCCAGTGGTGACCGGGATGTTGCTCGAGGAGGGAAGAAAACTCTCAAGAAATCCTCGAAGAAAGGGAAAGGAAAGGCTACGGACGGGGAAGGCACGCCCGCTAAGAAGGTCGCGAAGAAGAAGAAAGCTAAAAAGGATAAGGATGAGGACGCCATGGATGTCGACGAGAGCGGAGGCGAGAAGTCGAGACCCAAACCAAAGCCCAAGCAATCGAAGCCAAAAACCAAGGCGAAGGATGCAGAGGATGGACCGGTGAAGAAGAAACAGAAGACCGGCTGAGGGTGTGGCCTCCCAGGGAAGAGGTTCGTAATTGCCTTCAAGTCTGGTTTCCGTGTGGCTAACCCTTCAGCACCGCAGGGATTGCCGGGGTTTCGTTCGTTTTGAAGGCTTCCATTACCTCCTGCTACCACAAGCGGATTTTCTACTGGCCCCTTCTTCAATCCCACCTATTGATTGTGATCAGGCCATCGGAAATTGCGCATTTTGTCCACACTCGTTACGCGTATTTAAATAAGCTTCAAGTTTTGTTCCACGATCAGTTGAACTTAGTGGGTGACTATCCGTAACACCAGATAATATCATATCCGTCGTAGGAGGGTGCCAGTAGCCGAGGTTGGCCCTACTGACGACCCGACAGAGCGGATGGGGTTCCTCCGCCCTCCCTAAAAGTCAATGGATGTTCATCCATATGCGTTTACAAACGTTTATAACCTTACGGATAGTCACCCAGTCTACGGTTGGCGGGCAGGGTCAGGTCTATTCCATCGACAAGGTGTGATCCCTGCGTGATTTCCGGTCACAGCCGTCCGGATAAACCAGATTCTTCTACTCTCCGACAGGGAATACTCGATTATTGTTGCGGATCAGTGGGGCCCGGTGAGCAGACCCTCGTCGGTTGACAGTCTTATAGCCAGATGCCATCGAGGAACCTGGCCACAAAGGCTATGGCGTACAGGCAGTGTAGCGAGTTATAAGGTGAGTTGGGCGGATCAAGCCAGAGGCACAATGGAGGGCTGTCGCGCGGCGGCGGCCTCAAATGGGATAGGAAATGCTGCGTGCCTTCAATTGACCCAAACCTTCAAGTTGGTCTGTTGTCAATCACTCACTCTCGGGACACGTCCCGTACTGCCGTTTGAGGGTTGGGTATTCGGACGGGGTGTGTATACACTCTGTTCATTTCTATAGGTACTGGCGTCACCAACATTCGCCGTACTGGTGGATGCAATGTCAGAATCTACAGAATCGTCATCGGGGTGAGGAGGAGATGAATCTTACCTTCGCCGCTGCAATGTGTGCCTCCAGGCCGCTCGCCATCGACCTTGCAGTGAAGATCGATCCGCCACTGTTTGGGGCGTACCACACTGAACCCGGTTCCTGTAGTCACAAGTTACTTGCTGAGTCGCGGACCCGTAGAGCTGTAAACCCACGCTGTCTGATCTAGTACCGTAGTGGTAAACCCCTGAGGATTGGGCGGACAGGAACCCGGCATATTTGCTGGCCGCTGCGCTACCGGCCTGGTCGATGTAGTACTGGAGATGCTTTGTGAAGATCCCCTGTCGAGAGCGTAAGCGGAGCGCCTCTTTTCACCGTGCCGACCACACCTTAAAAATGAGCTTCAAGAAGGAAGGTGGGTCAGAAAATAACCATCACAGCTCATAGGAAAGGCGGAATCTACCTGGTCTTCACTACAGGTGCTCTTAACCGCGTCATCACAACCTTCCTTCAGGATTCCACCGGAAGTCATTCCAGCCGCTACGGCATCAAGAGTCTTTTCCGCTTCGGTGAGGTAGGTTGTATCCCCGGTTGCACTGTACAAGACACCCAGACCAGACGCGATCACGCCTTGGTTGTACGTCCATTTCGTCTGGGAACATCATATGTAAACTGTTGTCCCCAGGAGTGGTGCAAAGGCGGATGTCGCACCTTGTCGGAGGGCGTGCACTCATGCATACCGTCAAGCCACAGGTTATCGCTATCCCGGAGTCCCGTACCCGCGACTAAGTAATATGTCAACGGTGGAGTTTCAAGGGGCCAGGGAAACAGCCATACGCCATTCCCAAGTCTATCGATTTCAGTTAAATATTAAATTCCGAGGGAATACTAGTGGGGCAGTAACTTACCTTGACTGCGTTGTCGAGATAAGTCGAGTTGTCCCTGTGCCGAAGGTACATTGCAGCCGAGGTGTGCATAAACAGGGCGTTCGTAATCGTGTTTTTGAAGTCATGCGCCTCTACGTTTCGTGTGAGCGATATAGCCACCGTTGCACCTGAGACACATACCTGACCACCAGACTGGAGAGCCCCACGATTGAGCGGGCAACGAGAGAGTAAGGCGCTTATCTACTCACCACCACCGTCGCAGACACTCGACCACTCTTTCGCAATGTAATCATAAACTTGAAACGTGCTTGTCTGAAGAGCACCCAGCAGTTGAGCGAAATTGTATGCCAAGTATGAGTTGAACCCATACCTCGAAGTCACCGAAGTGCTCGTCTCCTGATCCTATGAAATCTCGGATACGGATGAATAGGAGTAACACCCACTGTAATCGCCTTTGTTACACTCTCGAGGATGATAAACATTCAAGTAGGAACGTACCCCGGCGTCACCGAAGCTTCCGCCGAAGGGGATATCCCAACCGGACTGCTGCGCGACCCCAAGTTTCCCAATCTTAGTATCATAAATTAACGACTTCCAAGTGTCTACGTTCGTCAAAGACATCAGGTTGTAGATATCCTCGATTGTATTCTGGAAACAGCGCGCAGCGAACTCAATGTTGGCGGCAGCACGGTGGGGAGAACGACTCACAGCGTCAGTCCACAATCTGACACCGTTGTAATATCCGAGGGTGCTGTTGAACTGGGTGTCCTGTAATCTCGTTGCGACTTTCTGGGACCGAGGTGGTAAGTGGGTATGAACATAGCATCTGGGACGGAACTGAATGTACAATCGCGATATCCCCAATGTCGGAGCACGATCTCTTTGTTCCATGACGCTTAGCATTCGCAAATACCGCAGCCGCAGCGAAAGCGTACGTGAGCGCCGTCAGAACGAGATAGAGTCGAAGAGCCATAACTGTCGAGTAGAAAACCTGGCCAGGCGCTGGATACGAAAAGGGACTCCACCTACGGTTGGCGAGCAGGGTCAGGTCTATTCCATCAACAAGGTGTGATCCCTGCGTGATTTCCACGGGGTGGGCGGATCAGACCCGCCGGAAGCTTCCGCCTTTTTCGAGGTCATCCTGTCGCTGTTTGATGCTCGCCACCCCCACCCCACGGCTTTCTCCTCGGTCAAGACACTGGGGTCTCATAGTTGCACGAATGACTTCGACATCTTCGGCAACGAATGGCGCGGGTCCCTCCATTCCCCGACCTTCCGCCAGTCTGATCGTTGTCAACAACAGGAACGAAATCCTTCTCGTTCAGAGGAACCCAAAGTCACGATCTTTCGCTGGTGCTCACGTTTGTCGTCGCTCATCGTCTCGTTCCACGCCCCACCCCTGAGTTCATTGTGCAGGTGTTTCCCGGCGGGAACTGCGATGAAGATGATGGGTCCCACCGAGTGACAGCGATTCGGGAAACGTTCGAGGAGGCGGGTTAATTGCTGGCGAAACGGTGTCCGGACCCAACTTCTAAACAGCCAACTCCTCCACAGTTGGACCAGGACACACTGAATAGCGCGAGACGGTCGATCCTCCTTAGGCAGACTGCTTTCGGCAACTTCCTTCGTGATGCTGGACTGACACCTGCTGTCGATGAGCTCCTTCCTTTCACCGAGTGGGTAACACCGGCCCAGGTTCCAAGGTGCGATATTCCCCTTACAGTTGTTTGATGTGTATGCTGAACAAAGGAGTTGTAGGCGATTCCATGCTCGGTTTTACGTCACCTTCTTGCACGACGCATCGCTCTCTGGTTTCTCTCACGGTGCCAAACAAGATTTTATTCCCACTCCCGACGGCGGGCAGGAAGTTATCTCTGCCCGATTCATTCACCCTTTCGAGGCGCTGCGAGCGTTTAGGATGAAGGAGATAACATTCATGCCCCCGCAGTATTACCTCATCAGTATACTGGCAGAAATACTATCTGGCGGTCGGAACAGCCAGGGTCAACGGGCGCGGGTCCGGCTACTCTCTGAAGGTGCCTTTGGCAGGATGGTCATTCTACCACGACAGTCGAAGCTCGGAGACGGGAGGTTGTTGCTTGCATATGAGGGAGACGAACTAGTTGACGGTCCGCTGGGTGCGAGGCATAGGTCGGTAATAAAACCTGGGCAAGGAGGGGTGAGTTCAACGACGGGGTGGCGAGTGTGGGCCGACATTTGCTGACACGGGGGCAGGTACCAACGGAAATTGATCTGCAGAGAAACCTTGATGTTTTCGCGGAAGGACTTGCGACACGGAGTGCCAAGATGTAAGTTAAAGCAGCGTTGTGTTACCCCCTGGGTCGGATTGTACGAACATTTTGGATCAAATTTGGACCAGGGAGCGATCCTAGAGAATTTCCTACCGCGCGGTTCTTCTGGCCAGCCGAGACGCCGCTGTTATGCTGTTATTCTTGATTCTACAACCCCTGAATGTGGTACACCACGACGTACTCAGCACCGTCAAAATCGGACTGCCAACCCTGGAATGTTGAACCTAAGGGAGCATTTCCAAACGCCGGCGTCATGGGTATGGAGGGGACAGGTGAACATGACCTGTCATGCTGAATGGCTGCTCCAGCGAATTGTCTCGCGTTTGGGGCTGGAAGGCGGTTCTCCGGTGCATCCCACTTATCCCGCTCTCCAGGGAGGGCACCAGCGAGCGTCTCCAAGATGGTCAAATATCCCTCGGAGGCTGGCGAGCCAGCCCCGCGGCGTAGCTAGCAACCCGTTCCATGTGACTTCTTTCCAAGATCGTGTCACCAAGGGAAGGTCAGGAGAGGCTGAACTCGTCCCTTGAATCTAGAACAGAGAGAAAGCGATGTCCCGTACGAAAGCCTTCGGCCGGGTGAGCTCACTGAATCTCCTTGCCGCTGTAATCCCATTGGCTCACTGCGGCCGCTGCAATCGTGCATCTCCAAGGTGGCGACATGGTACCGTGTGTAGGCCTAGACCAGTAATGGCAGGACAGCATAGACATTCACATTCCTCGACGAACAGATCGATTGATGGTCGAAATTCAAAACGGCTGAATTGACAACCCTTGTGGGTGTGCGCGGGCATACAGAGTGGGGCAAGAGGGCGCATATGGGCGGGCCGCCATCCCGAGGTACAACCAGTGTTTCTAGGGTATACTACCAGGTGTCGCAACATCCGCATGGTGTCCCAGAAGGCTACCTTGGGTGTTTCTACAGAATCCCGGGTGCTCCATTCCGCGAAGATGATAATATTAGGGTGCCTCCTTGTTGATCAGCCCGCGTGCCATGGTTCACAGCGTTTACAACGCCCTTCGTTCGGGCCCATAGGAGGAATACCTCTGCGGTATTCATACATCCGAGCTCTTCAAGACGTCCGATTGCCGAAAGAAGTCCTGTCCAAGACCACGTCTCCTCTTGGTCCATGTGTTTGATGGCAAGATCCCTGCCCTCTTCCGTGGAAATGACCACTTCACAAGAGGTGAAGTTTGAGTGACGAAGGTGGCCCCGCCACAGGTCCGATGACGCAAGCTTGACCAGGAGGATTGTGGTTAGCATGGGTTCGTAATCGGTCCGAGTCGTTGATTGCCCGTCCTGAGGAGGAGGGTCTGGGGTAAAGTGAAATGGATCTCCGACCGCCTCGAGGAGCCTTGCACAGTTTGTCCCCGAAAGGCCTTCGGCCTGCGAGGAGCACCACTCAAGCCCAGAACGTTGGAAGAGTTTGAGAGCCAATGCCCGGGATTGTAGAGGGTGGGTTGGCAGCAAAGTTGACGTGAGGATCGTTAAAATTGTTGGGTCGAAGGAATGGTGTGGCGTGGCATCTAATACGAACCGCAGGGCAACGGCTCCCGGATATGTTGGGGATTCCACGGAGTGATGTCTCTCACTCAACAGGAGGAAATCCAACAGAGGACGGATTCCAGTAGCAAGAACACGGGTGGTATACTCCGAAGACTGGGGGTCAAGCTGTTTGCCTAGGAGTACCACTCCAGAAGTTGCCATAGAAAACCGCTCGCCCTCTGGATATGAGGAGTTGATGACTTCATGTATCCAGGAGATGCACGCTTCTTGGAAGCTCGCAACCCGGGGTGTGTCGAGGTCGCTCAAGGTGGAAAAGGTTGAACTGATGAAACTGGATCGGACGTTCCCCGCCTTGATGATTGTTGACAACTGTTTCCGAAGATAATCGAGTGCTGTGAACAATGCG
>Ga0307516_10009002_pt1 | contig 11183 bp, 7 predicted proteins | sample 19_EM_MG_FD_203310 | JGI IMG/M metagenome (GOLD analysis project Ga0307516, IMG submission 203310) | Populus trichocarpa ectomycorrhiza microbial communities from riparian zone in the Pacific Northwest, United States - 19_EM | ecosystem: Host-associated > Plants > Roots > Unclassified | place...
GACGAGTGAGAGGTTGGGTGCGGAGAAGAATCGTTGGTTGGCGAGGGAGAAGGCGAGGATCGCGACGATAAGTACGGCCAGGGGGCCGAGGGTCGGGTTACCGTGCAGCAGGTGCTGCACCCGCAACCCGAACGAGTCGTGGTGCCGGACCTCGAAGTCCGGCGACGGTGACGGTTCTTTGGTGGCAGTTGTCGACATCGTCAGCCCCAACAGTTCTGTTTGCCCCAGGCCGAGTCCTTGGCCTCGACGCCGGTCTGCGGTTGGTCGGTGATCAGGGTCGCGCCGGTGTCCACGAAGTCCTTGCCCGCGCTCGCCTGCGGCTTGCTGCCGTCCTTGGCGAAGGCCGAGATCGCCTCGATGCCCAGCGAGGCCATCTTGAGCGGGAACTGCATCGAGGTCGCGCCGATGACGCCGGCCTTGACGTTGTCGACACCCGGGCAGCCGCCGTCGATCGAGACGATCGTGACGGCTTTGTCCTTACCGGCCGCCTTCAGCGCCTGGTAGGCGCCGGCCGCCGCGGGCTCGTTGATCGTGTAGACCAGGTTGATCGCCGGGTCCTTCTGCAGCAGGTTCTCCATCGCCGTACGGCCGCCATCCTCGGCGCCATCGGTCACGTCGTGCCCGGCGATGCGGGGGTCGGACTCGTCGCCGATCTTGTTGGCGTCGCCGACCGGGATGCCGAAGCCGTCCAGGAAGCCCTGATCCCGTTTGACGTCGACCGAGACCTGGTTGGCGTTCAGGTCGAGCATGGCGATCTTGGCCTGCTTGCCGTCCTTGTCGAACTTGGCCTTGGCCCACTGCCCGATGAGCTTGCCGGCCTGGTAGTTGTCGGTGGCGAAGGTCGCGTCGACGGCGTTGGCCGGGTCGGTCGGGGTGTCCAGGGCGATGACCAGCAGGCCCTGCTGCCGCGCCTTGTCGATCGACGGCACGATCGCCTTCGAGTCACTCGGGGTGATCAGGAAGCCCTTGGCGCCGGCCGAGATCAGGTTTTCGATCGCCTGCACCTGAGCCTCGTTGTCGCCGTCCTGCTTACCGGCGAAACTCTGCAGCTTCACCCCGGCCTTGTCGGCCGCTTGTTGCGCGCCTTCCTTCATCTTGACGAAGAAGGGGTTGGTGTCCGTCTTGGTGATCAGACCGACGGTTGCCTGGTCCCCCGACCCCGAGTCGCCGCCACAGGCCGCGGCGCCGAGCACCAGGGTCATGGCGAGCAGGGTCGGCCCGAGGCGCCCGCGCTTGATCAGCGTTGATTGGCGCATGTCCCCTCCGAATCGATTTAGCAAAATCGAGAGACAACGTTGTTTTGCAGTAGACGACTCGGCGCATCGGGTGTCAACAACAAGTTTCGACAGTGTTGCCCACCGTGATCGACATCGGCGGAGGTCGATCAAATTGGAGCACACCCGGACCGCCCAGGCGGGCGATCTAAGGTGACCTCATGCGGCTGGTGCTGATGGCGGACACCCACCTGCCGAAGCGGGCGCGGGACCTGCCGGCGGAGCTGTGGGCGGCGGTCGACGTGGCCGACGTGGTGGTGCACGCCGGCGACTGGGTGGACGTGCCCCTGCTGGACGAGCTGACGGTCCGGTCGAGGCGGCTGATCGGCTGCTACGGCAACAACGACGGCCCGGCGCTGCGGGCCCGGCTCCCGGAGATCGCCCGGGCCGACCTGGACGGGTTGCGGCTGGCCGTGGTGCACGAGACCGGCCAGGCCACGGGTCGCGAGCAGCGTTGCGCGGCCCGCTTCCCGGACACGGACGTCCTGGTCTTCGGCCACTCCCACATCCCATGGGACACGACCACGGCGACGGGGCTACGCCTGCTGAACCCGGGCTCCCCGACCGACCGCCGCCGCCAACCGCACGCGACCTACCAAACAGCAACAATCTCGGGTGGCGCCCTCACCGACCTCCAGCTACACCGAATCGCTCGGCGCGCCTGACCGCCCCGCTCGCCGCCGTGCCGCCACAACCGACGCCGCGAACCTTGAAGCGCTGCGGCTTGCTGTCAAGCAAGCGGACAAACCTGGCAGGTGCGAGGATCCGCGCAGAGTGGATCCCCGCACCCAAACTCGGGAGCGACGGTCAGTTGTCCGCAACCACGATCTTGATCAGGAAGCGATGTCGACGGTCGGGTAGAGCGGGAAGTCGGCGAGCAGCTCGGTCGCCTGCTTGGCGATCCGGTCGGACACCGCCGCGTCCAGGTCGAACTTCGCCTTCGACGCGCCGGCCTTGGTGCTGGTCAGCACGGTGTGCATGAGCTCGGCGATCTGGTCCATCTCCGCCGTGCCCAGGCCGCGGGTGGTCAGCGCGGGCGTGCCGATCCGGATGCCCGAGGTGTACCAGGCGCCGTTCGGGTCCTGCGGGATCGAGTTGCGGTTGGTGACGATGCCCGAGTCGAGCAGCGCCTGCTCCGCCTGGCGGCCGGTCAGGCCGTACTTGTCGACATCGATCAGCACCAGGTGGTTGTCGGTGCCGCCGCTGACGACCGTGGCGCCGCGGCTGGTCAGGCCGGCCGCCAGGGCCTGCGAGTTGTCGACGATGCGCTGCGCGTAGTCGGCGAACTCGGGCCGGCGGGCCTCGGCGAAGGCGATCGCCTTCGCCGCCATGACGTGCGCGAGCGGGCCGCCCAGGACCATCGGGCAGCCGCGGTCGACCTGGTCGGAGAGCTCGGGCTGGCAGAAGACCGCGCCGCCGCGCGGGCCGCGCAGGCTCTTGTGCGTGGTGGTCGTGGTGATGTGCGCGTTCTGGATCGGGTCGAAGTCGCCGGTGAAGACCTTGCCCGCGACCAGGCCCGCGAAGTGCGCCATGTCCACCATGAAGGTCGCGCCGACCTCGTCGGCGATCTCGCGCATGATGCGGAAGTTCACCTTGCGGGGGTACGCCGAGTAGCCGCCCACGATGACCAGCGGCCGGAACTCCTTGGCGGACTCGCGCAGCGCCGCGTAGTCGATCTGGCCGGTGGCCGGGTCGACGCCGTAGCTGCGCTGGTCGAACATCTTGCCGGAGATGTTCGGGCGGAAGCCGTGAGTGAGGTGGCCGCCCGCGTCCAGGCTCATGCCGAGCATCCGCTGGTTGCCGAACGCGGCCCGCAGCTCGGCCCACTCGGCGTCGGTCATGTCGTTGACGTTGCGCTTCTGCACCTTGGCCAGCGCCGGCGCCTCGACCCGGTCGGCGAGGATCGCCCAGTACGCGACCAGGTTGGCGTCGATGCCGGAGTGCGGCTGGACGTACGCATACGGCGCGTTGAACAGGGCCTTGGCGTGCTCGACGGCGACGGCCTCGACGGTGTCGACGTTCTGGCAGCCGGCGTAGAAGCGGCGACCGATCGTGCCCTCGGCATACTTGTCGGAGAGCCAGTTGCCCATCGCGAGCAGCACGGCCGGGGACGCGTAGTTTTCGGAGGCGATGAGCTTCAGGGACTCGCGCTGGTCCGTGAGCTCCTTGGCGATCGCGTCGGCGATGCGGGGCTCGACGGCGCGGACCACTTCCAGGGCGGAGCGGAACGCGGTCGATTCGGCGTTCAGTGCAGACATCGGACCTCCCTATCACAGGTGAAGAGGCCCAGGCGCACGGCAGGTCGTCTGGGGACAACGGTCCGCCAGCACGGAGCCGCTCCCCGATGGTTAGCCCATCCGAACGCGCCAGTCACGGCCCGCCGAACAGCATACCGGCGCGGCCTCAGCCGCGCGATCGCTCCTCCAGGGTGGCCCGAAAACCGCGTGCCCGGTCCCGGCGGGCGCGGATAGGGTCACCGGCATGTTCACGACGCATGCTCTCCTCACCCGGGCCTCGCTGCCCGTGGCGTGGGGACCGTTGCACTCGTCCCGCTTGCGCTTCCGGCGTCGCGCCCTGAGCCGCCGCGCCGACTAACCGCTTGCCGCGCCAGGGCCCTCCGCGTCCTTTTCCCACGGACGGGCCTCGATGACGCCTGTCCGCGTTCGCCGCCGATCCGGCGGCAGACAGGACCATGGTCATGGCACAACCCAGACGAGAGCACGCCCGCGCGCGCCGGGCGTTCGGTCAGAACTTCCTTTCCGATCCACAGGCGGTGCGCCGCCTCGCCGCCGTCGCCGGCATCCGCCCCGGTGACCTGGTGTACGAGGTGGGCGCGGGCCGGGGCGTCCTCACCGGCGAGTTGGCCCGGCGCACCCCGAACCTGGTGACGTACGAGGTGGATCCGCAGGTGGCGGCCGGGCTGCCGCGGCTGCCCGGCGTCACCGTGCGGGTCGCGGACTTCCTGCGCGCGGTCCCGCCGGACCGGCCCTTCGGGGTGGTCGGCAACATCCCGTACGCGCTGACCTCGGCCGTCGTGGACTGGTGCCTGCGCGCCGAGACCCTCACCGCGGCGACCCTGCTCACCCAGTTGGAGTACGCCCGCAAACGCACCGGCGACTACGGGCGGTGGAGCCGGCTGACGATCGGCACCTGGCCGGTCGTGAGCTGGTCGCTGGCGGGCCGCGTCCCCCGGGAGTCGTTCCGCCCGGTGCCGCGCGTCGACGGCGGCATCCTACGGCTGGACCGGCGGCCGGTGCCGCTGGTCGAGCCGCCGGCCCTGCCCGCCTACCGGCGGTTCGTCGAGGTCGGGTTCACCGGCGTCGGCGGGTCGCTGCATTCCTCGCTGGCCCGCCGGTACGGCGAACGGCGGGTCTCCGCGGCGTTCCGGGCGGCGCGGCTGGCAACGGGCGTACCGGTCGGCCTGGTCTGGCCGGAGCAGTGGCTGACGCTGTTCCGGTTGATCGACGCACCACGGCGGTAGCCGCGCCGAGGGCCTGCCGGCCTGGGCTGGCAGGCCCGCGCGGTCACACCCGGAAGCGTTCCGCGACCAGGCGGAGCTCCTCCGCCACGCCGTTGAGCTGGCTCACCGCGGCGTCCGCCTCCACCAGCGTGCTGCTGGTCTGCTCCGCCGAGTGGGCCACGCCGTTGATGTTGGTCGCGATGGTCGAGCTGCCCTCGGCCGCCTCGCCGATGCTGCGGCTCATCTCGGCCGTCGTCGCCGTCTGCTCCTCCACCGCCGAGGCGATGGTGACCTGGTAGTCGTTGATCCGCTGGATGATCTGGGAGATCTCGCCGATCGCGTCGACCGCGCTGGACGTGTCGGCCTGGATCGTCTCGACCCGCCGGGAGATGTCCTCGGTGGCCCGCGCGGTCTCCTGGGCCAGGTCCTTGACCTCGCTGGCCACCACGGCGAAGCCCTTGCCCGCGTCACCGGCCCGGGCCGCCTCGATGGTCGCGTTCAGAGCCAGCAGGTTGGTCTGTCCGGCGATCGCAGTGATCACCTTGACCACGTCGCCGATCTCGGCGGACGAGGTGCCGAGCTTGGCGACGGTGTCGTTGGTGCTCTGGGCGACGCCGACGGCGCTGGAGGCGACCTGCGCCGCGTCGTTGGCGTTCTGCGCGATCTCGCGGATCGAGGCGCCCATCTCGTCGCTGCCCGCCGCCACCGACTGCACCGAGGCCGAGACGTCGCCGGCGGCCCCCGCGACCAGGCCGGCCTGGGCCGCGGCCTCGCGCGCGCTCTCGCCGATCCGGACGGTGACGCCGGTGAGCTGCTGGGTGCTGGCGCCCAGGTTGTGTGCGCCGGAGGTCAGCGACATGACCGTGACGCGCAGCCCGTCGCGGGCCCGGTTGACGGCCATGGCCATCCGGCCCAGTTCGTCGCGGGAGCGCACCTCGGCGGGGATGGTGAGGTCGTTGTCGGCCACGGCACTCAGCGCTGTCGCCACGGTGGCGAGTTGCAGCTTGATGAGCCGGATCGCCACGAGCGCGATGGCGCCGGCCAGCAGGATGCCGATGGTCAGGCCGACGGTCATGAGGGTGCGGGCCTCGCGGAACTCGCCGGCGGCTTCCTGGGCCAGCGCGTTGGCCTCGACGTTCTCGAGCGCCTGCAGATCGGCCACCGCGGTGTTCATGGCGTCCTCGACGCTGTTGAACTCCGCCACGATCTCCGTCACCGCCGGCATGGTGTATCCGGCCGCCAGCGGCTCCTGGAACAGGATGGTGTTGCGTAGCGCGCGGAAGTGGTTGACCGCCTCGGTGAAGGCGGCCAGGCTCTTCGTCCGGGCCGGCGATTCCACCGCGATCGACGCGTAGGCGCCGAGCGCGGCTTCGACCTTCGCGTCCGCCACGGTGACGGCGTCCCGGCCCTGCTTCTTGGCGGCGGCGTCCGCGCCGTTCTGGTAGATGAGGGTGCCGCGAAGCACGTCCGCGAGGCCGCTCCGCAGCTCGGCGACCTGTTGCAGGCTGTCCACGTGCTCGGACTTCATCTCCGCGAGGTCGCCGCTCAGCTCCGAGATCCGGAAGACGCCGAACCCGCCGACGGCCACCGCGACGATCGCCATCGCGGCCACCGCGACCATGTTCTTCACCGCGAGGCTCCGGTCGGCCAGCAGACCCGTGATCGGGTTGCGCTTCACCGTGACCTGATCGGCATTGCTCGGCAGTGCATTCGGCATCCCGCCCACCTTCCGCTCGCGATGAATCATCGCTCCGGCAGCGGCGAAAGTGGGGCAAAACGCGAAAGCTGGTCAGACGATAGCGAGGTGCACCAACTCGGCATCACCCTGGCGCCAACCCTCGACGGCCACCGCGACATAGCGAGCGTCGCCGCCCAACGGGGTGTAGCCAACGCCGTCCCTGGACGCCTCCGTCCGTACCGGCCGTCGGCGGCCCTCCGACCAGGTCAGCCGCACCTCCGAGACCGCGACGACGGCGCCCAGGTCAACGACCATCCGGCCGGACTCGCCCGGCCGCCACGCGGTCCGCGGGTTGCCGTCCACCGCCAGCGCGGGCGAGGTCATGCCGGCCGGCAGCGGTGAGGTCGGGAACGTCGTCCGGCCCAGGGCCAGATCCGCGGTCGGGGTCACCGGCTCCGCTCCCGGCACGACGACGGCGCGGGAGCGGCCGGCCCGCACCCGGACCTTCGCGGACCACGATCCGGCCCGGACCGTGACCACGACCTTGTGCCCGGCGGGCGCCGTGATGCTCAGGTGGTGGGAGTCGGCCACCTCGAAGCGGGTGCCGTCGGGCACCGCCTCGTCGAGGGTGAAGCGGGCCGGCTCGACGACCGCCGCGCCGCCCGCGAGGCTGACTCTCCAGTCCAGCCCCTTACGGCGAGCCACCTGGACGCCCCGGTAGAGCCGGCGGGCGAAGGGAATGCGGACGGCGGCGGCTGTCACCGGGCGGGCCGCGAGGTTGAAGACGCTGAGATAGCCGTCGGCGTCGCTGATCAGCAGGCCGCGGCCGGTCGGCAGCGGGCGGGCGGCGAGCGCGGCGAGATCGGTACGGCGGCCGGCGTATCCCTCGATGATCGGCGCCGGCGCGGCCACGCCGGTCGCGCTCACCACGATCTTGCGCTTCGTGCCGTGCGTGACGATGCCCGCCCGGCTGTCGATGTCGACCCAGCCCGCCGCCGACCGGGTCTCCGGGACGGCCGCGGCATCGGTCCAGGTCAGGCCGTCGATCGAGGTCTGGATCACGAAACTTTTGCCGTACGCGGCCTCCCAGGAGATCCGCGCACCGGCCACCGGCACGGCCGAACCGAGGTCGACGGCGAGCCAGCTGTCGGCCCGTCCCCGCTCCTCCCGGGCGACCGCCCAGCGGGTGTCCGGGTTGCCGTCGGTGGCGTACCGCGCCGGATTCCAGATGTCCTCGGACGACGCGGTCGGCATCGCGCCCTGGGCCAGGTCGGCGCCGGTGGTGTCGAGCACGGCGAAGGTCCAGATCGAGTAGCCGTACTCGGTGCCGGGCTCGCGGCCCAGCATCCGCACCCAGCGGGCGTCGCGCGGGGCGAAGGTGATGTTCCCGCCGCCTCGCTCGCGGAGCACCGCCGCGCCGGCCGACGTGGTGAACAGGCGGCTGCCGGTGAGACCGGGCACGCCGGGCATGATCAGATTGAAGAGGCTCAGCCGCCCCTCGCCGGGCAGGCCGGTGCTCGCGTAGACGACCGTGCCGGTCGGCAGGGTGGAGAACCCCGCCCGGCCACCTTCGACGGCCAGCACGGTGGCGGTCGCGTCGACGCCGTCGCGGGCCTTGCTCCAGGCCCTGGTCCAGCGGGCCGTCGGGGCGCTGTCCTCGGGCAGGAAGGCCGGCTCGCGGGTGTCGATCAGCCAGTTGTCGTGACCCGGCTGCCAGAGGAAGTTCACGAAGCCGGCCTTCGTGATCGCCGCGGCGAAGGCCCGCTCCGACTGGTGCGCGGTCAGGCCGACCTCCCGGCCGAAGTCCCGGGTGCCGCTCGCCCGGCGGAAGAACTCGGCCTTGCTCGCCGGCTGCACCGGACGGGCGCGCAGCCGATGGAAGAGGTACGAGATCGCCAGCTCGGCGCGGGCCTCCGGCTCGTACTTGTCCTCGCCGCTGAACTTGGTCAGCTGGAACATCGGCTCGTACCGCACGTAGGGCAGCAGGCGTTCGGCCAGGTCCGCCTCGGCGCGCGCCGCGTCCCGGTCGCCCTGGACCTGGGCGAGGAATGCCAGCGGGAGGATGTCGCGGCCGTACAGGTGGTAGCGGTCGGCGACCATCGGCATCACCGGCTCGCCGGCGTCGCTGGCCAGCAGGCGCAGGGTGGCCCAGAGCTGCTCGCCGTTGGGCTGGTGGGTGAGCACCTCGGGCAGCGGCCGGCCGGCGACCATGAAGTGGATCGCCGCGCGACCCGCCGTGCGCCAGAGCTCGGCCTGGTAGTGCGGGTTGACGGAGTTGTGGTTCTCCACGATGAAGGAGTCGTGCAGGTTGTGCGCGCTGACCAGCTGGTCGATCCGCTCGCCGTCCACGACGGCGGGATTGGCCAGGTCGGCGGCGGGCAGGCCGCTGGCGTTCGTCGCCCAGAGCAGGAGCCGCTCGCGCCAGCCCTCGGCGGCCTCGTCGTCGTCGGCGGCCCAGGCGAGGCCGGGCGCGATGGCCTGGGCGTAGACGCCCATCTCCTCGAGCTTGGTGTCGCCGCGCCAGCCGCCGTTGGTGCCGTTGGGTGACCAGTCGCCGCTGAGCGGGTCGTCGTCGGAGCCCAGGCCGTAGGCGTACGAGGCCTGGCCCGCGGCGATCTGCTGCACGTTACGCCGGGTCGGTGCGTCCAGGTCCTTCCAGAGCAGCCGCGCGGCGAGCACGAAATACAGCTCGAAGGTGGAGTCCCAGAAGAGCCGACGGCCCCACTCGGTGCCGCCGGCGAGCCGGTTGGTGGCGGCGAAGCGCCGGATCGTGGCGACCGTCTTGAGCCGCAGCTCGCCGGCATCGACATCGGCCAGCCGGGCGTCGTAGTCGTCCAGGCCGAGCAGCACGGCGTTGCCCAGCACCGCGACGAACCGGAAGTCGGCCGCGCGGTAGGCGCCGATCTCGTCGTCCCACTGCTCCGACACCCAGCGGGTGTGCAGATGCAGCAGCTCACGGTAGGTGTCGGCGACGGGATCGGGGGCGGCGGCGGCCGACGCCGGCGCGGGCAAACTGATGGCACCGCTGATGCCACCGATTCCTGCCAGCGCGAGAAGCTGGCGACGGGACAGCGCGAACAAGGGACCTCCACGGCAGAACAGGATGCCCTGGACAGCCTTCGCGTCTGCCCCAAAGACTGTCAAATCACCTTTTGGCCACGAGAGCTTTCGATGCGACCGAACAACCAGCATGCCCGAGCGGCGAGCCGATCGCCCTTCCCGGAGAGCCAGGTCACTGGCGCGGGGGAGAATCGGATCCATGTATGTGATCAGAGAGAAGTTCTTCTCCGTCGGCGACGACTTCGACGTGCTCGACGAACACGGCACCAAGCTGTTCCACGTCGACGGCAAGGTCCTCAGCGTCCGCGACAAGGTGGTGATCGAGGACCTGTCCGGCGCCGAGGTGGCCAGCGTGCACCGGCATCTGGTGTCGCTGCGGCCGACCTACGAGATCCGGATCGGCGGCGAGAAGGCAGCCGAGGTGCGCAAGAAGCTCTTCACGCCGTTCCGCGACAAGTTCACGATCGACGTGCCGGGCCCGGGGGACCTGACGATGAAGGGCGACCTGCTCGATCACGAGTACGTCATCGAGCGCGACGGCCGGGACGTGGCCGCGGTGTCGAAGCGCTGGCTGACCATCCGCGACACGTACGCCGTGCAGGTCGAGGCGGGTGAGGATCCGCTGCTGATCATCGCCAGCGTGCTGGCCCTGGACCTGGCGCTGACCCGCGAGGAGAAGAAGGAAGAAGAGGAGAAAGAGAATATGCGGGACGACGAGGAGTAACCGCAACCGTCTACTGTGACCCTTCCGCTACGCAAAGTGACTCATACTTTCGGCTAGTCATCCATGGTCCTCTCGGCTAGGGTCGTCATAACCGAACGGCCAAGCGTGTGCGGGCGGCGGTGATCGCATTGATCGCCGTCGACCGTGGAACGGATAGCGATACCTTGCCCGGCCGGGCCCGGTGTAAACCGGGCCGGCTCTCCGGACAGGTGCCAGGAAGGACCACGAGATGACTGCCACTCAGACGGTTAAGGCTTCGGAGACGAAGTCGACGATCAGCGAGGCGCCGACCGACAGCGCCGCCGATCTGCTGAACGCGATGGCTGCCATGCCCGTCGGCCACCCCTCCCGCGGTTCGCTGCGGGACCGGGCGATCGAGGCCTGGCTGCCGCTGGCCCGCCACCTCGCCCACCGCTACTCCGGCCGCGGCGAACCCACCGACGACCTCATCCAGACCGCCACCGTCGGCCTGATCAAAGCCGTCGACAAATTCGACCCCGAACGCGGCGTCGACTTCGCCGGCTACGCCATCCCCACCATCATCGGCGAGATCAAACGCCACTTCCGCGACCGCACCTGGTCCGTCCGCGTGCCCCGCCGCCTGCAAGAACTCCGCCTCGCCATCACCGAAGCCAACAGCACCCTGACACACACCCTCGGCCGCAGCCCCACCGTCGCCGACATCGCCATCCACCTCGGCGTCACCGAGGAAGAAGTCCTCGAAGGCCTCGAAGGCGCCCGCGCCTACAACGCCACCAGCCTGAGCACCCCGATCAGCGCCGACGGCACCACCGAACTCGGCGACACCCTCGGCGGCGAAGACCACGAATTCGAACTCGCCGAAACCCGCGTCGCCCTCGGCCCCGCCCTGGCCATGCTCGACGACCGCGAACAGAAAATCCTCACCCTGCGCTTCTACGGCAACCTCACCCAGTCGCAGATCGCCGACCAGGTCGGCATCTCCCAGATGCACGTCAGCCGCCTGCT
>Ga0307516_10009003_pt1 | contig 11182 bp, 15 predicted proteins | sample 19_EM_MG_FD_203310 | JGI IMG/M metagenome (GOLD analysis project Ga0307516, IMG submission 203310) | Populus trichocarpa ectomycorrhiza microbial communities from riparian zone in the Pacific Northwest, United States - 19_EM | ecosystem: Host-associated > Plants > Roots > Unclassified | place...
CCGTGAAGAGTGGGGAAGAAGCAAGAACGGGTTCGACCACCGTCGAAGTGCTGGACCAAGTGAATCCGCCACGTGAGGCTGGAAAACCTCCGAAGCCAGCTGGCCCTGATTGGCTGAGTCCATAAGTATGGACAAAACGATTGTGTATTTTTACAGACGATCTGCTACTAACCAAACCGCCAACAGAGCTATGACTACATGAAAACAAGGAGCGAATGGTACACAAGGAAGTCGAGAACACATGGCAAACGAAAACATTGGATAAATTGGACCGTGATCAGAGGTGGAAGGGGATATCGAGGAACACCCTCGGATATTTAAAGTGACGGTTGGTGAGATGGATGAGGACTCGTGGAAGTGGGATGAGAGGTGCGTGGGGAAAAGGGAAAATAAAATAAAAGAATGGAAGTGCATCGCAAAACTACTCCTCAGACAATTTCATCAAATCCTCCTCCGACTCTTGGTCCCACCGAAGTTTGTGTGCAACCTTCCTGAATAGCGGGGCGACACTACCACCGACATCGGAGCAAGAATGGAAGTTCAGGTTCTTGATGCGTTGGTCCCCGTCACTCCGTTTCTGCAGACACTCCAAGAGGACAGTGTGGAATCGAGCCTGCTGGGAAGTCCTGTGCGTGAAGGACACCCCAGAGAGAGTTAACGATTTCAATTGCTTTGCCACGAACGAGGGTGTGTCCTCGATGCGGGACCCGAGGACGTGCGAAAGATTGACAGCACCGGCGAAGGAGGCATCAAGGACGCGGACCTCCGACATCCGGTTCAGAACGTGAGTCCAAGCGTCCGCACTGATTGGGAACTTGCTGCGGACGTCTAGGCGTCTGGTGGGCGTGCTTGGAATGGCGTCGAAGATAATTGGGAAAACGGTCGAGGCGCGACTCTCGAAGAACTCTGCAACCCTGGGATACATCCCCAGAGACACAATCCGCTTCGATTTACCACCAAATACGGTGTCGACATTGGCAGACAATTCGCCCACGCCAGCATCCATGCGAACGCTAATCAGGGAAGAGTCACTGATGGTGCCCCGCGCGAAATTGTTCTTGACGAAATCCAGGAGGACTTTGACTTCAGAAACGCTTTCGACGTCAGTACAGTGAACCTCGAGGTCGACAAAAGACGAAGGGGCGATGTGGGAAACGATCGTGGTACAGTCGTAGGCTGTGCCGAAGAGTTGGAGTGTCGCGAGGCGAGGGAGAGGGACGGATGGGAGTAGTTCGGGCGGAGCGTTGTTCAAAGGAATGGGTTGTTCAAAGATGGTTCGATCGACGAGGTGTAGGTGCTCCAGGCAAGGTATGCTTTTGAGTGTGATTAATACTTGAGAGACCGATGGCCTCGGAGAGGTGGAGTTTCCACTGTGGCTGGAAGTCGATTTATGTAAGCATTTATACTCAGGGGGCCTCAGAAACTGACTTACTGAATGGACAAATGGGTCAGGGAGGGGAAGAGGGAATCCGGCCACTCCAGGCGGACGTTCTGGAGTTGTAACTTAGTCAAAGCTGGGGCCTTGTAGTCAAAGACTGTGGGGGGCAGGGTGTCCTCGGCAAGGCTATCAGAAACCTCGAGTACGAGAGACTCCAAAACCTGGGCATGGATAGGAGAGTTGAGGACCTGGAGAACGTTGGGTCCCAGTTGCCCCTCCTTCGCACGCAGGTGGAGTTCGCGGTAACGGTATGAGGGATCGGTGAAGGCATTGGGAAGCTCGGCCAAAGAACCGATGAAGGATTGCCGGACGGCGAGAGGGGCCCCCTTTGAGCGGTCAACGAACACCCTGGTACGGTCTGGTTTGGTCACGTCGATCTTTCCCCAGAGACGACCGTGCTGGAGAGCGACATTGCGCCAAAGGTGGCAGACATGGGCAACGGAGATCCACTTGAAGTCGACCTTGAAACGGTCCTGAGCCTGAAGCTGCTCGGCCAACACGAGGAAGACTTCGGATAAGACCTCAGGGGGCAAGCGTGAGACCGGACAAAGCGAGTTCTTGCGCGACTTGAGAGAACAGATGCAATCGTTCAAGCGCCGTATCTCGTTGTCGATGTCGGCCTGGGCAGCTTTTATTGCGTCAGGCTTGCTGAACGCGGTGACAGTATCGTGAACGCGGAGGAGGAGTTCCATTTGACTGGGAGGTGGTCAGACGCGTGGGCACGGGGGTAGGACACGACACTCACGATAATTGGGGATGGGTGGATGGCGTTCGGTCAACGAACAGGACAAGAGGGTTTATAAACGAACAGGGGCGTGTTCCCCGCAGATAAGTCACCGGATCTTTTGGCTTCAGGGGATTGGTCGCATCAAAATTATTTCATCCCACCTCCCATCTCCTAACGCTCGTGTGCGAAGCAGCTAAGCAGATGCTCACTAATCATGGCCCAATCTGCTGACCAGTGGGACTCGATTCGCCCGTGGATTCGTCGCCTCGCCCTCTCCGTGAACCAGGTCTCTTCGGTCTCTGCCACCTTCACGCTCAAATCTGCCCTTGCCGCCCAACCACTTGATCCGGCCCTCGAGTCTCTGCTCGAGGACGAGGAGGACGAACCGCCCTTCCATTCCACGGACCATCCGGTGCCAGCTGCGGGTGCTCGCGCAGTATCGGACGCGCTCACACAAGGCTTGTCCGTAAAAGTAAACGCTTCCCCGTGGCAGCGAGTCCTATTGCGGGTCGACGAGGAATCCGATGAAGCTATTATTATCGTATTCGGTTTGATGCCGGGCAGACGATACGACGTTGAACTGGGCATATCCTACCGCCAAGAATCCCTTCGCAGCCAGATCACAACAGATGATGCTCGTCAGTGTTTCCTCCGCTCATCCCCCATCAAGGCCTTCACTCATTGCGCGGCGTTCTATCCAGCCCCCGATCAGACGGATCCCAGCGGACACGATCAACGCATTGCGAGCGGAACTAACGTCGTCGTGTCAACCTCGGACGCTACTGCAAACATTCCGCCGTCATCTCCAGATTCTACCCCAGCCTCATCTCCGACCTCTTCTCCCACGCTGTCTGCCTCCACTTCGGGGGACGTCCCTTCCTCCGCGTCAACCCAACCAACAACCCTCGAAGACAAGATCCAGCAGTTGAACCAAACCCTCTCCCTTCTTCAGTCCGAACGTGACTCGTTGACCGTATCTCTCAAGACAACCCGTCGAGATGCTCAAAAAGCCGACGCAGCTATCCGCGCTGACATTGAGACGCTCAAGCGCGCCTCGGACAAATTCGTGTCTGTGGAAAACCGCGCTCGCCAGAAGGTGCTAGCCCTCCAGGAGACTGTGAAACAGACTCTCGCGGCCGGGTCGGATATCGGCACTGCCGTCGCAGATATCGAAGCTTCTATGCCCGCGTTGCGCGAACGACAAGTCGAGACGGAGAAAGAGTGCAAATTAGCGAAACGACAGGCGGCCCAGGCGCGGGAGGAACGCGCCGTCTTGGAACGAGAAGAGAAGAAACAAATTGACAGTCTTCAAACCGAACTTGCAGGCCTGGGCAGTAAATTGGAGAAGCTGAACGGCAAGCGGGAGAAGCTGGAGAACACCGTCATTCCGGACCTTGAAGTAGAGCTACGGAGGATCGAGGAGGAAATTGCCAAAGCTACCGCACCGTCCCCCCCCGTTGCCGATCCCTTGGATGACACCCACTGCTACGATGTGACGTCCTTTGGGGCGAACAACCAGTCCGGAAGTGTATCAGCTCTCCCAGGCTTGGGTGGGTTCCCCGATAGCCTGCATTCGACGAGTCAGGACTCCCTCCCCGCTCCGATCGAGTATCAGAAGAGGAGGAAATACCTATCACACCCACCGCTGACCATCAAACATCAACAACCTCAGATACAAAAACCAGTTCAAATCTTGCGACCACCACATCAGCAACATCAGGTTCGACCCACCCCTATTGGTCACAAGCCCACTACGACTAGTGGCACCGCTGCTTCGACGTTGTCGAGCCTCGCCGCCCCCTTCGAGCCATCGCCCAAGCGACAAGCTCAACTCCAGAACACGCTCGGGACACCTCTTAATTCAAGCACCATTACCTCCGCATTGAAGGCGGAACTTCATCCGACAAGTAGCGTTTTCGCTTCCAGAATGGGGTTCACCACTTCCTCCACATCTGCTGCTTCGACCTCAACATCCATATCGCATAAATCTACGGGTGTGAGCTCTAATAGTTCGACTCCAGGTCAAGAGCGAACCAGAAGCCTCGGAGGTCGGACGTGGAATAGATGACCCAAGTACCCACGCACATGAATCGCTTTCGACATACCTCCCTGTATCAATTAGCTCACCATGTTCATTTGCTGTGTAGTGCGTTCATTTACCCTCGCAATCGATAGCACCTGCCCCCCCCCCTCAAAACTGCTTCATCCCAACGTGGCCTCGCTCCCACACCCTCAAAGTTAGTTCTTGGCGGTCGGTGGTTCTGACATACCCAAGACGTCTCCACGAATCTTACACTGCTCTCGTTGGTCTCGGCGCTTGATTTGGCCGGGGCAAAGATGGCCCACCTTGGGTGATCCGGGTTCCTGCTTCCTGACCACGGATATCATTCCGATGGTGGTGGGCCAATAACACTCGAAGAGGCGGGTTGGTTGAACCCTTAGCCTTTCACAGCAAACGCCTTGCCGTCGTACAATGTATGGGTTGTGGTTAGTTCAGCGGCTCCTGTGTCACCGCCGTGATTGTGGCCCATCAAAATCACTGCGACCCACCAACGTCGAGATTCTAAAACTGTGTTGAGTGTCAATGCCAATGCTGGCTGGGCGCGATTCTATCGGTACGGAGCGTTACCTTATCGTAACCAACTACGGAGTTCAATGCAGAAAATCTGGGAATCCCCGGCCGCCCATCTAGGACTTCTCGGGAATACAAATTAAAAATGGAAGATGCAGCCTCGGTGGGTGTGGGAATGTGCGGAGGGGCGGGTTCTGCGCTCCGTCCCGGATGACACGGGATATATTCGTCAGACTGGATGTAAGTACTTAGGATTGGCGTGACAGTGCACGTGCGCAGATCCTTGTGTTTGTGGGGTTGACAAGCAGACCGGGTTCAAGATGAACGTCCCCCATCCCCGCATTGATGCGGCGATCCCAGTCGACTGAAGATGCGGGGTACATATGTGACCGGTTGATTGCACATGCCGCGACCCTAATGCGCGTGGTCGATACGAGGTGGAGATGAGTTCATGACCGGGTGTCATGTGTTTGCTGCGGACTTTATCCGAAGCACCACGAAGGATGTGACTGCGGCTTCGCAATTCAGCAGGCAAAAAAAATTCAACGTTTATCGCACCGCGGGCAACGAGCTATATACCCGCTGAATAAATATTGATTTTGCTCTGAAAAGTGAACCGTTTTCTTCGGGACAAAGGAATCGAACAAACGTTGAAAGAATGCAGAAGAAATAATCGGGAACGAATCTCATTGGCTGGCTCCCGAATAACTTTACATTTTCTTTCTATTTCTTCGACTGCGCTTTTCAGAAGATACCGGTTCACACTTCAGGATAAAATCACGATTTATTCAACAGACATATTGTTCACTGCCCGCGGTGTCGGGCGGGTGGAGACGATGAGATCCGAGCCTAGGCCATCGATACACCGTCACCATAATCATACAATAAGTTTTCGAATATACTGACACAAACGGTCGTTCTACCTCCGCCCGAACCTCGCAAGAAACGAAATCGGGGGTGGGTTCATTTCATCGTATGGCAGAGGCCCCCGTCATGAGGAGTTTATTTTACCAGTCGACGCCTTCAGGGAACACCATCGGACCACTTACTGCTTTGCGCTTCTCTGGGCCACAAAGAAGTTCGACCAGCGTGAGTGCGAATAGGAAAGCGGTTCCTGGGCCACGGCTGGGCCAGCGAGTAGTTAATACAGGTGATGTACCGGAACGTGGAGCACCGACCTTGTGACTAGATGTCCGGAAACCACAACACTGCTTTCCTTGTATTCGAAGTCTGGACGTCCCAGTGAGCGGTCACTCATCTGGGAAACACAAGGGGAGTGCACCTTTATCCAACCGGCCCTTGACGCTGGGGTGGGAAGTGATTGGTTGTTTTGGCAAGCCGGAAGCGAGTGCAGCGAGGGAACCTGGTAGCCCAATCCTTCAAATGCACAGACATCGATGACGTCGTCGCGAGAACTAACCAGCGCAGATCATTCCAACGTATTTGTTGGCCTTGATGTAGTCCTGGATTAGGAGTTGTACGTAGGGGCTCCTCGAAAGCGTCTCTGCTCCCTTCGCGCCACCAGGGATAACCAAGAGCTCAAAGTTTTCCTGAGTGGAAACCTCCTCAGTAAGACCAAAAGGGAGAGTGTACTGAAGCACCAACTGGTCCGTGAGCGGTCGGGTCCAACGCGACATCGGCGACGAATTTAATCCCGCGCGAGCCGGTGACTACCAGTGAGGTAGGGGGTTCGCCGGTCGGAGTGACGGAAGTAGATGTACATTTCACCCCCGCTCTGACGAGGGTATCAAAGGTGATCGTGCTGAAAGGGTTCGGTCAGCCGGGAGTGGTGGTGAGAGTCGTTTCGCATGCGGATGCATACAACTCCATTTCTTCGGTGCCATCGGCAATCAAAACCAAAGCTGCAACCATGGCTACTTTTCGCTGTGAGTGTTAGTGATAGGGATTGTGGATTCGTTTATCATCGAAAACGGTGAGGTCATGACCGGCCCGGGAGAATTCCGTCAAGTCACGTGTCTCCAGATCCTTTGATAATTTTCCCCGTCCCTTGGGCTTTGAGACGGAAAATGGTTGTTGACCCAAGCTCCGTCAGGGTGTACACCGTCAACGGCCCAGCTGCCGGGACTTCTTCTTCTCTCCCCGACTGGTTAATCCGGAAACGCGCGTCGAAGAAAGGGAAACGAGAACAGAGGGAACATGTCGAAGGAACCCTCGAACTCATACAACACTTCGAATTTCCCGAAGCTAGCAACAAAATCAAAACGACTAGGGATGGGCATCACGTTATCGCTACTGGGACGTATAAACCTCAGATGCGCGTTTGGGATCTGGACCAGTTGAGTCTCAAGTTCGAGAGACATTCTGACGCTGAAAATATCGACTTCCTTGTGAGTGAGTTGTTCTCGTATCCGCTCTACCGCAAACACTCGATGCTAACTACCCCATTTCACTCCAGATTCTTTCCGACGACTGGACAAAAACATTACATCTTCAGAACGACCGCTCCGTTGCGCTGCACAACCAGGGTGGCTTCTACCACAGCACACGAATACCCAAAGCCGGTCGAGCAATTGCCTACCACTACCCCTCGTGTGACGCTATTGTCGCCGCTTCCGGCCATGAGGTTTACCGATTGAACCTCAACCAAGGCCGATTTCTTAACCCATTTGACCTCCAAGACAACTCTCCCGACGAAGTCACCGGTGTCAACTGCATCGATATCAACCCTGCTCATCAGCTACTAGCCTTTGGTTGTGGGGACACTGGGACAGTCCAACTATGGGACCCACGCTCGCGTTCGAGGGTCGGCCTTTTGAGACTTCCAGCTGCGAGGCTACTGCCCACGGGTGTATCTCTCCTACCTGGGGTTAATGAACAGCCAACGATTTCTGTCACGGCGGTCTCCTCACGGTCTGACGGGTTGTCGTACGCAATCGGGACATCGACAGGACACACACTCCTTTACGACATCCGGTCTGCTCGACCCTTTGCCACGAAAGATCAGGGTTATGGTCTACCGGTGAAGAAGGTTGCGTGGATTGACGGTGGACACAACATGGTACACGACGGGCTCGTCCTCAGTGCGGACAAGAAGGTCATCAAATTGTGGGATCGTGAAAAGGTATGCCCCCCATGACATTATCCCCCGAGTATGTGTTAAGATGGTCGTTTAAAGCCTGCAGAGAACTTTGCGTCGATCACTCCTGCCAACGACCTGAACGATGTTCACCACATCCCTGGCACTGGCCTTATCATGCTTGCCAACGAAGGTATCCAGATGAACACCTATTACATTCCACAGCTGGGCCCAGCCCCACGATGGTGCAGTTTCTTGGAGAACCTCACGGAAGAACTAGAAGACCAAACTGCGAGAACAGCTTACGAGGACTACAAATTCGTAGACAGGAACGAACTTGCGACCCTCGGTTTGGACCACCTTGTAGGTACACCAGCCCTCAAACCCTACATGCACGGGTACTTCCTATCCCTCAAACTCTACGACACCGCGCGGGCCATCGCGAATCCCTTCGCATATGCAGAGCACAGGGAGAAGGTGTTACGCGAGAAGATGGACAAGCTTGCGGAGAGCAGGATCCGGGTACCGAAGAACGCCGCGGTCAATGTGAAGGTGAACAAGGGTTTGGCGGAGAGGATCGCCAAGGAGGAGGCAAGGGAGAAGGCGCGGGCGGAGAAGAAGAGAGCCAAGAAGAGGGCCGCTGCTGCTGGGGAGGGGGAGAATACCGAACCGATGGACGTCGATGAGGATGTCGCTGAGGAGGCTGGGTTGATCAACGACCCCCGTTTCAAGGCGATGTTCGAAGACCCTGACTTTGAGGTTGACGAAGCTAGCCGCGAGTTTGCCCTCGTCAATCCTTCGCTGGCGGCGAAGAAGCGGGAAGCACTGGAGAGGCTAGAGAACGACGGCAATCAGCAGAGGACGAAGACCGCCGTGGAGGAAGAGGAAGAGGAGATGAAGGGGATGGGTGACTTTTCTGACGACCCAGACGGGGAGTCTGACGAACCCTCTGAAGCAGACAGCGATGACAGCAGTGAGGGAGATGGTAGGTGGTCGGCCGACCGGAATCGATTTACCAGCTAACCCAACATACAGATCTGCTGCGCGATCGGGAGTTTACCAAGGTAAAGCGACAACAGAAAGCTGCCAATCCCTTCGCCTCCGTTCGCATGGCCCCTCTCAAAACCAGCCATGGTGGTTCACGTAACTCAAGGGGAGGGGCGACGTTCGGCGCCAGGAGAAACGAGGCGTCGAAATCCAGGCGACCCTCGGAGCACGTCAAACGGTCGATGGATGGTGGTATGGAGCTCAGCTGGGTCCCGTCCTCGAAGAAGGACAGACCTCGAGATCCTTCCGAGGGAGGTAGGCAGAAGAGGCAGCCAGGCGTCGAGACGTTTGGTGCGGGTATGGAGAAGGGAGGTCGGCCGCAGAATGCTACGGAACCGGATGAAGCACAGCGGCACGGAAGGACAAAACGGCGGCAGAACGTTAGAAGTGGGAGCAAGAATGTTTTCCGGAGACTGTAAAACTGTCCCCGTTTTGTCACTTGTATCGTTCTTATACCGTCGCGCATAATCATACATCCTTTATTTCCCTAGTGTCTTCGCTCTATGATCTTTCCGCTGATCCACTTTGTCCTGGTGTAGCACCTGCATCCCCAGCACCTTCCAAACCTCCGCCTCTCATCCTTACCTTATCCCGAGCTTTTTGCTCTTGCACCAATTGACCCTCTTTCATCCATTGCGCTCTTTCCCAGGCATCGTACTCCTCTCTTGCTTCAATCCACCTCTCTTGCACGTCACGCACGTCGCTCCGTGGGCCATGCATAGGCCCAGCTGCCGTTGAGAGTAGCGAGAAGGCGTTCGGTCGTGTTGATGCGGCCCCCTCAGGGGTTTCCACGGTCCCTGGCGGGGCGTGATCATTGGAGGGAGGGACAAAGACGTATCCCGTCGCTTTGTCGATGGCTCGCGTGAGATGGAGCATCGATTCTTTGTCCTTTAGTTGCATACTCAGGTCGGGAGGGGGGCGGAGTTAGATGCTCACCCACCTCCACAGCAAGCGTTTCGAATCCCACAAGACCGAAGTCCTCGATGAGTGAGCATATAGCCATGTTCAGAGCCGCATACCGAGGTGAACTCCGGGAGAGTGCGTTTTCGAGATGGGAAAGATCTTGGACCTCGGTATAAAAGTCTAGATTGAAGTCTAAAGCGATGAATTGAAAACGGGTCGGTCGTCAGCCAACAGAGGAATCGCCTCGAGGACAATGTACACGCTAGTTACCGAGATCACCGTACTGCGTGATCAGGTCCATCTTCGACAGCACGTTGACGTGTGGGAGTTCGAGGTGCAGCATTACCCGGAGCGAAGCCATGAGTACCGCGATGTACTTCGAAGCATCCGTAACGTAGTGGGCGTCACAAAAATTCACAGCGGCCAACTAGGCGAGGCATACGTGAACAACTGAGGGGCGCAGCGGGCATGAACCGTACCCTAAAGCCGCTTTTTGAGAGCTTTCCGATGATCCTCTTCAAGCTCTCGTGATTCGTGCTGAGCTCGACCTGGCCGGGGAGATCGAATACGACATATGCGTCCTTTCCCAACGCTTTCAGCTTCTCATCCAACCAGTCAAAGTTCTCGTCGAGATACTCCACGCAGTACAGCATTCCCCCGTTAGGGCCGAGGTCGTATGTGTCCATGACATCTTGGAGGGTGATCAGAGACATGATGTCGATCGCGCAAGGGTAGGGAATGTTGTCGTTGGCTGGGTCAAGGTTTACGATGGATATTGGCCGGTTGAGCGCGGTGAGGAGTTGGTGTTTGCCATAGCAGTAGGTCGATTTTCCACTGCCCGGAGAACCGACGACGATTTCGCCGAAAGGCATTTTGAGAGGATAGATCGGGGGAGGTGACAAAATGTTTCCCACGATCCATCTGTACAACCATCTCCCTTCCAACCACCAGGCCAAGATCCCCCATGCAGCAAAACAGGACATTTGATACCTCCCATGATGTGGATAATAAAACAAGAATATATGATCACCACCAACCTCTGCTGACCTCCCAACATTTAAGTTTTCCTTCCCCCTAGGCACATGCCCACATGTGTATTATCTCTGAATGTTACTTTTACAGAAGTCAGCTGTGTAGTGCAAATTATAAATGCTGCACTCATCTGGCCATGAGATTCTGGTATAGAGGGATTGAAGTATGAGTGAACTGTCAGGGCGGACCTCGGCGGTCACCTGAAATACAGTCAATGCTGGTCTGGAGTTCGTGCTGGGGTGCTACTGGGAGCGCAGGGCGCAGTACACAGAGGGGAGAACAGAGGAAGGTTGTGAGAGCAAGAGGGAACAAGGGAGAAGTCGGAGTCACTTGGGACCAATGTCGTGTTTGGTGAGAACCGAAGGAGTATCCTGAGTTGACAAAATCTAAGGAATGACAGCAACTGTCTACCACTATATATAGGGA
>Ga0307516_10009004_pt1 | contig 11182 bp, 10 predicted proteins | sample 19_EM_MG_FD_203310 | JGI IMG/M metagenome (GOLD analysis project Ga0307516, IMG submission 203310) | Populus trichocarpa ectomycorrhiza microbial communities from riparian zone in the Pacific Northwest, United States - 19_EM | ecosystem: Host-associated > Plants > Roots > Unclassified | place...
ACCATCCTTGTATTGGGTACGGTATGGGGCGAAGCAGGTACTTGAAACCCGTTCCGCCGATGAATGACAGAAGTAAAGGAGGAGGGTAATTTATGGGATCTACTTCTTCTTGACGGCCTTGATTCGAATCTGCTCGCTTCCAACGAAAATCCCCTGCACGGAGATGAGATCGAACGACGGGCCCGAGACGAAGGAAACGTACCTTGCCCTTGTATGGCTCCGGTGGCCTCCACTTCCTGACCTTGGCCGCAAACAATCCCAACTGGTGCTTGTCCGTACAGCTCAGAACGATCTTCGTCGCTGTCGGGACCTCCGCCTTGATGTGGGGTGGGATGGGCACGAAAACCGAATGAGAGAAACCCAGCTTCATATTCAGCCTCTTTCCGTTACCACCGTTCTCCGTCCCCCTCGGGTCGTCCTCCAACGCGGCGCGGTACCCGACTCCCACTAGGTACAGCGGCACACTGAATCCCTCGGTCATTCCGATGACCGCGTTGTTGATTAACGTCCTCGTGAGACCCCACATGCTTCGCTGTTTCTTCTGGGTCGCGTCATCCACGGAGAGTGCGACGACGCCATTTGTGGCTGGGGTGAGGTGCATATATTGCTCGAGCGGGACGGAAGTTGAACCTAGCGGACCGGTAACTTGGAGTCTCGTGGGTGTCGTGTTGAGGATGACGGAGGGTGGGACTGGGATTGGCGCTTTGCCGATGTGAGAAGTGTAGCCATGGGTTGGGCGCGTTGAAGAAAAGCAGCGAACCGCTCTCTGGAAGACAGCAGACCGAGGGAGCATCGGGTCAAGTAACGCCTGCCTCTTTGGGAAGGAACCCGCTCATGTCCGGAGGAAAGCTTGACGGTGACGCAGCTTCAGATAAACATCCCGGATTTAACCTGTCTACGCTATCACGCTTTGAAGACCAAACTCACCACTCGAGGTAATTGCACTGCACCGCGCGATCCTACTCTTCAGTAACTGATCCAGCTCGCCACTGCAGACACTCCTTTCCCCTCTCACTGGTTCGTAACCTGCCGCATACGAGGTTAAGTATTTAACCGCTATCCCAGGTCGAATCTCTGGTGGCCAACTTAAGCACCACCGCTGCTCTGCCGAATGATCAACCACCACGACTCATGGATCCACGCCCGAAATCACGGCGGCTTCCCACCTCAAGGACGACGCATCTCTCGTCGCTGCCACGCGCGTTTGTCACCTCTGGCGTACGACTCTCCTCTCCTCTCCCCGTCTCTGGTCCCACCTTAGCCTCGAGAACGAAGACCGTCCACCGGTATGCCAAAACCAGCCCCACCCACCGCCAACATCACGGATGCCAACAATCTTTCGAAGGTTATCAGAGAATCGACGAACGAGATCTCCACCAGGGTGACCACTTGATGGGCAGATCACGGCCCCTTCCTGGGTAGATTACTGGCTCGGCCCATGCCCCCCACCGGAGCCTGTGGGTCTCCTTGCTTTGACGTCCCTCGTCGTTTCCGGTCTTGGTCCTCTCCAGTACTACGTCCCCCTTCTCACCTCTTTCCACTTCGCACGCGACCCCGCCAGCCGTTTTGTGGAACAGGATTGGACTGTCAAGTGTCTCCTTTACTTTCCTCGGAACTGCCCACTATTGGAAGTCGGCTCCCTCAGTTGCGAAACCTTGGACACATACACCGGCTCCGATTTCTCTCCCCCTCCTATGCTCGTCTACCCACGAATCACTCCGCGAGGAATACGAGCTTTTGCCGTTAGACCAACTTTCCCTCCAACCTAATTGCCGGGTGGTACTGGTGGCCGATGCACGAAATACCAATGCAACGCATGGATTCCCGACCTCCTCGCTCCCAGAGACACATCCTACCTCTCGGACATCAGGACCGTCGATATTGCGGCCCGCCCGCGTAGCCAGGGCGTTCGCGGAGGACCTATCATATTCGAAATCGAGCTCAGGAACTCCACACCCGAGGCAATCTCGTTCGACGCGACATCGAGTTACTCCCAATCTCCTCCACATTTTTCGCATAAAGGGTTCCCGGATATCTTCGAAGCATCGAAGTGAGTTCTGTTGAAACGGTGCGTTCCACCCCTCCCCAGACGTTATAGGCGAGCGACTCAGAACCGCCGCTGAACACATAACCCAGGCGCTGCGCGGGTTCCAGAACCTCAAAATGGTCATGCTCGCGGAATGCAATATCGTCCTCCCTCTTGATGGCCCCGGCATATCCTCGTGTCGTACCGTTCACACACTGGTCATCTCCTATAGGCATTCCAAGAGTTCCCTTTACGGCGGCGTTGTAAGCCCAGTGCACGAGTTCGTGGAACCGCGGAAGAAGGCAGGATTCCCTCTCAAAGTCCTCGCGCTTGTCCCCCCGTTTTCAGAACTACACCCGTCGGACCTAGACCGGTTGAAGGGTTGCATTGGATGGGTAGAAGTTGTGAGAGGCTGTGATGCGTCGAATTTGGACGCCGACGGCCCACAAAGACAATGCCAACGGGACCTAAAAGGATTCCCGGAGGAAGGTTTTTTGTCAGGTACCACGACTTATCCACCTTTTGTATCGGCGTACCCCGCACACTAGTATCCCCCAAGCTCAAGGCCTCTGGTTATCCCACCTTTTGTATTTGTATCACATCTAGTATCCTAATCCTATCCGGTGGGATCGAACTGGTTCCGTTTCGGGAATGATCTCACCTCCTAAGCGAACCTTCATCAATCCAATCCAGCACGCCATGGTTGCGGACGGAAGACTTGACTACCCCGGATTCAATCTACCGATATCTGAACTTTGCTATGCTTTGAAGATAAAACTCGCTCAAACAAGGGATTCGAGGTGGCATTCACTACCGCGCAACCCCCCCCCCCTTTTCAGTAGCTGATTCAGCTCGATACTCCAGACACTTCTTTGCCCTCTCACAGGTTTGTACCCCGCACCGGACGAGGTTAACCATCTGACCATTGTCCCAGATCAAGTCCCTGGTGAGCGACCTAAGCGCTACCGTTCCGTTGCTCTGTCGAACGATCAACCACCACGACTCGTGGACCCACCGCCTCCCGCCAGAAATACTGGCCATGATGGCTTCCCACCTTGAGGATGAGATATCTCTCGTCGCTGCCACGCACGTTTGTCACTTCTGGCGCACAACACTCCTCTCCTCTCCTCGTCTCTGGTCCCATCTCGACTTCGAGAACGAAGAACGTGCGCTGGTATTCCTAGAAAGGTCAAAATCTGGTCCACTTACCGTAAACATCACGTATGTCAACAATCTTTCGGAGGACGCCGGAAGATCAATGGATGAGATCGCCACCAGGGTAACCACCTACGGGCGGAACACGGCCTCTTCCTGGGTGAATTCCTGGCTCGGCCCATGCCCGTGTTGGAGGTCCTGGAAGTCAGCGACTCCTATCAGCGTCCGCCAGAGAGGCTTACGCATCTCCCTTCTTTGAAGTCCCTCGTAGTTTCCGGCCTTGACCCTCTCCTGTACAACATTCCTCTTCTCACCTCTTTCCACCTCGCACACGACCCCGCCAACCGTCTCGTGGTACAGCAATCGATTGCCGAGAGCGTTCTGAACCTTTTTCGGACCTGCCCGCTATTGGAAGTCGCCTTCCTCCGTTGCAATATACTCAAATACGGCTCGGAGCCTGACGAGGTCGTTTCTCTCCCCCTCCTACGCTCGTTTACCCACGAGTCATTCCTCGAGGAACACAGGGTTTCCCTTTTAAATCGACTTTCCCTCCCATTCACCTGCCGGGTGGTGTTGAGGATCGATGTCACGAGATACCGGCGTGGCCCGTGGGTTCACGACCTTCCCAATCCCAGAGACGCATCCTACCTCTCGGACATCAGGATCGTCAAAATTGAGGCTCACCTGCGTAGGCGGGGCGTCCGCGAAGCTCCCATCACGTTCAAATTCAAGTTCAGGAACCCCACACGCGAGGCAATCTCGTTTCACACGGCATCGAGATACTCCCAGTGCCCTGGAGATTATTCACACAATGGGTTCCTGGATATTCTCAAAAATATTGAAGTGGGTTCTGTTGAAACACTGTATTTTCACCGCTACCCAGCTGTTCAAAGCGAGCAACTCCAAGCCACCGCTGAGCCTACAATACAGGCACTGTCCAGGTTCCGGAACCTCAAAACGCTGATACTCGTTGATTGCGATATCATCCTCCCCCTTGATGGCTCCTGCATATCCTCGTGTTGTACTGTTGACACGCTGGTCGTCTCCTATAGGCGTTCCAAGGGATTCTTTTACGACCACGTTATAAGCCCAGTGCAAAAGTTCGCGGAATCGCGGAAGAAGGCGGGGTTCCCTCTCAAAACCCTCACGCTTGTCCTCCCGTCTGTAGAACCAGGCCCGTCGGAACTAGACCGGTTGACGGGTTGCATTGGACGGGTGGAAATTGTGAGAGGTAGAGACGCGTTGAATTGGACATCGAAGTATCTCCTGGCAGCCCCCACAAAGAGAGTAGGGAGACCCCTGCGTTGATCCACTCGTCTCGTTCGTTTTTCAGTAATCATAGTAAGGGCAGGGGGATGCCCGCGACATGTGGAGATCACAATAGAATTACTGAATCGATAGCGTTCGGAGATTTCGTGGTATCGAACCTGAAGGGATAGTACGACGCCTAACTGCTGACTCGATTACTGCCCTCAAAGCTTCAGGTGTTCGCGGTGATCATCTAGGGTGATCATTGAAGGGCTTCGACAAATGCGCTGTTGTTCGTGAGCCACACGTTAACGAGGGGGGAAGGACGAGATTCACGTTGTATGCGGTCCATCGGCGTCCCTTCCGCCATACATCGCGTAGCTCGGAAGTACTTGGACGTAGCGAGGAGTACACGCTTACACAAACACAGCATCCTTCGGGACAGGTGCCTGCAACGTCTGATTCCAGGGGTGGACGGTTTGAAGCGGGCGCGACGTGGCGGCCCTTCACGGCACCCAAACGCTAGAGTGTTCGCCAGGCCTAAAGCTGACCCTTGTTTGTTACAGCTGAGCAACATCCCAGCCAGCGAACGTGGAACCCCGTACCTCAGCAGAGCTCCGGGTGGGATTCTGGCACATTCTATACCGGGTTCGCCACTGACTTGCACGGGTGTGAAATTGCGCGGAACAGTCCTAGGGTAGTGTGAGCGAGGAGAACAGGGCTGGCAAGAATAATCACTGTCAAATCCAGCTCCGTCAATCGAAAGGCGGTGTTATGGAAGGGAGGCGCGTCGGGTCATGAGTATGAGTGACAACGGCGGGACTGGACTGGCTCTTTCGCCAATGTGAGGAGAGTAGCCGCGGTTGGTCGTCGAGGAGAAGCGACGCTCGTGTGATCAATCTGGTTCCGTTTCGGAAAGGATCTCTTCCCCGAGCCGTCATTAATTGAGTCCCCTCGGTCGTGGGCACTGCCGCTTGTCGGCCCTACGGCTTATGGAAGATCGATGTCCCCCTCAGGTTCAACCCGCTTCGAGGGTTTCAGATATCAAACTCTCGTCCCTCGCTGAACGGACCACCCAGGGGGGAAGCAACCTAGCCTACCCCCAAGAGTCACGTGTAAGCTCTCCTCAAGACTCCACGAAAGAGCCTAGGGGGGTGGAATTTTACTATTTGAACACGCTGAAATGGGCTGTCCCCTTCGTACGTGTTGTCTCTTCGCGTGTGGTACCCTGTTCTTACAACAGCTGTATTATACCTCAGTATCATTCCTTCTCATTGGCGACCCCCATTCTTGTTCTGATATCTCACATATCACACCCTCGCCGGGCGAGTACTTTCCTGATACCCATCCACCGCCGTCGGAACACACATCCGATCTGATGAGCTGAACTCGTTCATTCCCCGTGCGCGTTAGGTTCTCCCTTTTTCAAGTACCTGGTGCTCGGGCGAACGCCGGGGTGCCTCTTGTCGAGTGAGTGCAGTTGAAAGGCACAGCTACCCCGTCAAAACACACTCCCCTCCAAACGGTGTACCATGTGGCCGGTCTTTTTCAACCCCAGACAAACCCTGCGTTCACCAATCACTTTTCACAGGTTCCAATACCGTCCTCTGTGCCGTTATGATCAGAGGTTAGTGCAGATCCCAGCCCGTGTCCTGTAACCGGGTGGTCGTGTTAACCCACAGGCTCGACAAGAAAGTTGAGAGGCCGCTCGCCGACGTTGGATCTGAACGATGGTGGGCGGGTTAACGGCTCGTACGACATATCATAAGCTTTGTTTGGTTTCCGTCGAGCGTACGGTTTCAAGGTGAATCGAGATCACTCCTAAGCATCGTGGGCACCCAACCATAGTGGCCGACGGCATGTATCGTTCACAGTATCTATTATTTCCCAGTCTGTACCGTTTACGCTACCCCACATCGGTGCGAAGAATAAAAAGCAATTTTTATTCCATATCACAGTATGATCAAACAATGGACGGACGTTGCCAACGCTGAAGACACCCATCTCGGATCGCACTCCAGCTTCAGCTGGCACTAACACTCCCGTCGCCAACGGGATCACAAAACAGGAGTCACCGTATAGGGCTACAGAGGACCGGGGTTGAGTGGATGACTTACCCAATGGAACCAGGACGCCATGTGACGTAGGGATTGGATCAAGATACACATGCACGGTAAGTAATTACGGATGAGATCGAGGAATTGCGGGAAGAGGAGAGAGGTAGGAAGGGAGGAAACATAAGTTGGTTCACGACGTAGCCGTATTTCGCGACCCGTCGGTGTGGCATGAGTTCGTGTATCACGAGGTGGACACAGGGAAGCATCTTTAATGGAGAAGAACATGATCACCCTCGATTCGGAGTTCTCGAGTATGCGTCGGATTCGGATTATGCTTACCAAAAGGTTCGACCTTCATTCCTGCCGTGGAATCACCCCCAAGGTACAAAGGTCCACGAGCAATCAATAAGTCCGCATGTTTGTGACTCGAGCAGACCACTCACTCAGGTACATCAACAATGCAACGCAGACATCTACGACCTCGTCAACTAGGGAACGTTTCACCGTTCGGGGCACTGGCTTGAATTTCGGAGAGGGTGGGGGGTTGCGACTCTTGTGAGAAAGTGCGAGAAATAGAACAAAATGTGGGCTTACTTCACGAGCGGATAACCTTCAGGACCTAGCAGGAGCTTCCTTCTCTCCTCCAACTCACGCTTGAGATCCTCAATCTCGCCGCGTTAGATCTCTTTCTTCGTCACGTTCGGCTATGGAAGAAGCCGGCGTGATCAGCAACTGCACGACCCCAATGTAAACACACGATTCGTACATGAACTGTCCCTATCCTGTGGGAAAACTGGAGTGTGCTGGTGGACTTCATGACAGCCGAAACATCAAGGTTTATCGTACGAATGGCGGATACCCTACCCTCGTGTTACGGACCTGGGGGTTGTGGCATCTTCGTCAGCTTAGAGTTCCGGAACGGCACATGGTCACTGGTGCGTGTGCTCGCCAGCCAACGTACAAGAACATAGCCTACCCAGGAGTATTACTTTTACCCCTGGAAGAGTTCTCGGCCAAGGTAGATTCACGTTTCCAAGCGTGAGTAAGCTTTACAACGATTCAAGTCAACGGGGTCAACATTATGCTCGTTTCATGGATGCACCGAGGGAGTACTGACATGGTCTCGATGGATTTACCTTCATTCGCCCGCTCCTTGTCCGAAGTCACTTTCTCCGAGCCAGCGAGATCGATAAATTCTGTAGTTGGGTGTCAGCTGGCGGCGCTAGGAGACATGACATACTTACACCACAGACGTCTGAACACTCCATCCATCCCTAGCCTACCTTGTCCCTCCTGGGGTTTGGGGTCGGAGACCGGTGTTCCATCATCATCTGTCCTGGAGGAACCCTACTCCCACGCTCTTGACTTTCGGTAACAGCGCCTTCTGTATTGTGACTCCTGCTACTCCCCTCCTTCCTCTCCGTGCTTGCCGTCCCCTTATTTGCATCACTTATCTCAAGGATCTTCTTGATGCTGGAGAAATTGGTCGTGACTTCTCTGAGTGGCGGGAGCCAGATGATCGGACCCGACCCTTGGATTTGGACGGGATGGGAGGATGGAGGGGAAAGGGGTTGGTGATGGCCCGGTCATAGATTCAGAGAAGGTATTCGGGGTCGCGTGTTTGATGTAGGCGAGAACATCTTGCATGGCTCGAGGGATGATACCAGGCTGCTCGTCGCCTGCCATCTAGAGAAAGGTAAAAAGTCAAAACTCCGTTCCACACCACAATGGGAGAACGCGAGGACGAACTCACCAAAGTGAAAGTCTTTCCGGACGCGGTTTGTCCGTAGGCAAATACAACGGGGTTGTAACCCTCCATAGCGGAGATGGCGTGGTTCCTGGCCTTGTCGCAAACCGGTTCGTTCTCGGATCCGGTGAGGAACTCGAGGTGGAATTCTGGAGGATTCTGTGTATTGGGAATTCGATTTATGGTTCAGGAGCTTGAGGATGGAAGGTCCCATGCCACCGCGTTTGAAGTTGGTTTGACGCTAGATGAAAACAAATGCATGTGTTAGGAAATCAAACTGGTTATGCGTAGCGACGCGGGGGAGAAGAGAAGAAAATCGTGGGCTTACCGAACAGAAACGAATGCTTTATCTTGTTGCAGACTCGGAGAGCGTACTCGAGTCGATATCAACAGATATATCACCCGCTTCATTGGTCTCGAAATCGACGAGAGTCTCTTCTGGATCGGCTCTGCTCATGTCTCCATCTCGCTGGTGTTGACGCTGAGCAGCGAATCATCGCCCAATCCCGCGGGGGGTCCTAGGAGTCTTAGGCCTGCTCCCGTCCGACTTCTTCGTCGGGGAACCGGAGACGACCGTCAAACCAGCAATCTGTTTCATCCGCGGTCTGGACTCGGTGGATATGGTTCCCTTGTATCACTTTGTGGTTGAGGATAGCGAGCTGGATGTAGAGGTGTCGGAAATCGCGGATGGCGGTCTTTATGTGTGAACGGAATCTTGGATGACATGGCCCTGGGCTTTGGTGCCGGTGTGGCGGTGATTGGAGGGTAGGCATGGCGGAGGGCCGGGGTGTGGTGACGGTTCGTCGGTAGTCTGTCGTGGCGGCGTTCTTGAGAAGGGGCGACGCGAAAATTCTTGCTCGGGGTCGTTGAGCATTTCCGGGACGTTGGAACTGCCGGAAGGATTCGCGCGTGTGTGTGTGTGTACGTCAATTATAAAAAGGATTCGCGCGTTCGATGTCCCTCAGATTTGCGACCGGTTTGGGATATCAAACTCTCGTCCCTCGCTGGACGGACCACCCAGGGTCGAAGCAACCTAGCCTACCCCAAGGGTCACGCGTAAGCTCTCCTCAGGACTCCACGAAAAGCTTTTGGGCGTACCGTGGCAACATTCCTCACAGCGACATTACCGACCGTCGGGCGTACGCCTTGTCTCGTCTCTTCGTGCGTTGTTCTTACAATAGCTGTACCACCCCTACTAATATTCCAGTCTTGTTTCTGACATCCCACATGTCACATTCTCGCCGGGCAAGCACTCTTCGACCCATTCATCCGGCGTTGGAAGACATGTATATCTGATGAGTTGAACCCGTCCATTTCCCAGCACGCTCCTCACACGTGTTTAGTTCTCCCTTTTCCAAGTCGTCAAGGCTTGAACGACACCGGGGTTCCTCTTGTTGAGTGAGTGCAAGTTGAAAGGTACAGCTACCCCATCAAAACAAGCTCTCCTTCAACCTACATACCATATGGTGGCATTTCCGATGTACAGCAATCCGACCGCCGAGGTGACCGCATTCAATTGTACGTGCTGTCTCTGCCTCTCGTGAGAAATGGCGACTACGCTGAACACGGTATACCCCTGTAGCAATTGGCGCGTTGACAGTGCCCTCCAGTGTCCTTTGCAGGCTTTTGCGAGGGGTCACGGGCGGGGTGGAGTGGGGTTTGGAGAAATAACCTGCCAGGAAGGTTTTTGAACCCACAATAGTGCGGTAAGCGTCAGAGTCCGTCCAAGGGTTCGCCAGTTGGTCCCTTGCCATGAAATCTACCCCGTAGTCGAGTTCAACCACGTCTGTTCGAACTCTTCTGCCGGCGCCCCTTTTCGAGAATCTGTTCGACAGAACGCGTTCTACTCCAAACCTCCGAGTCCTCCGCCGCTTCCAATGAGGCTCTTCTCGAACCGTTCAAGTGCGGCGTCTACGTCACTGTTAATCACCGTCGAGACTCCCTTGGGCCCTGAGAGCGAAACTTCGGTGCGTCCGCGTAGTTCGGCGGTGAGTTCGACGCTGACTTTTACCGCAGAAGGAGGGCGAAAATGCTTAGAAGGATCAGATGGCATGGCCAGCCACCCGCGGAACAAACCTGGTGATTTTCACCGACTGATTCATGGATATATCTGTGGGCCTCCACCCTTCAATGTAGTTCACCGATGATCAAAACTGTGCCCGCCGCCAACGTTCTTTCACATGGACCAATTCTAACATTGGGTGCGAGGCGTATGGGATATTTCCATCGTTGAATGGGCCGAACGGTAACAGCAGCAATGGATTTAATGGGGAGGGTAACAGCAAAGGCGATGGAGACGCGAACTCGACCACGGAGTGAGAGCCTCTCAGTAATCTCTTCACTGCCGGCGAAGACGTTGGAGGCGGAGGCACGAATCCCACGGGGATGTGAGGGTAAACCCCTTTTTGACAACCAAACGGGCGGGCTGTTTCCCCGATTTTTGTTCTCCACGCACTCGAGCTTCTGAGGGCTCTTCCCGTTCATCACGCCCTGGGCTTCACGGCCCAATCCCTCCATGTCAGCCGATATGTCATGGAATCGAATGAAACTTGTTGCTACGTGCCCGTGCTCAAGCTTGTTCCGATAACAGGACGCGGAAACTTTCTTATTGTACACGCGTATTTATCCGACATGGTGACCTAATGTTTGAGAAATCGTATGGGTTGTGGCGACGGTCGAGGAATGACAGGATAGCGGACTATGAGGCCCTCTTGTCCCCAGCTAAGTTGTTCCCCGCTGACGATGAGACGCACGGGCGTGAACACACCCCGACTGGCCATCTTTGACGGGTCCGGTCCTCGCCCGAGGGAACTCGCTACCTGTAATATTCCCTCTAGTAGTTTTTCCACAAGCTCCGCCATCCGGTGGGTAATGAGAACCCCGCTCCAGATCTCAGACGACGATCATGTCCCAAGCGATCTGAGCCTTTCAGATACCTCCTTCAAGGGG
>Ga0307516_10009005_pt1 | contig 11182 bp, 4 predicted proteins | sample 19_EM_MG_FD_203310 | JGI IMG/M metagenome (GOLD analysis project Ga0307516, IMG submission 203310) | Populus trichocarpa ectomycorrhiza microbial communities from riparian zone in the Pacific Northwest, United States - 19_EM | ecosystem: Host-associated > Plants > Roots > Unclassified | place...
GATCGATTGTCCGGTCTTGGTCGCGATCAAGAACTCGGCCTTGCCGTCGGTCACGATCGCCGTGAGCAGCGAGTCACCCTCGACGATCTTGACGCCGATGATGCCCTTTTCGCGGTAATTCTCGTACTCGATGATCTCGGTCTTCTTGATCTGACCGGCGCGCGTGATGGTGGTGACGTACCAGCCGGCCTCAATTGCCTTGACCTGGGCGATGGTCGCCACCTTTTCTTCCGGCGGCAGCTCGAGGAAGTTGACGATGGCGCGGCCCTTGGCGTTGCGCGCCGCCAGCGGCACTTCGTAGATCTTCTTCACGAACACCTTGCCGTTCGTGGAGAAAAAGAAGACGTAGCTGTGCGTGCTGCCGATGAACAGCTGCGTGACGAAGTCGTCGTCGCGCGCTTCCATGCCGCTCGAGCCCTTGCCGCCGCGCTTCTGTGCGCGGTAGGTCGAGACAGGCGTGCGTTTGATGTAGCCGGAATGCGAGATGGTGACGACCATCTCTTCTTCCTGAATCAGATCTTCGATCAGAATCTCGGCTTCGTTGTCGACGATCTCGGTGCGACGCTTCTGACCGTGCTTGGTCTTGACCTCTTCGAGCTCGCCGATGATCAGTGCCATCAGCACCTTTTCGTCGGCCAAAATGGCGCGCAGTCGCGCGATTTCTTCGGACAGCTCGCCGTACTCGGCGGCCAGCTTTTCTTGCTCGAGGCCGGTCAGGCGCGCCAGGCGCATGTCCAAGATGGCCTTGGCTTGCCGCTCCGAGAGCCGGTATTCGCCGCGCTCTTTGGCCGCCGTGATCTCGGCTTCGGGTCGGCCCGCGCGACGCACGAAGTCCTCGAGGCCCTTGAGCGGCAAGGTCATCAACGCCTTCATCGCGATTTCCGGGTCGCGCGACTCGCGAATGGTCTTGATCACGAGGTCGACCTCGGTGATGGCCATGCCCAAGCCTTCGATGATGTCGCGTTGGCCTTCGGCTTTCGCCAGCTCGAAGCGCGTACGCCGGCTGACCACGTCGCGTCGATGCTCGACGAACAGCCGTAGCGTCTCTTTCAGGTCGAGCACGGCGGGCCGACCGTCGACGATCGACAGATTGATGATGCCGAACGACGCTTGAAGATCGGTCATGCGGTAGAGCTGGTTGAGCACTACCGTCGGGAACACGTCTTTCTTCAGCTCCAGCACCAGCCGCATGCCGTCGCGGTCGCTCTCGTCACGCGCTTCGCGAATGCCTTCGATGCGCTTGTCACGCATGAGCTCGCCGATTTTCGCGTGCAAGCGCGCCTTGTTGACCTGATACGGAATCTCGGTGACTACGATTTGCTCGCGGTCGGCGCCCTGCACCTTCTCGACCTCGGTGCGCGCGCGCATGATGATGCTGCCGCGGCCGGTGAGATAGGCCTGCGCGATGCCGGCGCGACCGTAAATCATCGCCGCCGTCGGGAAATCGGGACCCTGAATGAACTTCATCAAGTCCGCGACGTTCGAGTCGGGCTGATTGATCAGGTGCACGGTAGCGTCGATAACCTCGACCAAGTTGTGCGGCGGAATGTTGGTCGCCATGCCGACCGCGATGCCGCCCGAGCCGTTGACCAGCAGGTTCGGGAAGCGCGCCGGCAGCACGTTCGGCTCTTCCGACGACTCATCGAAGTTCGGTGAGAAATCGACAGTCTCTTTCTCGATGTCGGCGAGCAGCTCGGCCGAGATGCGCGCCAGCCGGCACTCGGTGTAACGGTAAGCGGCGGCCGGATCGCCGTCGACGGAGCCGAAGTTACCTTGGCCGTCGACGAGCATGTGGCGCATCGAAAAGTCTTGCGCCATGCGCACCAGGGCGTCGTACACGCTGGCGTCACCGTGTGGATGGTAGTTGCCCAGCACCTGACCGACGACCTTGGCGCACTTGCTGTACGAGCCGCCGGGCGACAGGTTCAGGTCGCGCATGGCGTACAAAATGCGGCGATGCACGGGCTTCAAGCCGTCGCGCACGTCTGGAATCGCGCGACCGATGATCACGCTCATCGCGTAATCGAGGTACGACGTGCGCATCTCGTCTTGGATGCTGATCGGCTGTTCTGCCGGATGGTTTGGCTCTCTGGGATCGTCTTGCATCGACTTGAGTCCTGCGGGTCTAGCGGAGGGCTCGCAGCAGTTGGAAAACTGCCACGAGCGCGATCAAAAACACGATCCATAGCCACGGCTTTTGGCGGGCCACGGGCAGGGAAATGGCGGGCGGCTTCGGCTGTTCCAAGACCGCGAGTCGAGCGTCGAGCTCGCGCAGCCGTTCGTCTACGACGGCCAACCGATCTTCCAGCAGTAGCTCGAGGCGGTCTGCCGGTTTGCCGGCGGAGAGCAAGGTGTCGGTGGGCTCGGACGGCACGCCCGGCGCTTCGGGCAGCTCGGCCATGCGCGTGCTGCTTTTGGGCATCGGTGTGTCCGCGGCCACGGGACCGGTAGGCACTTCTCCGCTCACGCGCGGCGTCGGGAGTGGCCCGCTTTCCGTGGCGGCCAAGTCGGAGTCTTGAGCCTTCTGCTTCTGCATCAGAAGAAGTTGCCGATCGTGAATTCGAATTGGGACGCCTGCTCGTAAGAGAGCGGCTTGAACGGGTAGCCCCACTCGAAGCGTAGCGGGCCTAGCGGCGAGAACCAACGGAAGCCGAAGCCGTAGGACGTGCGCAGCTCTGCCAGGCTGGAAAGGCCGCCGAAGCAGGGACTCGTGACCTTGTCGACCACGTGGCTCGCGGCCAGACAGTAATTCTGCTCCAAGTTCCAGGCGTTACCGGCGTCGGTGAAAAGAACGCCTTTCAGCCCGACCGATTCCACGATCGGGAACTCGATTTCGAGGTTTTGGTAGTACTGCAGATTGCCGCCGATATTGGCGCCGTTCTGGATCGGCTGGCTATTCGGATCGGTCGAGGCCGTGAGCGGCAGGCGCGGGCCGACGCTGCGGAACTCGAAGCCGCGCAGGTCGTAGATGCCGCCCAAGAAGAAGCGCGCGAAGATCGGCACACCTTCACGGGACGGGCTGGTGACGTGGCCGAACTCGGTGTTCAGCTTCAGCACGAAGCCCCAAAACAACGGGTAGTAGAAGCGCCCCGTCAGCTTGTGGCGAATGAACTCGTTCTCGGAGCCGAAGTACTTGGTGGCAAACTCGGTCGAGGCAGCCAAGTAGACGCCGGACGTCGGAAACAGGCGGTTGTCGCGCGTGTCGTAGGTCAGGCCCGGACGAATGCTGGAGGTGAAGCCGTCGTTGAACAGATTGGCCAGCGGCAAGCGCTGGAACACGCTGATATTTGTCGACGTGCCGAGCAGCGGTGGCTGCGTGTCGGTAGACACCGTGTCGCGCTCTCCGGTGTACGACACCGAGGCGTACAGCTCGGGCTCGATCAGCGGGTAGCCGAAGGTCAGGCCGCCGCCCAGGCTCGCTTGCGCGAAGTCGCGGTAGTAGCGCTGCTGGTCGTACAGATCGATGCTGGCGTTGAACTTGCTGTCGAGGAAATACGGCTCGAAAAAGTGGATGTTGACGAGCTGTCGCAGGCTCGAAAATTGGCCCTGCAAAGACAAGCTCTGCCCGTTGCCGAACAAGTTGGCCTGCTGAATCTGCGCGGTAGCGATGAAGTTTTCGACGCTCGAGAAGCCGGCGCCGACCTGAAAGGTACCGGTCGGCCGCTCCGCGACCTCGATGTACACGTTCATCTTGTCGGGCGCGGAGCCTTGCTCCATCGACACGTCGACGCGCTCGAAGTAGCCGAGCGCCGTCACGCGACGCTTGCTGCGCTCCATCTTGGTCTCGCTGAACAGCTCGCCTTCGTAGACCTCGAGCTCGCGGCGGATGACCTTGTCGCGCGTCTTGCCGTTGCCGCGCATTTCGATGCGTTCGAAGTGCACCAGCGGGCCGCGCTCGACCGGCACGACCACGTCGACCTCGCTGGTGGCGGGGTCGAGCTGGGTCTGCGGGTTGGCGTCCACGTTGGCGTAGCCGTGGTCGCGGTAAAGCGTACGGATCGCCTGCAGGTCGTCGAGCAACGCGGCGCGGTTGAAATAGTCGCCACTCTTGGCGCGCACCATCATGCGCAGGTTGCGGCGTCCGCCGATGGGCTCGACCTCTTTGCCGCCTTCGCCGCGCTCGTACACGCGCAGCTGGCGAATCTTGTAACGAGGCCCCTCGTCGATGGTGATCGCAATCTCGATGCCGGTGCGGTCCGGCGTGAGCATGATGCGCGGCGTGCTGATCTGAACCGTCAGAAAGCCGCGGTCGTAATACATCGCGTTGATCACGGCGATGTCGCGCTCGAAGGCGTCTTGGCGGAACGGGCCGCCGGAGCCGAAGGCCAAGATGCCAGGGTTGCCGATGAACATCAGCGCGCGCAGCTCTTCGGTCGGAATGCTCTGGTTGCCGATGAACGTGACGCGCTTGACGCTGACCTGGCCCTGCTCGCGGATCTTGAATTTGACCTCTACCTCGTTGTTTTTCTGAGGAATGGTCTCGCTCTCGACCTCGGCCAAGAAGTAGCCCTTCTCGGCGTACATATCGCGAATCTTCTGGATGCTGCGGCGGATGGCCGGCGGGCTCAAAATCGTGTTGGCTTTGAGCTCGACGCCTTCCTTCAGGTCGTCTTTCTCGATCTCGCTGTTGCCCTCGAAGGTCACGGCGTTGACGCTGGGGCGTTCGCGCACGACGAAGCGCAGCACCACGCCGTCTTCCAGCCGCTCGAGATCGACCTCGATGTCGTCGAAGAAACCGGAGCCGTACAGCTCGCGCACGTCTTGCGTGAGCACCTCGGGCGAAAACTCCTGACCGCTGCGCTCGCGCAGGTAGGTGACGACGTCTTCGGGCGTGATGCGCCGGTTTCCCGCCACCACGATCTTCGAAATGGGCAGACCGCGTGCCAGCTCGGCCTCGCTCTGGGGCAGCGGGGCGGCGCTCGGTGCCGCAGTGCCTGGCTCGCCGGGCGGCGTTTGGGCTCGAGCGGCCGAAGGCAGAAGCAGCGCGAAAAGAACGGCTAAGGTGACGAAAAGCTTCTGCACGGAGTCGAGGTTTCTCGGGGAAAGCAGCGAAAGGGGGGGCGCTTGGCCCCGCCGAAACGGGGGTTCTCGCGCCCCGCGTTAGCCCAGACCAGCGCGGCCCTCAAGCTGGGCTGAGTCTTGGGCCAGAATCGGCAAAAATCGTGGGAATTTCGAGGGTTGCTCGCGCCTGCCGCGGCTCGTTGTGAGGGCGCCCGGGCAAGCTTGCGGCGTAAGTTTTGCGGCCCGTCGGCCAAGCGCTCGGCCGCCTCAGGATCACACGTCCAGATCTGCGGCTTCGTCCGCGCGGTCCATGATGAAGTGGAAGCGCGCCGAGGCGTCCTTGCCCATCAGCTCACCGAAGATGCGATCGGTCTCGAGCGCATCGGCGATGCCGACCTTCAGCATGCGGCGTGTCTTCGGGTTGAGCGTGGTGTCCCACAGCACCTTCGGCATCATTTCGCCGAGGCCCTTGAAGCGCGTGATCTCCGGCTTGGCGTTGCCCTTCTGCTTTTCTTGCAGCAAGCGATCGCGATCGGCGTCGTCGCCCGCCCAGTACGTCTCTTTGCCGATGTCGATGCGGTAGAGCGGGGGCACGGCGACGAACACGCGGCCTTGCTTCATCAGCTCGGGCATGTGCCGGTAGAGAAAGGTGAGCAGCAGCGTCGTGATGTGGTGGCCGTCGGAGTCGGCGTCCGCCAACAGTACGACGCGCTGGTAGCGCACGCGCGACAGATCGAAGTTGGCGCCGATGCCGCCGCCGAGCGCCGTCACCAGATCGGCCAGCTCCTTGTTTTCGAGCACCTTCGACAGCGCCAGCCCTTCGGTGTTCAGGACCTTGCCGCGCAGCGGTAAAATCGCCTGTGTGTTGCGATCGCGCCCTTGCTTGGCGGAGCCGCCGGCGGACTCGCCTTCGACGATGAACAGCTCGGTGCTGTCGCGGTTGTTCGACAGACAATCGGCCAGCTTTCCGGGCAGGGTGAGGCGCCCGCTGGTCGCGCTCTTGCGCGACACCGAGGCCGAGGCCGCGCGTGACGCTTCGCGCGCGCGCGCCGCCAAGATGATGCGCGCCACGATCTGCTCGGCCACACTGCGGTTCGAGTTGAGCCACTGCTCGAGCGCTGGCCGCACGGCGCTGTCGACCCACGACTGAATTTCGGGGTTGTTGAGGCGGTCTTTGGTCTGGCCTTGAAACTGCGGCTCGGCGATGAAGATGCTGAGCACGCCCAGCATGCCCTCGCGAATGTCTTCGGCGCTGATGTTCACGCCGCGCGGCATCAGGTTGTGCGTGTCGACGTAGTTGCGCACGGCCTTGGCCACGCCGGAGCGCAGGCCGTTGTCGTGCGTGCCGCCCGAGCCGGTCGGAATGCCGTTCACGAAGCTGCGCAGCGATTCTTCGGTCGACTCGGTCCACAGAAAGGCGGCTTCGAGCCGGGTGTCGCCGTCCTTGTTGATGACGAACGGCGGCTCGTGCACGGCCTTTTTCTGCGCGCTCACGGTGAGCTGGCGCACGTAGTCGACGATGCCCTCGGCGTGCAAAAAGTCGTATTTTTGCCCACCGTGCTCGTCGTTGAAGCGCACCTTCAGGCCGCGGTGCAGAAAGCTGGCGATCTCGAGCCGCTCGCGAATGGTGTCGGCAGAGAACTCGATGCGCGGAAAAATCGTCGGATCTGGCCGGAAGAACACGGTCGTGCCGGTGCCGCGCGCCGCGCCGACCTTGTGCAGCTTGCCCGTGGGCTTGCCTTGCTTGAACTCCATCTGCCACTCGTGGCCGTCACGCTTGACGTTGACCACGAGCTTCGCCGACAGCGCGTTGACGACCGACGCGCCGACGCCGTGCAGGCCGCCGGAGGTCTTGTAGTTACCGTGCTCGAACTTGCCGCCCGCGTGCAGCACCGTGAACACGATCTCGAGCGCCGGCTTCTTGAGCTTGGCGTTCATATCGATCGGGATGCCGCGGCCGTTGTCGGTAACGGTGATGCTCTGCCCGTCTTTGTGGAGCGTGACGATGATTTCCGAGGCGTGCTCGTTCATCGCCTCGTCGACGGAGTTGTCGAAAATCTCCCACACCAGATGGTGCAGGCCGGCGCTGCCGACGCCGCCGATGTACATGCCGGGGCGCTTGCGCACGGGCTCGAGGCCCTCGAGCACCTGAATGTCGTCGCCCGTGTATTTGCTTGCCATGCTGACTCTCGTTAGGGCTCGAGCGGCGGAGGCGCTTCGGGTGGGGTGGGGATGGCGCGCAGCAGGCTGCCGCGCTTCATGACTTCGTGACCCTTGCCGCCGCGACCGGTCGGCTTGTATTTGGCGGTATTGACGCGCTGTTCGCCGCCCATCGAGCCTTCGAGCACGAGCGTGTCACGGTCGTCCTTCGCGACGATGAAGCCGACGACCTGATCGTCGTCGTCGAGCTTGATCAAAACGACACCTTTGCCGGCGCCGGACAGGTAGTTGATGTCGTCGACCGGCGCGAGCAGCGCGCGTCGCTGCTTGGTCGCGCAGATGGCGATTTCTTTGCCGGCCGCTTTGCCGGCGCCGACGACCTCGAAGCCCTCGGCCGGCTTGGCGTAGCGGCGACCGGCACGTGTGCTCGGCTCCACGAACGGCGACAAGCCGAACGACAAGGCGTAGCCGTCGCTGGTCGCGGCCACGCCGTAGGTCTTGGGGCGCTTGCCGTCGCGTTCCGCTATTTCGCCGATCACGCGCGGATCGAGCGACAAGGCCGCGATGATGCGCTCGCCGTCCTTCAGCTTGAAGAGCTTCTGGATCGGTTCGCCGTAGCCGGTCGTGGCCGGTATGTCGATGATGCGGCTGGTGTAAGCCGTGCCGAAGTTCGAGAAAAAGACCATGCTGGCACGCGTCGAGCCGATGTCGCAGGCCAGCACGGCGTCGCCCTCGCGCAAGCGCGTGGTGGCAATGTCCTTGATCTCTTTTTGCCGCTTGATCCAGCCGTCGGCGGTGACGAGCACGTAGGCGTCCTCGGCCACGATCAGCTCTTCTTCGCTGAACTCTTGCTCGCTCTGCAGCTCTTGAATCTGCGTGCGGCGCTTGCCGTCCTTGCCGAAGCGCGTGAGCAGCTCGCTCAGCTCTTGGCGCACGATGCCCCAGCGTCCCTTCGACTCTTCTTCGTCGAGCAGACCTTTGATCTCGCGGCTGCGCTTGCGCTTGTCCTTGAGCTCCTTCTGGATGACCAGGATCTCCAGGCGCGCTAGTCGGTACAGCTTGAGCTCCAAGATGGCGTCGGTCTGCTCGTCGTCGAGCTTGAACTTCGCCATGATCTTTTCGGCGGCGTCGGCCTTGCCCTCGGAGGCGCGAATGATTTTGATGATCATGTCGAGCGCGTCGAAGATCTTCTCGAAGCCTTCGAGAATGTGGATGCGCTTGGCCAGCGCCCTGAGCTCGTGACTCAGGCGCCTGGTCACGACTTCCAGCCGGAAGTGCAGGAAGTGCCAGAGCATCTGCGACAGATCGATGCGCTCGGGCCGGCCGACCTCGGGGTTTTCGGTCGGTACGAGGCAGGTCATGTTGACCGCGAAGTTGCTCTGCAGCGGCGTGTGCTTGAACAGGTAGGCCAGCACCTTTTGGGGGTCCGCCTCCTTCTTCAATTCGAGCTCGATGCAGACGTCGTCAGTCGACACGTCTCTCACGTCGACCAGCAGCGGCATCTTACGCGACAGCGCCACGTCCGCGATGCGCGTCACCAGATCGGCCTTGTTCACGGCATAGGGAATGCTCGTGATGTGCACGATTTGCGCGGTCTTGGTGGAGCCGGCCAGCTTGTAGGTGCCGCGCAGCTTGAGCGAGCCCTGGCCGGTCTCGTACACCTGTTTGATCTCTTCGCTGGAAGAGACGAGCTGGCCACCGGTCGGAAAATCGGGGCCCTTGATGGTGCGCGCCAGCTCACGCGCCGAGAGCTGCTTGCCCTCGACCAGCGCGTCCAGCAGGCGAATCGCCGCGCTGACCACCTCTTCCGGATTGTGCGGCGGAATGTTGGTCGCCATGCCGACCGCGATGCCGGTTGCGCCGTTGATCAGCAGGTTCGGCATGGCCGCCGGCAGCACCACCGGCTCTTCTTTCGTGCCGTCATAGTTCGGCCGAAAATGAACGGTGTCCTGCTCGATTTCTTGCAGCAGCTCGTGCGCCAGCGGCGCGAGCCGACACTCGGTGTAGCGGAAGGCCGCTGCCGGGTCGCCGTCCAGCGAGCCGAAGTTGCCCGAGCCGTCGACCATCAGCGCGCGCAGGGCGAACGGTTGCGCCATGCGCACCAAGGCGTCGTAAATCGAGGCGTCGCCATGCGGGTGGTAGTTACCCATCACGTCGCCGACGACTTTTGCGCATTTCCTGTGCTTGGCGTCGGCGCGCAGCCCTTGCTGCCACATCGTGTAGAGAATGCGGCGCTGGACCGGCTTCAAGCCGTCGCGCACGTCGGGCAGGGCACGGCTGGTGATGACCGATAGCGCGTAGTTGAGGTAACGGGTCTGCGCGATCTCGTGCAGCGCCGCGGGCTCTTCTTGCCGTGTATCGCTCCCGCCCCCGTCTTCGCCGCCACCCCGCTTGCCGCGCTTTTGCGGGGGCTCACCACCGGCGCCTTTTTTAGTGCGTTTCTGGGCCAACTCTTCGGTCTCCGCCGCCCGCATGCCACGAGCGACGGCGTTTCGCTAGCGTCGAACAGGCCCGGGCGTCAACCTTTGCGTGCACTTGGCGGTCTTGGCCCGCCAGCGGACGGACCCAGATTTTTTCACAGGAAGATCGGAAGATCGGAAGGATTGGGGGTTGGTGAGCCGGACGGAACCTTTCGGAACAAGTTTGGCTCCGCGCGGGGACTCGTGGCTCGAACCCTCTCGCTTGTTCTGCCCTTCCGATCTTCCGATCTTCCTGTAAAAAAATCTGGGGACTCTCGGCGACCTTACGTATCCGTGCGGTACTCGGCGATTTCTATGCCGTAGCGCTTCATCCAGCGATGTATTTGCATGCGCGCTTTGCCGAGCTCGCGGCCGACCGCGGCGATGTTGCCTTCGTGTTTGACCAAAAGCTCGCGCAGCGCGGGCTCGTCGGGGGCGTTTTGGCTTTCGTCGTCTTCGGGCGGCGCACTCGGGCGCGCGCCGGCGTCGCGGCCGTAGTCGGTCATGGCTTCTTGAACGGCTTCGGGCAGCACCTCGGGCTCGAGCGTCGCGCCGTCGCACAGCGCCAGCGCGCGTTTGATGCACGCTTCGAGCTCGCGCACATTGTACGGAAAGTCGTAGTGCAATAGGCCGCTCATGAACGCGAACGAAGGCGTCTTGGCCAAACCGCCGTGGCGCGCCAAAAAGGTCTGCGTCAGCAGGTACAAGTCCTCTTTGCGCTCGTGCAGCGCCGGCAATTCGACGGAGTATTCGTTGAGCCTGGCGAACAAATCTTCGCGGAATCTTCCCTCACGTTGCAGGCGTTCGAGGTCGCGGTGCGTGGCGGCTACGACCCGCACGTCCACGGGCTCGGGCGTGGTGGCGCCGAGCGGCAACAGCTCGCGCGCCTGCAGCACGCGCAGCAGCTTGGCTTGCGCTTCGGGCGGCATGTCGCCAATCTCGTCGAGCAAGAGCGTGCCGCCCTCAGCGTGCCGAATCAAGCCGGGCTTGTCGCGATCTGCGCCCGAAAACGCGCCGCGCTTGTAGCCGAACAGCTCGCTCTCGATCAGATTTTGAGGCAGCGCCGTGCAGTTGATGGCCGCCAGCTTGCCGCGCCGCCCGCTCAGGCGATGCAGCTCGCTGGCGATGACTTCTTTGCCGGTGCCGCTCGGTCCGCGCACGATCACGCTGAGCGGCGTGGGCGCAACGCGTTCGATTTCCGCGACGATGGTGTCGATCTGGTAGCCGCCGGCGAGCGCGCTCGGTTTCTGCGCCAGCCGCGACTCGCCTGCCGGCATGGCCCCGTCGATGCGGTAGCGTCCGAGCTCGTCCGCGTGCTCTTCGACGAACTTGAAGATGGCGTCGCCGATGCGCAGCTCGTCCAGCGGCTCTAGCTCGGCGCTCTGCACTTTGCGACCGTTCACCAGCACGCCGTTGCGGCTGCCCAGATCGCGCACGATGAAGCGTCGCCCCTCGCGCACGATCTCGGCGTGAACGCGCGATACGGCGGCCGCCTTCAGCGTGAAGTCGGCGGAGCTGGCCTCGCGCCCAATCACGTGCCGTTCTGCCTTGAGTAGAAATGC
>Ga0307516_10009006_pt1 | contig 11180 bp, 5 predicted proteins | sample 19_EM_MG_FD_203310 | JGI IMG/M metagenome (GOLD analysis project Ga0307516, IMG submission 203310) | Populus trichocarpa ectomycorrhiza microbial communities from riparian zone in the Pacific Northwest, United States - 19_EM | ecosystem: Host-associated > Plants > Roots > Unclassified | place...
ATATATAAATAGTTAGGTTGGGGGGTTTTCTAGTTTTTTAGTTATTAAGGTGGAAATTTTATAAAATAAAAAAATAAAAATTGCACTCGGTTGCCGGGGAAAAAGCAATAAAATGCCATTGTCTAAAATCTCCCCGCGTGGCTCCCGTGTCTGTCTCGGTTAGTTTGCGAGGAAATTCATCTTAGCCCTGGGAGGAAATGATTATTAAAACCCTAATTCTTACTCTTTTAATTTCCTTCAACGTATAGAAAAAAAAGAAAGAAAAAAAGTAATTCAGCAACTGTGGTTGGTATTGCATCAAAGGGCTGGAGAGTAATGTCGAAGAACTTTCATGGAAAACAACTGACGGCCTTTTTTCTAAAAAAACGCGGATGGGGCTCATGTGTTGAATCTGCGAGGATATTACTCTGGGCCACCAAATTCCTTCTATTAAAGGAACGTCTTATTCTAGTTCGACATCCGTTATACAATGATGAGGAGGATCTACTGCTGGTGTCCATGCTGCTTGGTGTCAGTTATTGTGCTATTGATGGATGGGATCGGCAGGGGACAAAAATGGCATAAGAGAGGTACAGTGGGAGGCAGGAGAAAGACCAATATCTCTGCTACCCTTCTTTTTCTCTTATACGTTTTTGTCTCTCGCCGGTCTCACCCGTGTTAATTTGCCCTGATAAGTGATAAGGCCATGGTATATATATATGATTCTTTGACCCAATTCACATGACAATCTTCTTCTCTAGACTGCATCGTCTTGTTCATGAGGTATGTTCTTGTCTTCTTTTTGAAAGATGTTTATAATTTGATCTCTATCAAACAGGGCAGACAATGCTTTGCTAGGTGGAAAAACATGCAGAAACAATATGGAAGGGGGTGTTTGTTCTGCTGGGACAAGAAGGAAGCCTGTGGGATTGGAGAGGAAAAGGAAGTCCCGGGAAGATGAGGTCGTTGCACAGCTTAGACGAGAAAGAAGAAATTATTTTTTAATGTTATTTAATTAGTTTTGTTCTTATTAATTTCTTTTCTTTTTCTTAGACCAGTATTTCTTACGAACTATCTTATTTATACGAGTATAATAAAAGGGAGGGTTTTGGAGAAACCTTGCTGCAAAGGTTTAATTATTTTCCTCATCATTTTCTCACCCATTTATCATTATTGAGGCCGCAGCAACTTTTTAGTCGCTGTTTGAACCAAATTTTTGCACGGAATATCTATATGTATGGCAGTGACCAGTTAACCCTTTGCAGGACTGGAAATGTTTTCTTAAAGAAGCATCTGTATATGGTAACTTGCACGGTTTCCAAATGGTCCATGACATTCTTCTTTGAAGAAAAAACCTGAACAACAATATTCCTATGTTTTTTTATTTGTTCCAAAGCTGCTAAAAGGAAACAAATATAATCCTATGCTTAATCTCCCTCTCTCTCCATCTTCACATTATTTTTTATCTTTCTTTTCCTTCCAAAAACTACAGATATACGACCAAGTTTTATATCTACATTAATTATTTTTTACCAACAAGGTATTTTAGTTTTGATTCGCAGACTCAATTTAGATATATTATTGAGTTGAAAAACCCATCTATCATGCTGCAAGACGAAAAATAAATAAATAAATTATATGTGCAGTAAAACATGAAGGTATTTGTTGGAATAAAAAAAAGATATTTTTTAACTTGATTTCTTCAAGTAATTACTACTGTACATGTGTGCGCAACAAAGTAAACCGTACTAAATAAAGCTGATATTGATATCAGAATATATAAAATGCATAGCGAGAGCATAAAATATATAAAAAACCGGGTTCGAAGATTTTGAATCTACAATCGCCATGACCAACGTTAAAACCCATCAAAAACCGTCACAGTAAGAGGAGCAGATGGAAGAAAAGAAAAGGACGGGAAATAACCACCGCCACGACAGCTGCGGTTGCCCACATCAAATCAGTACCGTCATGAAGTGGGTTTATGTGGGATATGTGGGTTTGAAGGAACCTGGAAAGGGAGAAAGAAATTGTTTAGGGTTTCTTCAACCTTGTAGATTTGGAGACGGATTGCTTGCAACTTGTTCGGAAAATTAAGCTCTGAATATTATTGAAGAAACCCCTCCCTCAAGATCATGTCCTTAACTTTTTTTATTTATTTATTTTTCAATATCGGTTTTCCTTGCCGTAAATGAATTGATTGTAGTTTTTTCTTATTATCTTTTCCAAGACATTAATTTTAATTTTCTTATGATATATAAATTTCATGTTTCTAAACGCTTGTTTAAAGACAAATGTCATGTTTCATGCCCAGTAAGATTGACAAAACGATATATATTTTTATTAGAAATTAATCTAAAATAATTAAGTTAAGATTTTTAAAAATTAAGAGTTTATCTTAATTTGAAAAAATAAATAAATAAAAGGGATTAATTTTAGGTGATTAAGTCTTGTCTTTTTCAAGAGACTTGAAGCCGTCAACGTACGCTAGCTCCACAAGTGATTGAAAACATAAATACCGTTGAAATTATACTTTAATAGAATTAGTTATTGCTAGGAACCTTCAGCTGCCTCTTACAAGGGATTTCAAGTGATTTTACTTCAACCTTTTAGAAGGAATTTTTAGGGCCCTCTCTATTGCATGTATGCTTCCATCAAACACGGCAGCCGAAAAGCATCAATATCAGTCTATAGCTTTGCAATTCGAAGTAAAATTGCTAAATGATATTAATAAAATCACTCGTTTCTTTATTTTTTATTTCTTTATCATATTTTCTCTCATCTTTTACATCCAAAACTTCAAAATGACTTCATCGGGAACACTTAATAATATCTCAAAGAAATTCATAAGAGCTCAGGGAAAAATAGAAAATGAGTTCTCTGTTAACTATATATACATTGTTACTAATTAATAGCAAGATATGCAAATTAATTAGGTGAAATGAACAATTAAAGTTGATTTTGAGATTTTTTAAACAATAAGATCTCCGTTATAATTGTTGAAAACTACAGGGTCAAATTGTACTTTTAGTTTGACTAGTTTATAGCCTTGCGCTAAGTTGCAAGTCAGATAAAAAAATAAACGTAACAAAAAATATTCAAGCCATGAAGAACTATTTCTTATTTTTATTAAACTCAGACCATTGAGATAACCTTGAAACCTCTAAACCCGACTTGTTGCTTAGCCCAAGTTTCAAATTAAATCATGTGGTAGTTGTCTCAGCGTAACCTAGCCGACTTGGCCGATCCAATGGTAACTTGACATATCAGTAAAAAAAACATGAAAATGAAATTGAGAAAAAAAAAACTAGATTGACAGGGAAAAAAACAATTCAACCCAAATCCTTGTTTAACCTTAGTTTTATATTAAATTGTATGAGTGTCTCCTCGACATGACTCAATCGACTTGGTCGGTCCAAAAATAACCCGGGTAATTTATAAAAAAGAATATCGAGTATGAGATTGAGAAAAAAAGAATGAAATTAAATTCTAGAAACTGAATTTCTTGCATAACCCAAGTCTAAAATTAAACATGCGATAGTTGGTATGTTGAGATTCAGTTGATTTGACTAATTTAAAAGTAATTCAGATGATTATTAAAAAAATTTAATTATAAAATTAAGAAAAAATATGAAAAAAAGAAAAAAAAATAAGAGGTTGTGAAAAGGAGAGTGAAAAAAAAAAGGTTTGCACTGTTTTAGTATAGAGAAGATTTTTTAGTGCCACGTTGGCGATGTCTACATGACTTTTAATTCTAGTAATTTCCCTGTGGTTTCATTTGTCAAATGCACAATTTAAAAAGAATTTGTAAAATATAACGAGGAAAGGGAAAAGGAAAGAGTGGTTGAGTGAGCGGACTTTAATTGCTGGCGGGGGACTTTCTCTTCTTTTATTTTCTTTTCTTTTTAGTTACAAAGAGAGGCTTCTGAGAATGCTCATTGACGGGTCGTGAGGTCCAAAACCCAACCTTAAAAAAAGAGAGGATCGGGCATCCTCCTGTTGTATGACTTTTATCATAATTGTCTGGTCTTGTATAATACCCGCGTAGCTCCCGTGTCTGCTCGGTTAATTTGCGAGGAAATTCCTAACAGCTGTTGGAGGAAGTTAATGTTTTTTCGTTCTTTTATTTTCGATTTTATTAAAATAATCTTTAATATCCTAATTCTTACTCTTTTCCTTCAACGTATAGAAAATATATATTGAAAAAGAAAGTAATTCCGTTTCCGTGGTTGGTATTGCATGATTTGCATCCATAGGCTGGAGAGTAATATCGAAGAACTTTCATGGCAACCACAACTGCCGGCCTTTTTCTAAAAAAACGCGGGTGGGGCACCAATTTCCTTCTATTAAAGAACGTCTAATCCTAGTTCGACATGCAACGAGGAGGAGGATCTACTGCTGGTGTGCATGCTCCTTGGTCTCAGTGCTTGTGCCCTATTCATGGATGCGACCGGCAAGGGACAAAAATGGCATAAGAGAGATGTACAGGGGTAGGGAAGGGGAAGAGAAAGATCGATATCTACGCCCCTTCTTTTTCTCTTATGCATTTTTGTCCCTCGCCAGTCTCGCCCATATTGTTAATTTGCTCTGACAAGGCCACGGTGCAATCCACTGAAATAAGGTATGTTCTGGTTTTCTTTTTTAAAGATGTTTATAATTTGCTCCCTCTCAAAAAGGGGAGGGGTTCTTTGTTAGGTGGAAAGAATTTGCAAAAACAGTATGGAAGGGGCAAGAAGGAAGCATGTCCGATTGGATAGTGGAAAAGGATGCCATGCGAAGCTGAGGTTGTTGCGCAACTTCGAGAATGTTTGGTATCGTGTTTCATCATGAAAAAAAAAATATTTGGTTAATTAAATAATTTTTATATTTTAAATATTGATTTTATAAAAATTAAAATAATATGTTTTTCATTCAAAAAAATATGTTTTTTTATTTATTTTACAAGTAAAAATACATCTCAAGTAGTTTTAACTATGTATTTTTAAAAAATATTTTTTTAAAACCACAACTAAAAGTATATTTTTAAACCTAATTTTTTAAACTATAATTGTAAAAACTATTACAAAACAAAACAAACACTCAGTCAACAATTAAAAAATTTCTTTTCTTAATGTTTTAATTTTTATTTTTTGTGGGTTGTGACGCACTGTCTTTTCATGGGAATTGAAGCCGTCACCATATCCTCACTAATTATTGTTTCCCCATCATTTTCTCACCCATCATTATCGAGGCTATATCAACTTTTTAGTCGGTTTCTAAACTGAATTTTGTAGGAAATATTTATACATATATGATAACATTTCACATATAAATATTGTTATGATTCAAAACCTTTCTTCTATGTGTGTAGAAAAAAAACATTATTTGAAATATATCGAATTTAAAATCAGTGTGTGTTTTCGTTACCAATTCTACTTTTTATTAAAAAAAAATAGGTCTAAAACAAAAATAGGCATGGGTTAATAAAATTAGGGCAGATATATTTTTTATTAAGGGAAGAAAAAGATGAAACAGCTTGAGAGGAGGACTGGTTGTATGGCAGTGAAGTAAGATTCGTGTAAAATATTTCGTGTTATATATTGCTTTTCAGTTTTTGTCTTCCAAAAGAAGCATATATGTTAACATATTATGCTTAATAATTCAAAATAAACCAATCCTATGTTAATATTTTGATTTTTTCCAAAACTGCTAATATATTAGCTTAGTCTCCCTCCCTCCCTCCCTCCCTCCCTCCCTCCCTCTCTGATTTCATCTTATTTTATCTCTCCTTCCCTTCCAAAAACCACGAACATGCGACCATTTTTATAGAAAAAGTCTACAAATTGTGAGCTCTACATTATTTCTTACTAATAAAGAATTTTAGTTTTGACTCGCAGACTCAATTTAAATATATAATAAGTTGGAAAACCATCTATCATGTGGCAATACAAATAATAAATAAATTATATTTATATTAAAACTTGAATCTATGTTTAAGAATAAAAAAGGAAAAATTGAGTAATTAATATATAGTGTACGTACGCGGGTGCACATCAGAGTAAACTAATTAAACAAATTAAAGTTGATGTTGATAATTTTTTTCTTAAACAATTGCAGCTGCGGTAGAACAGTTGGAGACTATACCATCAAAATGTGCTTCACCTTGATTTTTACGTGCATGATTGGCATATCTACAGTTTACTTGATTCCTGCAATTTCCTAGTGGTTTCTGAGTTTGAAGATTTTGAATCAACAACATTGCCATTTCTTTTTAAGTTTGGTTTGCTGGAAAATAACTAGGGGAGAAGGTACGTAAGAAGGAAACTTTTATTTTGCTGGACTTATACAATACTTGAACATATACATTTATACTAGTATAAGATATATATATATATATAATTTAAAAAATTTAAAAGATAAATACATCTTTAATAGTTATATACTCCTAGAAAACACCCAAAAAAAACTAAAAACCACTTTAACTTTAAAATTAAATCCAACATGGTTTTCACGAGACTTATTCGGAGAGCAGTCGTGCATGTTATTGTTTTGAAGAAATTATTCGGTATATCATAAATAATTATATTATATTATATATACCTAATATTTTTTTCTAGTAATTTTTTCAATGCATGAATAGTAATTAGTTATATTATATCCTACTAATTACTCTTTTGAGAGAGAGAAATACCTAATTTTCGTTTCACACCACAGCATTTTCCTTTCATTTTCCTACAAGTTATGCGTGAAGTAGTGGGAATACAAGTGATTACGATGCAATTTCCAAGAAACCGTGCTAGAGGCCTGAGTAAACGCGGCCCTAACCGAAACTCCTCTGCTGTAATTTCTCTTATAAAATACAGCATTATACTCAAGTTTAACATATGCGACGAGGAACATGAATTCCATGGATTAAAGGAAGAAGGAGTCAGGTACATATTACTTAAGTTTCATTACATGATTAATGGGTTATAGACAGGTTTTTTTTATTGCAATTCATTGTTCCCTGTGAATTGTGATGTAGTTTATTTTACGTTCTTTATTTGAGATTTCTGACATCTGATTTCTGAATTATCGTTGCAAACAGAGAGGAAGAACAGTCCTCTGTGAATAATAGATGGGTGAGATTAGCTGGGACAAAAATCCATAGTAGAGGATAAAGAGAAGGCAAGAGAAGACTTTGGAGAGATGGGAAAGGCAGTGAGAAAAAATAAGAGAGGAAGCTGTGGTAATTACCTTCTCTCTAACTAGCCTTGAACCCTTGCCCTGATGGACTGTGTGTTAAACAAACCAACAAGTTATAAGGAAGACCGAACCACCAAGGAAACTGGCTTGATCTCCTAGCAAAGTCCTGCCAGCCAACCAACATCTACATGGTTTGGAACATGACATCAAGCCAAAGTTGGTTTGCAGCTCTCTGCTAGGAGATTAGATTAGTTTTACTGATTCTTTATCTTATTCCTTCAAAATCTTCTATTACTTCCTACTGTCCCTCTTCTATGCGTTTTTGTCCCTGGCCAATCCCATCCATGTCATCTGAGATCTAGAAAGGCATGGCTTTACAGGGAACGAAAGAATTTGTTGAAAGGAATGGTTATGATTTCATCTTGGTCTCCTTTTTCTGTAATCAGGTATTATCTTGTTATCGGAAAAGATCAGGTACGGTAAAGATCATAGTGTCATCTCGGTTTCCTTTCCTTGCATCAAACAGGGGAGGAATTTTATCATTTAAGTGATTTTGTTTAATTCCTTTCATTTTCTTGTTGAATTTTTTTATAATGCTTACAATTTTCATTTCCTTTTTCGAATTTTTTCCGTAGGCTTGTGAGCTGGGATATTTCTCAGAGTTTTCAGAACGGAGTCTAACATTAGCATTTCCTAGAAAGCCAGGATGGCTCAGTGTCTAAGAGGGAAGGAGGAGGAATAATCATTTATGGGATGTAAATTTAGGAATGCATTCTTTGAACCCAAAGGAATTTGCAAAGAGCTAGGGCAAGAAGAAATGAAACAAAATATTAGCTGCAGCAGAGGTACCTTTTGTGGAAATTTCAAACAGCATCTTAGACTAATAAATACAATAAAAGCCAAGTAATCTGTCACAAGGCTACATCGAACTTTATACTGTTTGTAATCTAAGTTACATGGGATCATTCTCCAAAAAGAAAAAAGAAAGTAAAATAGGATTTATTGTTTTGATTTTTATTGACCAAAAACAAGTGAGCATGTTGTTGTCACTCCCCTACAGTATTTTGGGCCATTAATAGCTTCATAATTGTAGCAGCTAGCCGAGTTTGGTATTTGGGCTCAAGGTTTGAGTAGTTATTGCCTTGTAATTCGTACAGGATCTACCCACATTTACCCACCCCAAGCCGAAATCGACAGTCATCTGAAACTCGGCCCCCAATTCAGCTAGCCCGGCCCAGTGAACCAGACCTTAATAGAACACGACCAAGGCAATGACTAGTCGAGCTAGTGAAAGAGGAATGCAAAAACTTCAGTCCAGAACCCGAGCTAGGCAACCTAATCGCAAGAAAAACGTAAAACTTCACAAATCTTTCAAGCTTGTTTTATTTTTAGATCAAACAACGCAACCATACCCAACATAAAATAAGTTCTACCCTTAACTTAAATCAAAAATATTTCCGAGGCAAATATTTATAATGTTTTTAAGATTTTATGGGATGCCTTCAGCTAGGGATCAGATAGGTGAAGATGGGAGTGCCCTGTTGTCGTAACCAGGGAGTGGGCTGGACACCCATCTCGCATGTTTATATGCGAGCATTGACCACTCATCATATCCCGTTAAACCCTGAAGGATCATGATTTGTAGTGGATTACTTTCTCTATTTTATAGCAAGGTCTGAGACCCTCCCTTTCTATCTTGTCGATGTGGGATAATAAAGCCCCACTCGCATATCTGGATGGTGATTGAGTCAATACCCTTTTTGACCCTGCTAGGTTTTCCTTTATAGCAAATGACATGTCTTTCACATAACTGGTTGGGCATAAGTTTTTGATGTATTTAAATTATGCTCATTAAGAGGTAGAGATGGTGGGACAGCAAGTCTTTTTTTATTATTATTGGAATTCTATCTATCTAAAATTAGTGTTTATTGTCTACAAAAATTAAAAATATTTACCTCAGTTTCAAATTCCATGTTTTTTTTCTTTATATGTCTATGTATGTGTTTGCTATCTACAAAAAATAAATATCCAAGCTTCGTTGAACACACCTATTTAACAAATAGGTTAAAGAGAAAAAAAAATATTCAGAACAATATTAATTAAGCATAAAGTAAAGTAAATGTGAATTCACTGCTTCAGATTAAAAAAAATTGTTTGATTAGGATTGGTCCGTTTATAAGAATTTCACAGCAAGTCTTTAGGATAAGTTTTTTAAAAAAATATATTTGCCTTTAAAAGATATCAAGTTAAAGTATTGTAATATGCTGATATAAAATATAAAAATATTTTTTTATATTTTTAAATAAAAAATATTTTTAAAAAACATATTATATCATAATACCAACGACACATGACTAAAATAATTTGTGTTTACATCCTCTTTCTTTTCTACTACTCCATGGAATATGATCAATATTTTAGCAAGGAGAACTTGACTTAAAGAAGCAAACTCCTAAAATCAGATATAAATTCATTTGTTTTTGTTATTTTAAAATGCGTTTGTTAATTTAACATACTTCAAAAACAAAGGCCCAAAAGGTTGGAAATCCAATTAACCTCTATAAGTTAATACCTTTAGGATCATGAAAATTAATTAATATATTATTTAAACTTTAAAAAATATATATATATATATATATATATATATATATATATATATATATATATATATATAAATAAATTTTATTAATTTATCATAACTATAATTTAGCTACGAGTCTTTTTTCTCTGTCAATTCGTGGACATAATAGTTGATTAAATCGGTATTAGAGATAGCTAAGTAACTAGATTACTATGGATGAAGTGATGGAGTTTGCTTGGGCTTCAGAACTGTAAATGGGCTTTTCGCACCATGTCCTCTCTCGGGCAATACGTGGACATAATAGAGATTACCTTGCTTCTGCCTGAGCCTGATCAGAAAGTTGGATCCAATGTAGAGTCTTGCCTGGGCTAGCCAGTTTCCTATTTATTTAGTGGGCTCTTTTCTCAGGTCCTAATCTCTTAGCTAAAAAATAATTTGGATTGAAAATTAAAAAAAAAAAAAACAATTGATGTTCAAATCTTTTAACTGTTCAAAATCTAAATTCTAAACTTACATGTAACCCTATTTTTTAAATTATTTAATTATAGAATCAAGTTCGTTTTTTATTATATCTATCCAAGTCAAGATATACTCGATAGATCAAATTAAAGATTTATAGTTTTGTTTATCAATTAAAATATTTAAAAAATAATAATATCCTTAAAAATGAATAAACAGAATAAAAATTAGCAATATACATACATTAATATAATTTACATTTTTAATACGTTACTTGTTGGTGTCTGGAATGTTATATTTGCAAATCTTCTGTTCTGAAATTAAGATCTCATCATTCTTCTTCTACTGAGAGATATCCGAATCAATATTTCCCCGGTAATTTTCTATTTTCGGTGACTAAATCTTCAAATATCTTTATATTTTTAAAATTAAATTTAATATATACTATATAATTTTTTTCTTCAAGAATCTAATACATTGAATCGACTCTCGACAGCAAGAATCTCATGAATTCGGTGCTGGTTCGAATTTCTTATTGAATCAACTTGATAAAAGTTTACATGGGATTAACATTATTTTTAGTGTGTTTGTGAGTGTGATTACGGTTGCTTATTAAAATAATATATTTTTTATTTTTTTAAAATTATTTTTGATATTAACACGTTAAAATGATATAAAAATATTAAAAAAATATTAATTTGAAGAAAAAAAATAAATTTTTTTAAAAATACTTTCAAAAAAAACAAATATTATTTTTCCCCTGGAATGTATTTTACTTTTACAGCCATCTCTACGTATATTCTACACTATAAATCAATAAGATAAATTTTATAAGCCGTGCGGTGCGGGTCTGCCTGCAATTTCAGCGTAAAAGTTGCTGCTATCAACAATGAATTTGCTTAGAAAAGTAAAGCATACATTTATGGCTGACTTATCTTCATGTTATCTTTTATGGCGGTGGTCCACCGTCCGTTGCCCGAGAGCCAGGCACGCGTCC
>Ga0307516_10009007_pt1 | contig 11180 bp, 5 predicted proteins | sample 19_EM_MG_FD_203310 | JGI IMG/M metagenome (GOLD analysis project Ga0307516, IMG submission 203310) | Populus trichocarpa ectomycorrhiza microbial communities from riparian zone in the Pacific Northwest, United States - 19_EM | ecosystem: Host-associated > Plants > Roots > Unclassified | place...
AAATTCTCGGGGGGGGGGGGGGGGGGGGCGGGCTTTAAAAAAAACTTTGTGTCCATAGGCTTTATAAGAATTTCATTTTACTATAAATAGTATAATGACTCAATTACTTTCCCCTTTAATTTTAGCCTTAACTTTAGAAGTTTAGTATTAATTTCATATCATTTAGTTCGAGGAATATTTAGTCTTTGTCAAAATAAAATAAAAAAATAGAAAAAAGTTGTTGATTTTAGTGATTGTAGGCGAGCTTTCACCGCATTATCTGATTCGTCTCGAGATTCTCTTTTTTCTTGAGTGGTGCGTGCATGAGGAATTGGTCTAATTTGATGCAAATTCACTTTCTTTTCATTATTTTCTCTCTCCTCCATCTTGGTCCTCCATGTTGGTTTTGCGTATTACCCCTTGAAAAAGTCACATTAGCTCTTTAATTTATTTTCCTTTTAAATTTAGTCTCTGTTCTTTTAATTGCATGTTTTTTTTTATTTAGAGTGATTTATAAAATTGATTTTTTTTATGATTTAATCCTCCATAATTTTTTTTCTATAAAGTTTGATCCTTATTATTTTAATTGCTAATTTTGCGTTTGACATGTTTTTTAGATCGAAATTTTTTCTCGATTTTATCCTTCAATATTAAATTGGTTAAAAATTAACCTTTTTAATTAAGTTCAAGTCTTAGATTTCACAAGTTATGATTTTGGAATATTAACTCAAATTTACGAGATTCATATGATTATGTTTTTTTTTCATATTATTAAATTAAGGTTGTTTTTTTTTATATATTATTAAATTAACCGAATTTATCATTTTCTTCTTTCGTCTTATTTTGTAATATTATCCTAATGTCGCCTTAACATTTTTCTTTTTATGTCCAAAAAAATTTGCCTTGACCTGTGCCATTATACCCGCCGCCAGTATATGTTTACTCGAGTCATTTTTTTTATTTTAATTCTATATATATTTATTTCTCTTTCTGCCTTAAATACTTTGTTCATTATAATGGAACTTTTTAATTTATTTTAGTATGAGTTTCTTGGTTTTATTATTATCTCATATTTTAAATCATGAATTTCACAAATCAATCATTATTAATTTGGGTTAATTCAATATATCAATATCTTCATAATATTTTTATAAAAATATATAATCCAACATGATATTTTTCTCTCAACCATCTTTATAATTTTTTTAAGGTTAAAAAAAATATTTAACCCATTGTGTATCATAGCGCGTGTAAAAAAAAAAAAAAAGTCAGCAACTAGGGTACCTCGAGTCAGCCAGTCAATCATATCCACACCGTCTATCTTTTTTTTTTAGTTTAACGTGGGTGTCTGGACCAGCTTGCGCGCACCTCGATTAATCCCACGGGCCCTGAAGTTAACGACCATGTAAGTTTTCAGTGGCCATCATATGAGCAACCACAAGGCTCGAACCTGAGACCACAAAAGGAGCAAACCTCTTGATCCTAAACTTTTATCATTGGATCACCATCTAGATAGTTCCACACCGTATATCTTGTCCTTACACATACTGCAAGATTAATTCCCCATCCCATCGGAACACATGCCTTCTCTGTCGTTCATATGAACAGATACATCTGTCTAACATTTTACATCGATTCTTGTCCGCATAAGTCCTGTCGGCAGATTGTACATCAAAGTCACGACAACTTCCCTCGCAAATTGTCGATGCACTTTTAGTGACCAGACAAGAATCACTATGCCAAGCCAAGAAACCTTCCAATGCCATCTTCACTTTCTACATTTCTATCGTCCACTATAGCTTTGTGTAGCTTTAACCATACATCAAGAAACAATAAGTTTTGGCTTCAGGCAAGGATCTAGTCAAGTCCTTTTTTTATATATATTTCTTCAATTCTTTTCTTGTATTCAAAATATCTTGTAAGAATATAATATTTTTAATCAAACCCGATCAATTATATATTAGATCAACATGGTATGATGAGCTTTTAATTTGATTAATATTTTTTGTCGCAGCCTTGGTTTTTTTAGCGCTGTTTGTTGAATAATTAAACTTTTGAGGCAAGTGTTCGGGAGTTTGAAGGGTATAGTGATATTGGGTTTTATAGTTTTCAAATAAAAAATTGACTCATATCAAATCAAATTAGTTCACTTCGGTTTGAGTTGGTTTTTAGTTTGATTAATGTTAATTTTTTAAGAAACTAAAAAACTTGGCTCAGTTAGATTTATATTTTGTCCCTTATTCACCCGAAAGAACCAAGGCAACGTGCTATAATTTATATATAAATAATATAATATTGTGAGGTTTGGAATAAACTAAGCTGTTTGAAAAAAGAATAAATTGAATTTTCAAAAACAATAGACATGACAAAGAAAAGAACATCATTTGTAAGGTTTAAAATTAAAATTTTAGAAATAATAAACACAACAACAAAAAAACAATTCAATCAATTCGTGTGGAGAACGACATGCTAACAGATCAACTCCGTGAAAAGCACATGTAAGCAACCAGAACCCATAAAAAAAGAAAACAACGGTAAACACCCTTGAATCAAGCAGATAGATAGAATATCAATGCTCCAAAATCTCTCTTTATGGCGTTCCTTCTCCTTTTTATCTACAGCTCTTGGATTTAACCATTTCCCCTAACTGGAAGCTTAAGTGTACGAGAATAATTAAAAATTCTCCCCTCCTCTTCTATACCCCAAATTGAAGTCATCATGAAAGAATGGCTTACGATATTTCGACACTCGTAGTGATGATAATATCAGAGGCATACCACAAATCAAGGAATTCCAATAGCTGAAAATACGTGAAAGTATCTTACATTACACACAAACACAGGTCTCATGGTATTTATTACCTTTTGAGTTGGGAATTCAGAAATATTACAAAAAAAAAAAAACTGCTACATGGGAAGAAAATGTAAAAAGAAAAAAAAACAATTGAATCTGGTCAAGGTCATTTTGGAGTAAAAAATGACTAAATTCGAGAATCACTAGAATGGCCAAATCTGGTCAAGGGACTAATTAATCAATTGAATAAATAAACAGTTAATTTATTTTATAGAATACACTGATTGAGTTATAGTTTACTCGATCTTCCCCATCCCGGTAATGGATTTTGTCACGCCATTTAAATGTTTTTGGTTGGTGTATGTGACTAATAGAGCACGCCCTGCTCCTGACAGCCCATTAAGCCCGTACATGGGCGGAGTTTCCTGTCGGCTTTTGGCCCTGATGCAATCGGACTGGCATCTCGTTCTAATTTGAGCATAAAAATGTATCCATTTGGATGCTTCGAAAATTACTAGTTTATTGGCACTCTTATGTTGCGTGTGATGTTGCACATCATATCAATTTTTTTTTTTAAATCTAACAAAAAAAAAAATATCAAGGACATAGATAATTATTTAACATTATTATTACATTCAGTCCAGTGGGTTAATCTTGAAATCTTTAGATTTAACATCTTACTTAGCTTGAATTTAAAATTAAATTATATAAAAATTGTTCGATCTAGTCAAATTAACCATTTCCAAGATAATCCATCTGGCCGGTTAAAAAAGTATTGAGATGAAATTAACGGGAAAAAAATCTCTCAATCCAACCCCTCATGAAATTTGAGTTTTAAATCAAATTATGTGAAAATTGATCTGATATAACTCAGTTAACTTGACCGATTCAAAGATAATTTGATTGATTAGTAAAAAAAATTCTCAGAATAAAATTGAAAAAAAAAAGGATAAAAAAAATAGAAAACTAAATCTTTAGTAGAGAGAGGTAATGCAATATGCAACTCGTCATGTAATTTTTGTTTATATTTTACAAAGCAGAGAATGCGAAGGATTTAGTTTTATTAATTTGGTCACCTTTTTCACTCAAAGTAACATGATATCTGGAATGTTTTTTTTTCTTTTGGTGTTTCTTTCAATTTGCAAAAATATAAATGCATCTATGTATTTGTTATACTGAATGTAATTTCAAGATATTTTCGTTAAATACGCAATGGCTAGATCATCAAGTTATAATTTAAATAATATGAAAAAAATGAAAAGAAAAAAATGAAAAGAATTATACTTGAGCTTATAATTCGGCTTATCAAATAACCCAATGCTAATCTAATGGAAGAAAAAATGTAAAACATAAAAAAGCAAGACTTCAAAAAAGAAGAAGAAAATATTAGCTTAAGAAAAGAAAGAAAAAAAAGCGAAGACACTATAGCTAACCTTCTAAACCTGGTTCAATCTTAAAAACTTGCAAATCGTTGAATTATGAACCAAAGTTCAATCAGAAAGCTTAATTGTCAACCAATTTAATTTTAAAGAATGAAATTGTTAAAAAAATATTAACAAAAAAACTTGCAAAAGAAAAAAAAAAAAAAAAAACAACAAAAAAAATGAGGATAAAATTTGAGAGAAAAATAGCTAAGAATGATGAAATTGAAAAACAAAATCCCAAACCAAATAAATAACAATTAAATGAATGAGCACCAAATTTAAAAGATTAAAAAAAAGCACAAGGGATGAAATTGAAAACATTTGTAATTTGATAAATTATTTATATATTAAAAAATAGTATGTGTTGAAATTGAAAAACGTTATAAAGGGCTAACCCAATAGAATCAATAAAAAAAAGAGACCAACCTGCCTAGCCGAATTTGGTTAGAGCCCACGTGCGGGCCTTTATTTCTTTTTAGCTGCACCTGGGGTGGACGCCCCAATTGTTTTTGGAAAATAATCAGATGATGTGTTGTCCGCAATTGCCTAGATAGTGGCCGAAAAATCAGGGTTTAAGGTTGTTTGATTCAAAAACTTGTTTTTCAACTTTTTTTTACCAAAAACACCTAGAAAACACTTTAGCAACTGTGATAAACCTATCTGTGGCCTCATAAAACCAAAAGAACCGTTCACAAAACCGAAATCAACCTAAAACCAAAAATCAAATTGTGCTCATCAAATGGAACCATTTGACACAAATATCGACCATTTTGATAGTCTAAATCGGTGTCAACGATATTTTTCTCTCTCTAACACTGGAATCTAGTGACCCCCCTCTCTCTTCTTTCAACCAAAAACTAAAAAATAACAAAAATAAACTTTTGTACCAAAATTGAATTGAAAAATATTGAGGTATTGCATAATTATTAAAGTTCGAACACTGAAGTGTATCTTTTCCAAAACTTCTAGCATTCCTTCCATGTTTGGTGTCCTTTTCATTCTGGTTTCTCTTCTTTTAATTTCACTCTTAACTAAGAAATCAACAACAATTGGTCTTGAGTTAGGATGAAATCACACAAAATATAATTTTGAGGACCAAAATAAATTTTTTAAAAAATACACAATGACATCTACAGTAAATTGTAAGAAGATACAAAGTACCGGCTCCACAGTGAAATAATCACGCGTTTTAGATTATAAGTCATTGGAAACCAGGATATGAGTTGGTATCCCCGATTCCCCGTACTTGCTGATTTTGTACCCATTCACCAGACTTTGAGTGAGAACAACAGAGAAAAAAAAATCCAGCAATTTATTTTAAACGTTTATAAATCAGAATGACTAGTCTCTTGCTTGCACGTATTAGCAAATGCAATGTGTAAACCTATTGCTGTTGATATATATATATATATATGTCCAAAGGAGAAATACAAGTAGTTTTGAGGATTTTCCAACTTCCAAATTAGAGAAGTGGCACTATTATATCAATTAAGGACAGAATGGATACAGGTTACAATATTGAATCGTGGTCCACTACATGCTGGCTTTTCTTTCAACTTGTTGATCGGCGAGCTCGAGGCCCTCTACGGTGAGAAAAGTTAGTTTTTTTTTTTAAATAAAAATATTTTTAAATTAGTTTGTATATCAAGTGAGATTAAGTTATTTCCTAAACAAAGATAATATTAAAATTTGAATTAAAAAAAATATAAAAAAATTCAGCCATCATTAACCCACCAGGAAAACTACCTAAACTAACAATAAAAATAGAAATTATATAATTGATCCGCAACGTCTCAGTATTTTTCATTTTTTTTTGGCTTAAATACTAGCATGTTGCTTGCGTTACGCCGCTGCAGGATAAAACAAATTCAACATAAAGAAATAATAATAAATATATTGATTCCAACTAAAAATTAAAGGTTAATATAAAAATACATAGATCTAATTTTAATTTTTTTATTGTATTGATAATGATAATTAATAATATTATCAATTACATCACATCATCAATTACAATATATGTCAAGACTATCTTGAAGTTCGGTGAAATCGCAGCACAGGCTTTAGGAAATTAGCAGTTAGCTGCGTAACGTTTTCAAGGTTGTTTTTGTAAAAGCATTAATTAAAGATTGAAATTAGAAAGGATTTCCATCTGCCAAACAGTTCAATTTCTAGATTTTTCAATGGGATTTGTATGATTATCCTGGAGGAAAAAAAAAACATTATCATTCGCTTACCTGACTTCTATAAGAATTAGAAGCTTGAAGTCGGCAGTAAACGCATAAATTTAATTAATTAAGTGATTCAGAAATATACAAGCACAGTATTGCGGTCCACACCACCTTTTTTTTACATAAAAAAATATTAGACAACATTAACGTTTTAAAAAGGCAAATAAAATATAAAATTTAGCTCATTAACTTGACTAGGTTTAATAAAATAATATGATTAAAAAACAACAATAATAAATAAACCAATCTAAACAAAAAAATCAAATACAAAAATAAATGCTTTTTAATATCATGAAAAGAGATCCTCCTATATTCTTAATAGGTCTCCCTATTCCTATTTGATAACAAAATAAAAATTAAATGATAACGTGATAACTATACCGATAAAAAAATGAAAAAAATGTAAATTTCTACTTCTAGCAAGTCAAATATTAAAGGATAAGGTTGAAAAAAATAAAATTAAGAAAAGGACAAAAAACTCGACCCAAGACCACCCGATTCAGCTTGTCAAATTCGCGACCTAGTCGTGAGACCGAGATAACTCTATAGAAAGCAAATGGAATAAAACTACAGAACTTGATTCTCAAACCAACCCAATATTGAAGGGCGAAACTGAAAAAAATTCAATTTAAAAAAAAAACCCGGGTCAACTCGGGTTAACCTGCTAAACCTGCAAACCGAAACATGAGATTAGGATAACCCCTTAGAAAAAAAAGTGAAAAAAACCATGAAACTTAATTCCCAACCAACTAAATATTGAAGAATAAAATTGAAAATAAAATTAATTTTATAAAAGAACCTAAAAAAAAACCAAAGTCAACCCAAACTAATCTTCAAAATCAGTATAACTCAGGTTATTAGGCTAAGACTAACCCTATAAAAGACAAACTTGAAAAAATCATGAAGCCATATTTCTAATCAATAAAATGTTGAGGGATAAAATAAATAAAAAAACCCAATAAAAAGGATCTAAAACAAAACAAATAGCAATCAAATGAATGATGACCAGATTTGATATAAAAAAATAAAATCAAATGCTAAGAGATGAAATTAAAAACAAACTCAATTAAGAAAATGATAAAAATAAACAAATAGCAATAAAAAAAATGAGAACCAAACTTGATATAAAAATTAAATGAAACCAAATGCTGGGGGATAAGATTGAAAAAAAAAATCAATAAAAAAAAAAATTCAAAATAAAACAAATAGCAATAAAAAAATGAGGTTCAAACTTGATACATCAACAAAATATCGTGAGACCTTTCAATTTTGACAAGCCAACACGAATCTCAAGAAAAAGAGAGGAAAAAAAAGGAAGGAGAAGAAAAAAAAGACCGTTAGAGCCCACCACCACGTCTCCACCAACACGTCGAATCAATAGGAAGCTCGTGACCTGCTGCTTCCAACACTACTACAAATATCGGTGTTTGGCCACAAGGAAAAATCACACACTGTTAGAACGCGACGGGCTTCCCCCACCCATTTCCAGCCAAATTACTCTATCCATTTACCTCGGTCCCCATAACTGTTTTAGTTTTGATTTTGATCGCTTAACACCTAATTGTTTTAAATCAACTAATTTTTATTTTATTTTGCAAAACCGAGCATCAATCAAGCATTGAAAATTCCCTTAATATTGCAAGATCTTCATATCAAGGCAACCAAAATAAACTACCAGGTTAAAATAAAGCCAATGTGAAGGGATTAAATTGAAAAAAAAATTGAAGGACCAAAATTAAAAAGGAGGCATAAACTTTCCCATGACCTTGCAAATCAGTTCATGATGTTGGAAAAAAAAAGGTTCAAACATTTCTTTAAGCTTCATATTTGGTTCTTGAAGCTCTAATTATTTTAAATCAATGAAGTTGATTTTTATTTCACCAAATCGAGCATTAACCGAGTGATAAAATATTTTTTTAACAACTTGAGATCCCTATACACATGCATGAAAAAAAATCACTGAGACCAATTGCAAATCAAAATAATATCAAAGAACCAAATAAAAAAAAATTAAGGGACCATGACGTTAAAAATCTTAGGAATAAAAAGAAAAAGCAGAAGAAGAAGAAGGGAACCACTTCACTTGTGATTTTTAGGTTCATGTTATTATAAAAAACCACTTCAATTTTGGAGCTTGAATTAAAAGGAGCACTTCTAAAGTTTATGAGTCATTCAATACAGTTTGTTACTGGATGCGTCCTGATTAATTTGAATTTAATTTTAACTTATATATTTTTTAAATAAATATCATGGATTAATTTGAAATATATATACTTGTAATTTTATCATTGTTTTCTCAATAAATTAGGAGCAGATTTATGAGTGATACATGCTATTTTTTTGATAAGAAACGAGAGAATATATTATATGAAAAATGAGTGATATATCAATCATGAGCTAATAAATCTCCAAAAGAATCTCTCTAGCAAATAATTAAGGTTGTGTTTGATTTAATATCACAGGAAAATAATATATATAGAAAAGATATAAACGAGTTCAGTTAAGAATATAAAAATATAAATATAAAATAAATTCATTTCTTGAATAGTTTTGAAATGAATATCAGGAGACATGTTTTTGTTGTTAATGTTTCGAGTGTGTTATTTATTATTTCAAAGCTGCAATGAAACACTACATGATAGATTTTTGAAAAGGCTTTTATTCTCTTGATGGGTGGAGGCTAGCGAAAAGAGCATAAATGTCCTATCATAGACCCCTAAAATATTTTATTAAAGAAAGGGATTGGTCTTCCCTACCATTGAATCGCATCAAATACCCTTCCAGATTTGATTCTCTGGCCTTGGTTTTCAAGAAAGAGATGTGATGAGCTTCACTTTCAATTCATCTACAAATTAGAATTATTGTATATACCCCAATTTCGATCAAGATGTAACCCCTTGCCCACACGGTCCGACCCCACCCACCTAACTTGATTAATCAGTCACTAATGTTGAGCTCTCCCTGTAAACTGTACAGTCTCTTCGGCCCGATATATGCAGTAGTATATATATATATTCTGTAACTTGGGGAAAGTAACGACGAATCATAGAAATGGAAGCTCCACTAAGTCGTAGCTAACGACCAATATTTTGCCTAGAGACCACAGTCACCTGATGCAATTCTGACTTGCATTTGTCGGCATATCCTAATCGGAATTTGGTTTCACATTCTTTATATGAGAGGTCATGTTTCCCATGGCGTGGAAATAGATTGATGCATGATCGCATGTAAAAAGGTTATTGCTTAGGTTCCTCTTTTTTTTTTGTTTTTTTTCCTCTCGAGTAGACAGATCCGAAAACAAGCTTATCAATTATAATCCGGGGTTGACTTCTGTAAAGAATAAAAAGACGAAAGAAAATCGGGCGCAAGTGTATGATTATAAGTAACCTTCAGCAATGAGATCATGTCTTACGCAACTAGATGTGTTGGCTTCTTGTTTTTGGTGAGAGCTCTTCTCGCTAAAGTTAGCAGGGAAGATAGATACCCATCTGATCATCTCTCCGCACGAACATCAAGCAGCTGCTACTCGGAGTATATGTTGATTTTGTTGCGCTTCTCTATCTCTCTTCTCGTCGTCGGAGCATCGGCAGCATCTCCTCATGGCAGAAACGAGATTTTACAACACGTATTTGTTATAGAAATTTTTTTTTCCCTCTTAAAGCTAGGAGTGGGCTTGGTGTCCGACGACTAATTAATTATTAATATTTTTTTATATATAATTGTGGGTATTCAGGCCGGCTTAAACTTATCTTAATTAATCTTTCGAAACCATAAAGTTAACTATTAGATAAATTTTTAATAATTTTAAGATTTATGATATTTGAATTAGTAAGTTTTAGAGAATCTTAACTATTTTTAGAAAAAAAAATTAATTAATTATTATTATTATTTTAGGGAAAGGGTTGAGATTTCATTAATATAGAGAGAATTAAAAGAAAAGGAGATTGGGCTAAAAGAGATTGATGGTGTAAATCAATACTCAATAGTGCAGATTTCACGAATTTGTATGTCAAAATGGGCCCACCTTTAACTTATCATTTTATACTCGTCACGAAGAAGATACTCAATTACTCCGTTGAACAAGAGCCGGCTTATCATCGTGTTACATGACACGAAGGAGTTTTTCTCCAGTCTGTCTTCCCTGGGTACCATTCTTGTTCTATTTTAATATGATATCAGGGAACCATTATCGTCCACTCTCAGTATCCGAATTCACACCTGGTTAATTGTCAGCAACAGCTGCATTGCTGCTGACATGGGATATATATCAAGTAGTATATATAGTTGTCAAAAACTAAAATTAAAGAGGTTTTTTACTGTTTATGCACAGAAAGTGCATGGAAATGACATCGTTTATTAAACCTTTAATTTTTTTTTGTTACAGAAAAGGAAGGGCATAACATTATTAAACCTTTAACGTTTAGTTTCTGTCCACTACATAAATACATTGTATTTAAAAATATTTTTTAAATTAATAATACAAATTTAATCTTTTTTTAATTGTATTGTTCTTTTTAATTTTTAAAATAATTACATATAATACCAACAAAATTACCAATAAAATTACTTTGATCCAGGAAATAAATTAATGAAAGGGAAATAGTGCCTGAAGAAATAATAAGGCTAGAAATTACTTTGATCCAGGAAAGGAGGAAGGTAATAAAGAAATGCGGGATTGTACATGTGAAGGTGGTTATTGTCGAATTCTAAAAGGAAAACGTATGTAGCTACTGCTTTGCTAGAAAAAAGGATG
>Ga0307516_10009008_pt1 | contig 11180 bp, 9 predicted proteins | sample 19_EM_MG_FD_203310 | JGI IMG/M metagenome (GOLD analysis project Ga0307516, IMG submission 203310) | Populus trichocarpa ectomycorrhiza microbial communities from riparian zone in the Pacific Northwest, United States - 19_EM | ecosystem: Host-associated > Plants > Roots > Unclassified | place...
GCAGGTCCACCAAGTCCAGACCGCACGCCTCGGCCCGGCGCAACCCGAACGCATAGATAGTCTTCAGCAGAGCGGAGTCGCGCAGCGCGACCAAGATGCCCTTGCGGTGGCGGGCGCGGATTTGTTCCACCCGCCCGTCAGCGGCGTCGAACAGCGCCTGGACCTCTTCGTAGGTCAGCGGACGTCGCCCCGGACGTCCCTCGAACTCGGCGACGTGTCCGGCGGTGTTGCGCTCGTGCAGGATCTGCACCGGCGCTGTCCCGAACCGCTCCCGACAGATGGCCGTCCAGCCGTACCTGGCGTCACAGACGTACTCAGTGAACAGCCGCAACGTGGTCTGGTAGCCCCGGGCGGTGGACATCGAGATCGGCCGGCGACCGGAACGCAAGTCGGCGAAGAACGCCTCCACCTCCGCCGACAACCACTGCCACGGGTACTGATTCGTGAAGGCCGCGAACCGGCGCACCAGCCGCAGCCGCGGCTCGATCGTGTGCGCCTTGAGCAGCCGGGCCTGCTGTTGTGTGGCCCAACCCTCGACCATCGCCTCAAACACCGCAGACGCAGGATCGAACAGCGCCACCTCGACGGGAAGCACGCGATGCGCTGCACCCGGAACGTCCACCCAACGCCTCCCCGTTGCTCTCAATGCAACATAGTTGCGGAAGGCTACGGGACTTGATCGACGTCGGCAAGTGGCTCGGGCCACCACTCGGGCTGACCGGCTACCGCCCGCGCCCGGAGAAATAGCACCCAACATCACGTTGCATCTGTTGCAACATCGCTCGGTTCACCCAGTACTCCATCGACTCGCCGCACAACGAGCACACGCGGCCGGCGGCGAGCCGCGTCGAGGTCGTGGTGTTGAGGGTGGTGAAGTCGACATAGGTGCCGGGGCCGCCGTGCGGGTCGGGGTGCTCGTTGACCGGCGGGATGGGCAGGCCACGCCGTAGTTCGCGCGGGCCCGCGGCCAGCGAGGCGGGCAGGTCGCCGGGCATGCCGGGCTCGGTGGGCGGCCGGGTCATGCCGTGCCGCCGGTCGCGTCATGGCGCACGTCGGTGATGACCAGGTGCGGGTGCTCGGCGCGCAGCACCGCCCGCGCGGTGTCCCATTGCGCCGGGGTCATCGCCGAGGCGATGGTGTCGAGCCCGGCGGCCTCCATCACGGTGCGCTGGATTCCGGCCGCGTCAGGGTTGTCGAACACCGCGACCATGTCTCCGCCCGCGACTACGTACACACCGGCCGCGCCGGTGACCTCCGGCGGCACGCTCAGCCGGGCGGTACGGCGGTACTCGACCAGCCATCGGCCGATGACCTCGGCCGGGTCACCGTCGACGAGGCCGGTGTCGTAGCCCTCGCCGTCGAGCCACGACAGATGATCCTCGACGGTCCAGTCCGGGTGAATGAGCCAGCTCTGCCGTACGCCCTGCCACATCGTCAGCCGCGCCGGGACACCGACCGGGGTAGCGGGTTGTGAGCCGTACGGGCCGGGCACCGGGCACAGCGCCGTCCCGTCCGCGTGCGACGCGGCAGGCCGCGCCAGGAACGCATCTAGGGGCCATTCGCGCGGCGGGACGGGGCGGGCCAGTTCCCCGCATTCGGGGCAGCGCAGCGACCTCGGTTCCGCCGAGGTGGTGCCGGTGTCCGGCCCGGTGTGTTCGTGAGCGTGAGGGTTGGTCATCGCGGGTTGTCCTTTCCGGTGTTGGTGATGGGTATGCGGGTGCCGGGGCCGGGCGTGGTGCCCGGCCCCGGCGGGGGTGGTGTCAGGCCGCGATCGGCGCGGCGGGGGCCTCGTCGGCGGCGGTGGTCGCGCCGGTGGCGGCGGCCTCGTCGTCGGTGGCGGAGGTGGCGGCGGTGGCGGCGGTGTCCGTGCCCCCGTCGGCCGTGTCGTCGTCGGCGCTGGCCGCGTCGGTGTCGGTGGGCGTGGCGGCGGCCTCGTCGGTGGCGGGCTCTTCGTCGGTCAGCGGCCGGGTCATGTACGCCCGGACATCGACGGTCGGCGCCGGGGCAGTCTCGGCCAGGGCGTACTTCACCGGTGCCTCGCTGGTCATGACCAGCACACCCTCAGCGGTGAGCCGGGACATAGCGTTGCCGACCGCGCCGGAGCTACGCCCGCCCAACTCACGGGCGACGGTGCCGGGGCTCACGTCGTGACCGGTGCCGAGGTCGCGCATGAACGCCTCGACCTGGTTACGCAGGCCGTTTTTCGCCAGCTTCGCCGACCCGTCGGTGTTGATCTCACCGGTGGTGCGGCCGGTGCCCGTGGCGGCGGCACGCCGCGCCAACGGGCGGCGGATCTTGCGGGTGTGCCCGCACGTCGGGCACGTGGTCGTTGTCGGCGCGTTCGCCGGGTCCACCTTCGCCAGATCGGCGTCCGCGACCGGCACCCACAACTCGGTGCCATCCGCCTCGGTGGGCAGGCGACGCGCGGCCCCGCTGACCTCCATCGCGGCGAGGATCGTGTCGCCCATCGCCACCGACAGGCCGCTCTCGTTGATCGCCGCGTCGGCCGTGATGCCCTCCGGGTGCCCGCCCAACACACCGGCCATGATCAGCACCTTCAGGTCCGGCTGACGCGGCACGACCGGCGCACCGGACACCGGAGCCACCGACGCCGCGTCAGACGTAGCGTCAACCGGGGTCTCGTCGGCCGGGGCAGCGTCAACCGGGGCAGCGTCAGCTGGGGTCTCGTCAGCCGGGGTCTCGTCAGCCGGGGTCTCCTCGGCCGTGGCGGTGGTGGCCGGGTGCCAGATGTCGGCAGTCTTGCGGTTGCCGTTGCCGTTGGCGGGGCCGGGGGTGCGGGTGGCGGTACCGTCGGCCTCCATCGCGGTCAGGGTCTTCGCGACCGTCGAGGCGCTGACGCCGGAGGCGTCGGCCAGTGCGCGGGTCGTGATGCCGTCCGGGTAGGCGCTCAGGGTGGCGGCGACGGTGACGGCGGCGGGGGTGGTGGGCGTGGTCATGGCGGTGATACCTCCGTGAATAGAGATGGCAATAGCGTTCCCGCGATTAGCGCGGTGCGCTTTCCGGTGGCGTTCCGGCGGGGCGTTTGTTGTTGCCCACGTCCATGGACCCTCTGCACGCATTGTTTGTCAACCCGCATTTTCATGACTCTTTACGGGCGGCCGTTCGGAACACGTTTTGCCTCGTGCCGCGCGGTGCCATATCGGATTGCATCGGGGGCGATAGCGCCGTTGTATTGCCCGCTCGGCGCGTTATGGCGCGCGCCGGTGTATCAGGTAGGGATCGTGTCCCCGTGCGTGTATATGGCGTTGTGGTGGCTCGCTCCCTGCGGCCGGACACGCCGCCGCGCTATTGCTCGATAGTGTGATGAAGTCAAGTCGAGGTATTGAGCTGAATATCACTTCACCGGGCCGGCGTCTGGAGCGCTCGGCGCCTCGGGATTGTCAAGCGTCAGCTCGGCACGATGCGACGTATTGCCGCTATCTGATTTATCCAGGCAGACAATTTGCTGATCTTCACGCGGTAGCCGGTTTTCGGCGCTTGCACAATGAGCCCGGAACCGATGAACATGCCGACGTGGCGCGGGCGGTCGCGGGTGCCGTTACTGCCCGGGATGAAGATCATGTCGCCGGGGCGGAGGTCGGCGGGGCGAGGTACGCCGGTGCCCGCGCCGACTTGATCGGCGGTGCCGCGCGGGATGGTGATTCCGGCGGCGCGGTATGCCTGTTGCATCAGCGATGAACAGTCGCACTGACGCCGGGCGATGCCCGAGTGCGCGGCGGAGCAGTCCCCGCCGAACGTGTACGGGGTGCCCAACTGTGCCAGCGCCCACCGGATCGCGATCGCCACCGGCGGCGGGGTGCCCGCCGGAATGCTGAAGTCCTTCGGCAGGCTGGCAGCGGCGTCGGCGGGTAGCCCGTCGCCGTCGTCGCACACCACACCCCCGGTGTAACCGGCCACAATGGAGGCGGCACGCGCCTCGTGCTGGGAGTACGCATCACCGTACGCCGACCGTTGCACCGCCTGCGCCGCGTCGGTGAGCGGCAGCGTCTCCCACCGGGGCACCCGCCGGAGGCGTTCGTAGAACTTCGTCGCGGCGTAGTCGGGGTTCATGATCTGTTCCGGGGTGCCCCATCCCTGGCTCGGACGTTGTTGGAAAAGTCCCAACGAGTCATGATCGTTTTTGTCGCCGAGGTCACCGAGGTTGATCAAGTTCGACTCTTGCAGGGCGGTCGCGATGGCGATCACCCAGCCGCGCGGCGGCACGCCCGTGCGCTGACCGACCGCCACGATCACGGCGGCGTTACCGGCCTGCTCGGCGGTCAGCCCGGCGGGGGGTGGCGCGCCGGGTGTGGTGGCGGTGGCCGTGCACGCGTAGGCGGCGCTCTGGCCGCCGAGGGTGTCGGAGAGGACCCCGGCAGCCGCGCCGACGACGATCACGAGGAGTAGGGCGAGGCCGCCGACCGCGCCGGTGACTACCCGTCCCATACGGCACCGCCGGACAGGGGCAGGTCGGCGAGGGTGAGCCGTCCGGGGTGTCCGGGGAGTTGCCACACGGCGGCGGCGGGGCCGCCGTGCTCGGCGGCGTAGTCGTCGGCGGCGGTCGCCACCGTGACACCGTCCGGTATCCCGGTCCGGGCGAGGTGGGCGTGCAGGTGGGTCTCGCGGGCGGTCGTGGGGAGCCAGATAGCCACCGGGTAGGAGCGGCGGGGGCCGAGGGCGGCGTAGCCGGTGAATTTGGCCGCGACCCGATGCAACGCCTCGGTACCGAGATCCATCTCCAGCCAGAACGGCACCGCCCGCCCACCGACCGTCCACACGCCATGCCCATCGGGGCGCACCACGTTGGCGGTGGCCTCACGGCACGCCGCCTCGTTCCACCACCGGTCCAACCGGGCACCGGAGGCGGTGCGCGCGTGCGCGGTGAGCGCGACGAAAAACCCGTTCGTGGCGAGCAGGTGCCCGAGCCGGGGAGACATGGCCAGGCGGGCGGTAGCGTCGCGGACGGCGGCCGGGCGGGGCATCGCCTCGCCGCGTTCGGCCGCCACGAGGGCGGCGCCGACGGGGCCGAGGGTCCACCTCCATGACTGCGAGCCGGGCCGCCGGTAGTGGCGGAACCGGTCGAGGATCTCGCGCTGGTGCAGCAGGTTGAGCCGGTTGCGGGCACGGCCGAGGGAGCCGAAGGCCAGGTCGCTCAGGTGCTCGGTGGTGAAGGTGGAGTGCTGGTTGAGCAGATCGAGTAGGAGCCGGTCGCGGGGGGTGAACCGGGCGAGTTCGGCGGCGACGACGGACGCCGTCAGGCGGGCACGGGCGGGGCTGTTAGCCGTAGTAGGAGTGATATCTCTTGTCAGTCGGTTCCGGTCCACCAGTCCTCCTCACCGTCGGCGACCAGCGCAGATGCCGTGTTCACTGGCGAGCGCTCAGCCGAGCGTTGGTGGTCGTTGGATTTCTCGTTGGATTTCTCGTTAGATCCCTCCCGTGAGCCCGCCGGTTGAACAGCAAAGGTGTTACGGCCCACCAACTCGTCGCTGTTGCCAGCCACCTCAGCGGCATGGGCTCCGGTCTGGGTCGGTGAGGCGGTGGCCGCGTCACCGATGAGTTCACGGCGGGTCTTGACCGGCAGACCGGTGTGTTCACGAGCCAGGCGACGAAGCTGTGCAGCTCGGTTGGCTGTGGGCCTCGGCGGGGCGATGGTGTCCGCGGTGACCGGAGCAACGATCCGGCCGCCGGCCACCGGGCGCAGGACGACCTCGTAGCCGCCGAGGCGCATCAGGTCGCCGTGATCGAGGTATGGACGTACATGGTGGGCCTGATCGACCGCGTCCTTGGGGGCGAGGGCGAAGTAGACCTTGTTGCGGGCGTTGGCGTCGATCGCCTCGGCCATGTCCCCCGGCAACTGGCCCAGGTACTGATGCGCCAGGACGAACGAGGTGTGCAGGCCGCGGGCCTCGGCGAGGGCGTCATCGATACCGATCGGCAGGTGCAGGAAGTTGTGGCACTCATCCAGCACGATGCTGGCGTCGAGCCGGTCGGCTTCGGGGATGCGGGCGCGGGCGGCGGTGGCCTGCCACAACCCCGCCAGCAGCAGGGAGCCGATCAAGCGGGTGCCGTCCTCACCGATGACGCCTTTGGGGAGCCGGCACAGCAGGACGCCGCCGTCGAGGATGTCGGCGAACCGGAACGTCGTGGCCGGCACCCCGAACAGGCCGCTCGCCAAGGGGTGCGCGAGGACGAGGCGCAGCCGCGACAGCAGCGGGGCGACGAGCCCGGCGCGTTGCCCGGCGGGCAACGCGTCAAAGCCTTCCCAGAACTCGCCGAGGGTGTTGCCCTCCCACGCGCCGAGGCTGCCGACCACGGCTTTGACCCGCCCGGCCCGCCACTTGGCATCCGACAGCAGACGCGGGAGCTGGGCCAGGGTGGAGCCGGGCAGATGGGCCAGGGTGAGTAACCCGTGGTAGCAGATGTCGGCGGTGCGGTGGCCCCACCAGCGTGCCCACACCTTGCTCATGACGGAGGTGACGGCGGCGGCTACGTCGTGCGCGGTGCCGCCGTGGACCTTTGGGTCGAGCAGGTTGATCGCCGGCGGCGCGGTCGTCTCGTCCGGGTCCACGATGACCAGGCGATCCCCGCACTCGGCGGGTAGCACGCCGAGCAGGTCACGGATCAGGTCGCCCTTGGCCGGGTCGAACGCGGCCACCCCACGACCGGCGGTCACGTCATCGAGGATCATCCGCAGCAACAGGCTCGTCTTGCCGGTGCCGGTCGGCCCGCAGACGTGCAGGTGATGGCGGCAGTCTTCGAGGGCAATCCCCACCCGGACGGCCGGTCCGGCGTTCGCGACGCCGATCACCTTCCCGCCCAGGCCACGCCGCTCGGACGGCGGCACGAGGTGGAGACGGCGCTGCGCGCCGGTGTCCGAACCGGCTGAGCTCTCGCCGCTGGTCATGGCGTACTCCAGACGGCTGGTGGGTTGTCCTCGGCCGGGTCGGTTAGCGGGGCGGCGACCTCGGCTGTCTGGTGGCGCCCCGACCGCACGGCTGGGGCCGGTCCGGCGGTGAACACGTCGCGGCTGGCGGGACGGCGCCGCGACGCGGCGGCGGGCATCCCGTGTGCGGACGGCTCGGCGGGCAGCCCGGCCAGTGCGGCGGTCTCCTGCACCGAGGCGAGGGTCATCCGTGACGGCGGCACCCACCGCCGGGTCGCGGTGGCATGGGCTCGGCGGAGCCGGCGGCGGGTGAAGTGCGCCGACAGCAGCCCGAACCCGGAGGTGATGTCGGCGGCAGCGGCCCGCGCCGCCGCCACCGTCGGCCCGGTCGTGGTGGCGTGGACCGCGACGAGCAGGTGCGGCGCGGCGGCCAACTTCCCGCGTGCCTGGCGTGCCAACTCGGCCAGATACGGATCCGCCCGGCCGCTCTGATGCTTACGGCTGCTCGGGCCAGGGGTGACCAGGTCGAGGACACCGATGATCAGCGCCCGCAGGCCGTCAGCGAGCAGACCGATGGCGCGGGATGTGCCGGTGCGTGCTCGGCGGGCACGGTCGGGGTTGATGGTGGCGCGGCGCAACCCTCGGACGCGGCTGGCGGGGGCGCGGATGACGTGGACCTGCAGCAGCCCGCCACCGGTGCGCCCGGCGGCAGCGAGGCCGTCATACACCGCCCGGAGCCGGTCCTCCTCCGGCGGCGCACCGGCCTCCCACCGCTGCCCCCGGGCTGGTGCCGGATCGTCCACCAGCGGCAGCCACTCGGGCTGGGTCGCCCGCAGCGCCACGGCGACGACCGTGCTACCGGGCGCGAAGGCTGGCGGGCGGGTCTGTTCGGCGCGGGCGCCGGGCCAGGCGCGTTGCAGCAGCCGCAGCACGGCGGTCGGGTTCACCCCCGGTGGCAGCCATAGCCCGCACCGCATCCCTTTCGGGTCGGCGTGGACCTCCCACACGAGGCGGTGTGGGCGCCACGCCCACCGAGGCGAGGCGGGCAGCGCGGTGGCCAGGAGCCGCCACAGTCCGACGGTGGCGGCGGGGGTGGCGGATACCGGCGGGACGATCTCCAGCCAGCGTGCCTGGGTGGCGTGGCGGCGCCACACCAGCCGCCGCCCTATCACCCACCCGACCCGGACGGCGATGAGCGCGGCGAGAGCAGCGAGCATCAGGGGCCAGTGCGCGCGGACAAATGCCGCCGTTGTGGCGGGGGCGGCGTCGGTCCACGTGCCGCACATCAGGCGCCCGATCACAGAGTCCGGGATGCCACCCTGTCCGGGGACGCACGTCGAAGACGACGGTGCCGGTGCCAGGGCGGACGGTGGGATGAGTAGTGCCGACAGAGCAGGCATGGCAGGCTCCAAAGGGGGTCGTCTGGGTTTCAGCGCCGGCCGGCGGTGGGTCCAATGACGACGAGGTCGTGCTCGACGTCGGATGCGAGGCTGTGAAACGCGACCCGGCTGTTGCCACAGGCCAAGAGCGCGTCTCCGCGTGCCGCGGACAGCAGGAAGGTCCGCTCGCCGTCGGTAAGTCCGAACGCCTCGGTAACGGCGTCGATCGCCTGCGGGGCCTGGCGCAGCAGCACCTGTGTGGCCGCGTTACTGGCTACGGCCCGGCCGACCTCGGTGCCGAGGACGTCGGCGGCGTCCTGGGTGACCACGGTCAACCCGGCGCCATACTTGCGGGCCGATTTGGCGAGGCGGAACAGGAACTTCGCGCCGAGCCCGGCACGCAGCATCAGCCACGCCTCATCGACCAGCACCATCCGGCGCACGTCCGGCGACGAGTTGGCGACCTTGCGCCAGATCGCATCCAAGGTGAGTAGCGTCCCGACCGGCTTCAACTCATCAGGCAGGTCTTTGATCGCGTACACCACCAGGTGCCCCTCCGGGGCGGTGGTGGTCGGACCGGCGAACAGTCCCGCGAACGACCCCTTCACGTAGGGGTGCAACCGGGCTGCGAGGGTCCGCCCGGCGTCGCCGATCTCCGTCAGGGCCTGCGCGACATCGGCTAACAGCGGCGCGGGGCGCCGCCAGGTTCGCGGGTCGGTGGTGATGCCCTTGGCCCGGTACGCGGCAAGGACGGCGGCGTCGAGGACCGGCACGTCCTGCGGCGCCAGGGCTGCGGCGGCGTTGTCGCCTGCGGTGAGTACGGCGACGAACGTCTGCATGAACAGGGTGCGGCGGAACAGGGCGTCGTCGCCGTCAGCGGCGGACAGGTCGAGCGGGTTGATTCGCACCCTCGGGGCGCCGGGCCGGATGACGGTTCCGCCGACCGCGTCGGCGAGCCGGATGTACTCGTCTTCCGGATCGATGACGAACGCCTCCACGCCGAGATAGAGGTTGCGCAGCAGGTCCAGTTTCGCCAGGTAGGACTTGCCTTCGCCGGAGCGGGCGAGGATGACGGCGTTGAAGTTGGACTGTGCCCACCGGTCCCAGACCACTACCCCGGCCGAGGCCAGGTTCAACCCGTAGAGGACGCCCATGCCGGTGTTCCCGGCGGTGACCGGCAGGTCCGGGCTGGTGAACGGGAAGCTCGCGGCGAGCGCGTCGGTGTCGAACACGCGGCGCATGCCGAGGGCGTCGAAGGCCAGGGGCAGGCTGGTGATCCAGCCCTGCAACTGCCGCCAGGTCGCCGGTGCCAGGTCGAGTAGCAGTGACGAAGCGAGGGCGCGAACCTCGGTGACGCGGTCGGTGAGTTCGGTCTCGCTGTCGGCGTGCACGCTCAGGTACAGGCCGAGGCGGAACAGCCGCGCCTCCCCCCGGGCGACCCGAGCGGCCAGCTCGGCGGCGTCCGCCGCGGCGGCGTCCAACTCCGGGTCATCCAGGCGACCCTTCCCGGCGTCGGCGCGCCGCGAGGATTCGAGGCGGCCGCGCTGTTTACGCAACCGGTCCGAGGCGACGACCGGCGGGACGGGTTCGATGTGCAGGGCGACGTCAACGCGGCACGGGTAGGACAGGATCGGCTCCAGCCAGCCGGCGCCGACCTCGGCCGGGTAGCCGGTCACCGCGAGGGTCGCGCAGTAGTCGTCGCCGACGTGCACGGACCGGCCGCCGACTTCAACGGCGTCGGGGCTGCCGGGCAGCACGCCCCCGGTCTCGGCCGCTAGGCGGCCGCTGCGGCGCAGGGTGAACAGCTTCACCTGTCATCACCGTCTTCCAGGTCGGTCGTCAGATCGGGGCTGTCGGCCGCCCACGCGGTGATCGGGGCGGCCGGGTCGAGGCAGGCGGCAAGGGCGGCCTGGGTGTCGTAGGCGTCCAGGACCGTCCCGGCGACCTCGCACCCGGCCAGGGCACGCACCGCCTCCCGCGCCTGGTGGGCGGTGTGGCCGGGGTTGCGCCGCCCGCGCACCGCGACGGTGACCTGCCGGTGCAGCAACTCGCGCTCGGTGGCGAGATCGTCGAGGAACCCGGCATGAGACCGGGCCGCGTCTTCCAGCGCCGGATGCGGCAAGGCCGGGGCGCGGTACTCGATCCGGTCCGCGAGATGGGTCAGGTCGACGCGCTGCGCCCGCACGAGGATCTGCGTCGGCGCGTCCAGGCTGTTCAACCACCGGGCGAACCCCGCGACCAGGCCGTTCTGCTCACCGGGTGAGCGCAGCCCGAACGCCACCGTCGACGCCGCCACCAGGGCAGTCGTGCCGTCCGGGCCGAGGTCGATCAGCCCGTCGGCGGTGATGCCCTTCGCGGGCAGCCGCAGCGGCGCGGGCAGCGGTACCTTGTCGCCGCGCCCCGTCGTGGTGTTGACCCAGGCCGGGGCCGGATGGATCGGCCCGTCGGCCGGGACGAGCCGCTGTGCGCTGCGGCGATGCCGGATCGCCGATAGCAGCCACGCGTCGAGGCTGACGCCGTCGCGGCGCCCGACCGCGAGGAAGAACGCCGCTCCGGCGATCGGGATGGACCCGGCGAGGAAGTACAGCGGGTTGACCACCGCTGCGAGGGCTGTCCACGCGGCGTAGAGGATCAGGCTGGTGACGGTGAGGATGACGACCTGCCGCCCGGTCAGCCCGAACACAATTCGATCAGGCCGTTCGACATCAGCGGGTACTCGAGCTCTTAACGGTTCGTCGGCTTGACGGTTCATTGCGGATCAGCTCCTGTCGGGACGGCGGCGTGCCGGACGTGGCGGGGTGCTCGGCGCGGCCGGGCGCACGGGACGCGGCGGGGCGGCCGGGCGGGGGCGGCGCACGGGCGGCTCCTGCCGGGGCGGCGCGAGTGGGACGGCGTCGTCGGACGGTGGTGCGGGCGGG
>Ga0307516_10009009_pt1 | contig 11179 bp, 19 predicted proteins | sample 19_EM_MG_FD_203310 | JGI IMG/M metagenome (GOLD analysis project Ga0307516, IMG submission 203310) | Populus trichocarpa ectomycorrhiza microbial communities from riparian zone in the Pacific Northwest, United States - 19_EM | ecosystem: Host-associated > Plants > Roots > Unclassified | place...
CATACGTATACCTCCGCACGTACCCTCCTGGGAGTCCTCCGTCTTGCCCAAGCCTTGGCCCGGTTACGTTTCGCGAACGTCGTCGAGCAGGCTGACGTCGATGAGGCTCTGCGACTGATGGAAGCTAGCAAAGAGAGTCTCTTGGAAGATGAGCGGGGGGAGGATGGTGCTGGGGGGGACAGATCTACTGCCAGCAAGGTCTACCGCCTCATCAGGGACATGTTTGATAAAGGTAAGAAAGGAGGAAAGCGGCGCTTCGTGCGGAAGAAGAGGTTCGGAAGGGGTCCAGATAGGGAACGGGATCATGACATGGACGTCGACGCTGACAGTGAAGACGAAGATGAGGGCACGTTATCCATGGTTGACGTCCGCGCCCGAGTTCTTGCAGCTGGGTTTACAGAGATAGATCTGATGACTACTATCACCGAGGTAAACAGACCCTTTCTCCTTCCTCAACAGAGTACTCACCAACGTATACCGAATTCAACAGTACGAGGGATTGGAAATTCTCATGCGAGCCGCAAACGGTACGAAGTTACAAATCATCAACAGGAGTTAGAGGCTTTGTTGCCGACACACCCTCATCCCATTGGTCCACCCACGGTGTTCTTGTATTACTCTACCTTATTTTGTGCCCTGCTTTCTACAGTCATGTCCACGTTGTTGTCTATCCCCAAGGAGTATCCATATTTTTTCGCATCTCCCCCGGCAAAGTAATCTAATGGGTTACGAAACACGGCTGAATGGTGTGGAGGACCTTGCGGTGCCATACCACGAGGTTCGCAAGGCAGGTGACTTCGAGCCGGATTTGGTGTGGGGAGGAGAGAATGGAATGTAAGTATGCGAACACGAGAGCGTCCAACGCTGTGGGTTTACTGTAGAACTGGTCAGTTTATGGCAAAGGGGAAGGGGAAGAAAGCAGACCTAGACCCCAGGAACCACTTGTCCTCCCCCAGCCGTTCGGAGAGGGCCTTTACTGCGTTCTTGTATTCGGCGTAAACACCCGGGACATCCACCTGAATTCCAGATGGGGGCAAAATCGAACTCAAACCGCTGAAAGGAGCGAAGGGTTGAGAGAAAATAACACCAAGGGAATGGGTGGGCGGGCGGAAGGAAGGAGGGGAGATGAGTTTGCTGAGCAGGGGCTTCGGCGGTTGTGCCAGAATCTGTGGCAGGGTTAGGGCACGTTGAGAAACTTGATCATGTTCGACGGACCACGGCGGCATGAACTGTGCTCTCGAGCAATGATATCCACGCCTCACTTTCAAGTTTCGCTTCCTCCTTGTTGAAACCGTCCAGTCCATCTACTGGGACTTTGGTATCGACCCACCCCGGAATCAGCTTGGAGTCCAGTAGCTCATAGTTCGCTGCAGCCTCAGAGTACGTGCAGAGGTTCGGCAGATGTCCATCAATCCCAGCACTTGGAGGGAGATCCCACCTTACTGCTATGCTCGGCAGACCACGTAGAGCAATGTACGTCTGCCATTTGAGACACTCTATGTCGGAGCTGAGCAAGTTGGAAGACGGATCAAAAGGCGGATGAATCCAGAGCGTTGGCGATTTCGAGCATTTCTCGCGTTCCCTAGTGCAGATGGCTGGGTGTGTGTAGAGAGGGAAGAGGGCGAAGAAAGCCTTGAGCGGAGGCGGAATTGGGATCACGCTCGTCATGGGGAGAGAGTGAAGTTGGATCGTCAACCGTGCATCGATCACGCCCTGCCACCGTAGCGTCCATGTCTCCCTGAGCTGGATACGCCTCTCCCCATGTCTGACAACGGTTCCACCTCTTCTCTCCCCACTTCCCCTCTCACCGCAGTCCCGGATTCCCCCGCCAAACGCATCCGTAAACTCCCATGGGACAACCAATCGCGGAGGGGTCCCAGCAGCATCATCTCGGCGACCACGGAAGGGAATGCGGACCACTTTGGCCCGGCGAACCTCCCCTTCAGCTTCTCTTCAACTTCCCTTGTGCTTTCGGCCGTTCCGCAGGAATGGAGCAGTACCAAACATGGCTTTCACGGTACGTGGTCCTCCAGCCTCGCAGTAACTTCGGTCCTTACGCCATCTATAGCGATATCCACCGTCGTGAATAACCCTCACAAACGATCCGCTCCTCCGAAAGCTCACGCGCCAGTTCCTATCGTCGCTCCAGTCGTCCTACCCCGACCGAACCGCAAAATCCTCGATCAATACGCTCAGAACGTTGCCTCCGACTGGAACCAGCTCTTGCAGAGCAGATTAAACGTCGCCGGACAATCGGAAGGCTCCTTAAACGACATACCGGGAGCATTCCAACAGGCTGGGAAGGAACTTCCCCCTCTAGACTCGGTTCCGTCGGTCTTCTTTGACCCGGAATTCAGTCTAGGGAACCCTCGCACGTTCCGTACGGTGACAGGCCAAGAAGAGGATCAACACGCGCTAGACCCTGCCTCCCTTGCCTATTCCCTCCCCTTAATAGAGAAACTATCTCACCACGCCGACACTCTCGAACAGCACCTCGTCCTCGAAGTCTCACTCCGGTCTTCATCCTTCTTCGCTGCCTTGCACAACTTGCAGGACTTACAGACCGAGTCTGAGCAGTGCACTCATCGTATCGCACAATTGAAGTCAATGTTGAAGGAGGTTGACGACAAGCATGCGAAACGCGGGCTGGAAATCGTTCGCGCCGAACACAAGCTCCGAAACCTCGGAACAGTCAAATCTGGTGTGCGAATGGTGGCAGGTGTGGTGGAGATGACTGGAGTAATCAAGGGTCTGGTCGGTGCAGGGCAGTGGGGAGAGGCTTTGACTGTGCTTGAAGAGATTCATAATCTCTGGAACGAGCATTCGAAATCCCACCCCCCCGTCTCCTCGCAAGTCGACCAAACAATCCCAGAACGTGTCCTTTCTCCCGTACAAGAATCACCGCGTATAGAGAACGATATACCCCTTCCTCTGAGTTCGCTGTCCAAAACTCCAGATACCGGAATCCCTCTTTCATCACTGCGAGCGTTTTCATCCCTACCGGAACACCTACGGACACTGACTCTCGAGATCGCCTCTTCACTAACCTATGAATTGGTGGAGGCCCTACGGGTCGATCTCGTCGAACGCATACGTGAATCGCCCACTCACGGAGTAGACCAGTCGTTGAAAGACCGACTACGACCACTCCTACAAGGGCTCCTCCGTACGAAGTCACTCAGAGAAGCAACGCTGTCGTGGAGAGACGTGGCTCTGGCAGAGGTGCGAAATTGCGCCAAGCCCGTAAGTCATATCCTACTTCTTCCACAACTCACGTTACGATACATGCCGGCAGTTCGTAAGTTTTCCCGAACCAGCGGAAGAAACCCCTGATATGGCTCCTGTTCCCGAGTGAGTACGATTTTAATACGAGCCGCCTTTTGATTAAACCACTGGCCAGTAACGAAGAAGTCCAAACGATGCGCTCCAAATCCCACGAAGAGTTCATGCAGTTGTTGTGCTCGATGTTCGCGAACCTTCTGAAATGCGTCGAAGGGTCACAACGGCAGAACGCAATATTTATCGAAGTTCTAGAAGTCGTACAGTCCGTTCGTATGGTCTCCCAGATTCCTACCGCTGACTAACCCTCCAAATAGATCGCCCAAGTATTCTGTCGACGTCGAACCCATACGAGAAGAATTGGCTGATGTTCTTTCGTCGATGACGGAACTCGCCAACGTCCGGGCATCTGTTGCTATCAGCGCCCGCTCCGAGCAACACACCTCACTGTCTTTGCCAGACTTCCTCGACCTATTTAACCATTCGTGGGACTTTGTGCTCAAGTGTGAGGTCATCTGTCGTAGGATGATCGTCGGCCTCCGTGGCGTCGCTGTCAGTCAGGTATGTTGGAAGTCACCCACCATTCACCTTCCCATTGTTGACGTAAAATAGGCCAAATCGTTCCTTCAAGCATTCCACCAAGACCGAATATCACGTTCGGCAAGGCTAGTCGAGGATGAGCAGTGGAATCCATCAGAAGTTCCACAAACGGTGCAACGCTTAGTCAAGACTATCATCGAAGCCGCGGTCCGCGACCCACCGGAACTAGTTGTTGGGAGGGACCCCCCGCCGATTACGCCTACCGCGTCCGATACCTCCTCATCACCCACCGCCACCCGGACCAGCAAACACCTCCGTATCGAGGGGATCAGCTACTTCGCAGTCTCCGCTACGCTCGACACCCTTGCCCTTCTGCTGGATTATTTTAAGATCATCATGAATCTGTCGATGTTGACGACAGACACCATGAGTAGGATTATCGAGTTCTTGAAAGCGTTCAACTCGAGAACCTGTCAAGTGGTCCTCGGTGCCGGCGCTATGCGGTCCGCGGGTTTGAGGGTCATCACAGCTAAACACCTTGGTATAGTTGATTCAACTCCACAAGAGGGTGTGCCTACTGATGCCCTCGGAACAGCACTTGCATCTCAATCATTGTCCATCGTCATTGCGCTCGTACCGTACGTTCGGGAGACGTTCAGAAGGCACTTAAGCACTCAACAGTCGGTTATGCTGACGGAGTTCGACCGGCTCAAGAGGGTATGAGCCGTCCTCAAATTCAACACCCACCTCGCTCAATCACCCATTTGTTCAGGACTACCAAGAGCATCAGAACGAAATCCACGCGAAGCTTATCGCTATCATGGGTGACCGGTTGGCAGTGCACATTAATTCTTTACAGGCAATAGACTGGGATACCCCTCCCACTAACCCTGGGGTCAACGACTATATGGAAGTGCTCGTCAAAGAAACCGTCACACTCCATAAACTGTTGTCCCGTTATTTGTCGGTCCCCGTAGTAGAGGTCAGTATCACTCCTCAGATTGGCTAAGGCGAGACTGACAACCCCCCTGTCTAGTACGTCATGTCACAGGTCCTGGCCTCGATAAATCACAATCTTCAAGAGGAGTACACCGCGGCCAGGCTTCCGAACCAAGAAGCAAAGGACAGACTTCTGGCAGATGCGCAGTTCCTGCACGAGAAGCTCTCTGCGCTCAAAAACATCGCCGGCGCATCAACCGTGATGCTGCTCACGGTGGTTTCAGAAAAGGTCCCGGCTAATGCTCCGAAGAGGGTTCCGGCAAACCAACGCATCAAGGGTATGCTGTCTGGATCAAACAGTAGCCCGCGGGAGGAGACAACTCCCACCACCCAACTACCTATGGGGAGCGTTTCTCCTTCCCCAGCTCCGACCCCAACCTCACCTCAGCCAATGTTATCTCCCCCGCCGGTGTCCTCTCCGGTAAACGGGATCAAGCCCAATAGCCGACCAACAACCCCGGTCCCGTCGCCCCCGTTGCCTCCGCTGCCATTGCAACCCCCTCAGTCGGTCTCCACCACCCAACCCAATGGAGTGAATGGGCACTGAGATGGCTCGTCGGAGGTTTATACATTTATCACGCCACGATTTGTACATAGTAGTGTGCTCTGTTTGGTAGAACTCCCGTCCTCATTGCTTATAAGGATCGGATGTGGGAACCATGAGACGCCAACGCTACATGCCGAGCAGGCGATCGTCAGTGGGATACGTGGTCTGATTGAGGAGACTATGAGACGCCGGGCCGTAGCGGCGCCGGCTCCGAGTTTATGTCACGCGACCGTGTTGTGGTCGAGGATCGCGTTTCCCACGCTCGCTGTGCTGTACCATTATTCGTTCTGCCCGTCTTACCCAACCTTCACCGCCCGTGCGAAGGGATGACCAAACCGTCCCCTGGTCCGTTGATTATTCAATTACCATCTCTGCCACCATTGCACTCACACTGCCCGCCTCCTAGCCAAGTATGTCTCCAATGACAACGAACTCCTAGAATCCAAAGAACTGGAGATCATTGGGGAAGATCCTGAAACCGCATCCTTAAGCACTGGGACTGTCCCTGTCAGGAGGCTCACGGAATTTTCAGTGTTTGACACTGAAACTAATGTGCTGGTCTCCCTCGCCTCACTCTTCGCACCAAGAGACTCGGAACACCTCGCTACCTACTGTGTTGTTGGATACGTCCTTCCTTCTATGGAAAACGCGGTCGACGATGCTGAAGAGACACCTGATCTTGAGGACTGCCAGTTCCTCAAGCTCTCTACAATCCGGTTGTTGAGCCTCTTCAATTTGGACGACGACTGCAAGGCTTTAGACAAGTATGGTCACCGGATGTTATGAGGGCCAGTCAGATCCTGATTGTGTCAACTTTAGGAGGATCTGGTTGGAAACCCAACATGCTTGGTATATTATTGGCGTACCATCTCCTGCCTATGCCAAAATCTTTGAGGAGTTTGGGCTTGCACATGAGCTCACATATATACTCCTTAGTTCTTGCCTTCAGGATCACCAGGTCACTGTGTCCACCTTCAAGGACAGGATTTGGATGGAGTATCCCCCGGAGGTAGCACAATGCCTTGAAGATGGCCTGAGGGATGATGACAAGGTACATTTGCAATTGTAGATAATGTGAATTGTATTGACAATTTGTAGCGGGGGTTCATCATGCACTTCCTGCTTAACTTTCCCTATCCAGGAATATTTGGCACCCCTCTACTCAAAAAACTCTTCCCAGGCCTGGACCCTGAGGAGGAAATTGATAATGAGATCCCAGTCCTTGATCAACCACCTGTAACAATTGTTACCCCCAGGATTGACCAAGTTTGTGGGAGGGTCTTCAAATATTACCAGAACTTTAAGGTGGAAGGTCATTCACTTGTTGGAGAGGGGTCTTCTGTGGGGGAGAGGGAAATGGAAGTTCATGGAGCATCTCCAAAGATCAGATGGGTTTCAGATGAGGTATTTCCTGGATACCACAACTCAGTCAGGGTAGATAATGAACTCTACCAAGTAAGTGCATTATTTGGGTATTTATGATTACTAACAGGATTTCAGATCAAAGACATTGCCCTTGTTGAGCCTGATGGGGATCATAAAAGGAAGGGGGTGACCTCTGTCACTGATGGTATAAACCCACTTGCAGATCAGTACTGGTAGCTCTATCATTCCATTTTTGTATTTCCCGCTGATTCCTCTGCCCAGGTTTGTACTGATCTGGTATTTCTATGAAGATCCTCTTCTTGGAGAGATGATGCTCCATGGACAGTGGTTGGAGCCAGGATCTCATACAATCCAGGGAGAAGCAGCCCACCCCAACTCCCTCTATCTTGTTATGGAGTGTGCTGACATTCCAATTGGTGCCATTGTTAGCAAATGCAACATTCACCCCTTCCATTATGCCTCTCCCCTCCCCGCCTTTGATATCAACCAACCCAATGACTTCTTCACAAGGTATTCCAAACACTCCCACTCTACAGCCCTGATTGACTGACCTGTTCTTAGTTTTGTCTGGGATAAAGACCACTGTAGATTCATCAACCCAACAGAACAAGCTGTGGAGGATGCTCTCAGGGCCTCTACTTCTAATTCTCCAATGCCATGTTACAGTTGTGGTGTATCACAGCTGGAAATCATGGCCAAGACCCCAACTCTCCACCATTCTCCTCCCTCCCTAAAATACCTTGGGTCCACCTTTTACCCCCTGGATTTTATTTACCTTATCCCTGAAGACAACTCTCACCTCTATGAGATTGGGCAAATCCTCTCAATCCCTAATTCAGGTGGGGTTCAAGTCTTGAAGTACAACAGACTTCATAAACCCCAAGGACCCTTTGGTGAGGTAAGTGTGATACTTGTGAGATATGCTGAACTTAACTCAATGAATCATTATAGGTTATTCTGGTCCCAACTGCTAAGGTCATAACCATATCAACCCAAAAACTGGAGGGGATCTGCTGGGCCAAAGGCTACACATCCATGTCAGAGGATGAGCATATTGCCTGGTGTTCTCTCCCAGATCACTATGTTGTCCATGGTGCAGATCCTAAACATAGCTTGGGTATGAAACCACACGAAGACCTCCTGAGGACTGAAAAGAGGTTTGTCCAATTCCATGAACCACTGAGGGGATTGGAGCTATTTGCAGGTCTGTGTTTTATTAGTATGCATGGAAGGTTACTTACCTGAGATGAGTTTAGGTGCAGGTGGGTTTGGAACTGGGCTGGGTCAATCCGGACACATCAAGACCTTGTGGGCCATAGAGTGGGATGAACCAGCTGCCACTACATACAGGTCAGTTTAGATATAGAGTTCCAAATTTATACCTAACCAATGTACAGTGTGAACCATCTGGATACTCAAGTCTTCAACCAAGACTGTAATATTTTTCTATCCCATGCAATCAACCATTCCCCACTTGAGGCCTTGGATGGCAAGTTACATCATTTACCAGGCCCAGGAGATGTAGAAATCATTTTTGGAGGTGCATTTATTGTTAATTTCTCTATACACAATGCTGATTTCTTCTCATAGGACCACCCTGCCAAGCTTTTAGTGGAAAGGCAGTGAGAAAGGTAAGCTGCCTTCAAAAAACCCTGGTTTTGTGCTAACACCTCTACAGAGACAGGATGATCCAAGGTATGTTTATCATGATTTGGTTGAACTCTCCTTCACCAGTTATTAGGGTCACCCTTATCTGCAACATGCTCAGCTATGTGGAGTACTACCGGCCAAAGTACTTCATGCTGGAGAATGTTGAGAGGATGATAAATCACCCTCTAGCTGCTGAACTTGTGAACAAGAGGTTTGTTGGTGGTGTGCCCCAAGGTATGCTTAAACTTATTACAGCATCTTTGGCCTCCCTGGGGTTTGTTTCCACTTAACATCCCAAACACACACTAATAAGATTTGTATAGGTACCAACACCAGATTGCTTTGATGCAAGCTGGCCGTTATGGTGTACCCCAAAGCAGGGAGAGGATTATCATTCTTGCATCTAGGGGAGACATTCCACTCCCAGACTTTCCCCTCCCCACCCATATATTCAGCAGACGTGCTACTTGGAAAACCCTTCCAAATGGAGAACTGCTCCCACCCATCCAACGATCTGGAGGTAACCACCCCTTCCTACATAACTGTTTATGTGCACCCCTACCTGCAGTTACTGCTGACAACTACCTGGATGACTTGGTCAGTTCATCGCCTACTTGTGTTACAACATTCCTGATCTAATTCTAACACAGCCTGCCTTTAACTGGTTTGTACCTCAACATAACTTGTCTCTGCCCTCTGACCTCCATATAGGGATGATGATAAACCTACAAGTCAAATTGGCTATACAAAGCCTGTAAAATACTCCTCTCCTCCAAAGAACACACCTCAATACCATCTAAGGGGTGAAAGGCTAAGTGTGTCTCAGCACTATACAAGGAAATTTGGGCCAGTGGTCACTGAGAGGTATATGTGACAACTGCAGATCACATCCACTTTGCTCACCTAGGAATCACCAGAGTCATCAACATTCCCCTCAAGCCGGGTGCTAACCACAGTGATCTACCAGAGGACCTGCAATTTGTCCCAGAGTTTAAGAATGGGAAGCCAAATAGGCGCTACCATCGTTCGTGACTCAGGATTATGTTAACCGCGGGGAAATGTCAACGTACTTCTCCACAGAAACCTTTGGAAGACTCGACGGTAATGGTTACATTTCGACCCTCCTCACAGATGGGCCAAACCCTTCGTCGCTCGTGAAATCAATTCATCCACATGTGGGTATTTTTTTGTGTCAAAACTATCATACCGACCCACCCCCCAGCAAAACCGGGTCCTGACCGTGAGGGAGTATGCCAGGTTACAGGGGTTTCCGGACAGCTATGTGTTTGGGGACGCGTCTGACCATTCGTCGTCAGCTGCGACCGAGGTAGTTTTGCAATCCCCCCGCCTGTGTCACAAACTAATCTACCGTCGTAAAACAGCAATTCAGGCAGATCGGAAATGCCGTCCCGGTCCCTCTCGCGGCGGCACTTGGGAGGGCAATCGGAAAAGCTGTTGTTCAGATGTGGAAAGATGAGGATGAAGAACGGATGCGAGTGGATAGCCCGGAGTTGTAACTTACCTGTTGTTTGTGCCACCAGTGTAATCCGCGATGGCGTTCGAAGGAACGTAATCCCCCGCCAAAATGTGAGAGTTGAACCCCAACAGTGCCCACGGCCCCAGCGACACTCTGGCGTAGGTGCAGATTCCTATTTCACAAATTTGCTCCCAGAACCTCGAGGGGCGCACACACTCAGTCGGCTTCGCTGCCGGTGATTCACTCTGATCAGCCTCGGGACCGCACGATCGTGCTGGCGTGTTTATTGAACAAGCGCCACTCTTTCCTCACTCCCTCTACTCTACGTCCTGCCCTATGTCTGCTTCTGTTGCCACCACAACTACAAAGTCCAAATCACCCAGAGGCGGTGGGGGAGGAAGCCGAGGCTCTAGGGGACACAGAGGAGGCGGACCGGCTCGACGGAAGTCGCAGAATGATCCCCCACCTACTGAAAGTACAGTTGCTGCTGATAAGCCTGCCACACCAACTGCGGCCACACCGACCGTGACGGGACCAACCACTGTGGCGGAGAACGCGGGTGCTACGTCACCAGACGACGATACTGGAATCTGTTGGATCTGTGCAGAGCCAGTGAAATACTACTCGGTTTCGGAATGTAACCATCGAACCTGCCACGTCTGCGCGCTACGACTGCGAGCATTGTGGAAGAGACAAGACTGTACATTCTGCAAAGTACACCTTTCCTTCACGCAAAACGAATTCGAATTAATGGATAGCTTTGCTTTCCCGATAGGAACCCCAAACTTCCTTGATCTTCACCACATCTTCTACCGAAACGTTCACATCATTCAAGCCGAATGATATCCCTTTTAAGGACACCAAGCTATCCATCTTCTTTGAGACCCAAGAAATGATGGAGGATACCCTCATCTTGCTACGTTTCAACTGTCCCGATGGGGGCTGTGATTACATCGCGGGCGGATGGAGCGACCTCAAATTACACGTTAGGAGTTCACATGGAAACCTTATGTGGTATGTACACTTTTTCTCTCTAGGGTTCGGAAGTGACCTGAACCACACCGAAACAGCGAGCTTTGCATTAGAACGAAGAAGATATTCTCCCACGAACACACGACATACGTTCCAAACTTGCTGCCGCACCACTTACCATCTATTCAAATCCAAGCACTAACTCCACTCAAAGGGATCGACATTGAAGTTCATCCGATGTGCGAGTTTTGTCGGGAATGTAGCCCTGGTGACGACGAATTGTTCGCGCACATGCGGGAGAAACATGAAGAATGTTTCGTCTGCAAACG
>Ga0307516_10009010_pt1 | contig 11178 bp, 6 predicted proteins | sample 19_EM_MG_FD_203310 | JGI IMG/M metagenome (GOLD analysis project Ga0307516, IMG submission 203310) | Populus trichocarpa ectomycorrhiza microbial communities from riparian zone in the Pacific Northwest, United States - 19_EM | ecosystem: Host-associated > Plants > Roots > Unclassified | place...
ATGGGACGGAGCTAGAATGACACAAATTTCCTCCCATATGCTAAGAAATACTCATGGTTGAGCGTCAATGTTGATCAGAGCATTAATGTCCCTTTGTTTTTATTATATATATATATATATATATATTTTTTTTTTTTGGAGATTCAAATCCTTGACTATGAATCTGAAGCACTCTGATATTTTTGGAATTCACTTCTTTGTCATTAAATAGTATTCTCGCATTTTTTAAACACAAATTATTTTAGGAACCAATTTTTATCTACCAACTATATCAGGGTTATTGAATCCTGCTGCCTTTTCGTTTTCCATCTCCTGATTGATTTATTTTTGTAGTAGCCTTCAAATTTCTTTTTGTTTTTTCTTTCGTTTATTGGAGCACTGTTGCATGTTTGATTGTGCACTTTATGGAATTATTTACCTCATCATATGACTTAATGTTTGATTCTGCCATTTTGATTTATTTTTTACATCAAACTGATGTTTGCACTATTAATTGCTTATCCAAACTGCTGAGAGACATTGTGCAGAACTGCTGATGGTAGGGCAAGTGACAGATGCGACAGATGGAGAAAAGGGAAAATATACGCTTGTTGGAGATCCTGAGGATTTTCAAGGGATTTATGACAAACCCCTTCCATGCTTTGGCTGTGGGATTGGATGGTTTTCGTTAGTATTCTTCAAACTACCGTGTCCCCCCCCATCCCCATTTCTCCTTTATGATGATTATCTTTTTTGTTGCAGTTTTCTTTTGGGATTTGTGTTCCCGTTGATGTGGTATTATGGCACATTTCTTTACTTTGGAAATTACTACCGGAAGGATCCAAGGGAGCGGGCAGGCCTTGCCGCGGCTGCAATTGGGGTAAACTCTCTCTCAAAATAATTATTTTGTGGCTAGTGAAGCAACAGTAGTCCGAGTCTGAACTGCATTTAGGAGATGATAATCAGATTCTCATCACTGTCTTCCTTTGTCACTGACCTGATATGTTAAACAGTTGCATTTATAGCAAACTTTTTTGGGGGCATTGTCCTCATCAAACTTTGCCTTGTTGAATTTTTACACAATTTTGATCCTTGATTTTAATGCTATTCCTGGTACAGGCAATGTCGTTTTCTGTCGTGCTGCTGGTCATAATAGCTTATTGTTCTCTATTTTAGACTTGGCAATCCACTTCCAAGTAAGTTCCTATGGCTTTATACATTTAAAAACAGAACAGATTTCAGACGCAAGAAATTGCATGCGCAATGTAGATAAAATGTTCAGTCGGAGAGCACAAAGAATGTTGATACGAGATTGTTCCTTCACAGTTGGGGATTACCTTCACGGCTACATTGAAACATATACAAATTCCTAAACTTTCTTCCTCCATATGCTGGGCTAAAGTCCCAAGTGAAGAAATTAGCATGAAATTTACTTGTAATATACCAGTGAAAATAGAGGCATTGTGTATATGCAATACATCTTGTGATTCGTGAAAAGGAACAATTTGGTTGTTGTTACAGGATGGTGCGTGTCCATTTCCTTTAAAACGTTAAATGGAGCATAATACCTTGCACTTTGATGTTACCCTACTTGGAAGGCTCAAAACTCGCAAGTTCTATCTTCCTAAGCTCTCCTTGGGATGCTGAGGTGCCGGAGAGGGGAGGAGGGAATTTGGTACAATTTGTTTTTGTTTTTAGATATTTTAAATAAAAAAATCTAAAAAAATTATTCTAATATATTTTCAAGCAAAATATTAATTTAAAAGTATTTGTATGCTTGGTTTTTTAATAATCATAATCACATGTTTATTATATTTACAACACAACCACTATTAGAGAGGTTGATGTCGGGTGATGAATCAAGAGTGTTTGAGAGTGGTTGCGGTTATTTTTTAAAATATTTTTTTTTCAGAAATATAATAAAATAATATATATTTTATTTTTTAAAAATTATTTTTTATATCAATATATCAAAATATGAAAATACTAAAAAAATATTAATTTAAAGCAAAAATAATTAAAATAATTTATTTTTTTAAAAAAATATTTTTAAAATATAAAAACAAATAAGTCTTTTTAAAATATAAAAACAAATAAGCCTGAAAAGGACTTGTAGAGATTGTTTTTCTGTGCTAAACTGGTGAGACTAGAACATTAATAAGAAAATCTTTTGTCACAGCCTGGCATTAGAATTAAATTTCGGTTGACAGGCAATAGAGCACGCCCATTTCGCAACCAGTCCCTGAAACAGCTCGGTATTTACTAACACACAGTGGATGGTTAAGATCAGCCCATGCGCGCCAGCCCATGCGCGCACTGATTTTCAATCTTAAACCAGTGAAAAAGCAATGAAACTCTCCCACAAGATTATTTTTTTTCTTCTCAAATAGAATCATTCAGTAGCAATACAAGCCTGGTGGTACTATATGTCATACGAAAAGCTTTTTTAATAAGACTGCAGGCAAGCATCTAGGCTCCCCCAAATCAGCAGTCCACAGAGAACCCACAGCTCAGAATGATTCTTGATTGAATTGGCTGCTGAACAAATGCTAAGGGACTAGGGGAAAAATCACTGCAATTGGCGCCATTGTCACTAGTAATTCTCTTCTACAAGGTCCGAAAACTCAAGTTCAAACTTTAGCCGCTGGATGGACATGTTTGTCGTCAACTCTTAATCGGGAGCTCGAATTGATCTGCAACAGAACCAAAAAGAGAATAATCAACAGTCATGAGAAACAGAAGAGAGACGGTAAGCAAGCAAGAGATAGCATGAACTAAAAATCATCTTCTGTTATGCCAGATTCTTGGAGGGACTTCAGAACAAGCCTTTTCAGTTTCCTCATTTCAGAACTCCATTCTGTGTCATGCATAAGAAACCGAAATCTTAAATGTTAGCATGGGGACGATATTGGAGAAAGACTCATTGCATAGCCAATTAAAAGATGAGTGTGATAAAATTTATGCATTTGATCTGGAACTAGAAACGCAAGGAAAGATAGTTTCAAGGATGAATACAGATTTCAAGGCTGATCTAAGCAACTTCTTCCACTTTATCATCTTCTTGCTTAGAGCTAGAATCTACTGCATTGTCATTCATGACTCAATATTTTTCTGTGCTTTAAAAGAGCCCAAACCCATAATAGAGTAATTATTCAATTGAACGTGAGCCATGACATGAAATCAAGGTGTCATGAATCTAGAAAATTACCAGACCAAATATACTCGGGTTTAGCCGTGAGCTGAACTCAAGTCACCATAGTTTTAACAAGTTACGAGACCCAATATACTTTAGTTCAGCCCTGATTTGAGGTCAAGACATCGGGAGTCTAACAAGTTGCTAGACTCAATATACTTGGATTCAGTCATGAGCCGAGCTCAAGGCATCGTGGATGTTACATCTTGTCAGACCTAACATATTTGGGTTCAGCTATGAGCTGAGCCCAATGCACGTGGGTCTAGCAAGTTGCTAGACCTAGTATCCTTGGGCTTAGCCATTATATGAGCTCAATGTACCGTAGGTCTGATGAACTACCAGATCTATCCCCTATAAGTCTGACCACGCGCTAAACCTAATTGGTTTTAGAAATCCATGTTATGATCATAGGGTTCTATCTTAAGATTATTGACATTACCTATTCATGTCTTGAATAATCATCTTCCTACACTTGTAGTTGTATAAAAAGTCTCTTAAGAGCCTACTATATTTTCATCTCATTAATGCTTATTAATATTTATCTCTCATTAATGATATGTAAGAGATCTTTATCCCTTACGAAAATGACTCTCTGGTTCCTTCACTCCACCAAAACAACAAGGTTTAGGGTGTATAAATACCCCCTAAACCACCTAGGTAAAGGGTTAACTTTTTCCTACTCTCCAAGCTCATATATCTTAATCCTTAGAGCATTAATCACACAACAACAAGAACAAACATTTTTATTCTTGTAATTTAAAGCTCTATTTTTCATTTATTACCATTCTCATTTAAAGTTACTGACTTTATAATCAAAAGGTCATAAATCCCACTGATAGGGACTGTTTTATAGGTACTAGGATTTCATCCATTGATTGTGTACTTCCTGGGCCAAGGAAAAGGAAATATTAACATTAAGATTTTATTAACCACTATTTAAACACCAAATAACCTCATTCCTGAACGTATTGGATTTTGAGGCATCATCAGTTAGCATTGTCTATGGGAACAAATAAAAAAGTCATCAATAATTCTTTTGGACTAGTTTATTGACATCCCTACTCATCATTAATGACAGACAATTAAGACACTCTTGAAATATGATGTGTAACAGATCTCCCTGCCACAACAAATACTCCTGCCCAGCCAACCCTTCAACACCTTATTAACCAGATGCAACTCCTCACCCAAGCAGTGTTGAAAAAATATATATAAAAAAGAAACTTTACCTCAACAAGTTGTTGCATCAAGGTAATTGATCCTAACCTAGAAAAGATTCAAGTTATTCTTGACATCGCTCCTTGGTCAGTGAAGGAGGTTCAACACCTCAAAGGGAGATTGGTTGCCCTCAATAGATTCATAGCTCGTTTAGGGGAGCGTATTCCATCTTTCTTCAAAACTTTGAGAAACATATCCAATTATGAGTGGACTTTATATTGTCAGAAGGCTTTTGAGGAGCTTAAAGTTCATTTTCACCCCTCAAGATATTGTCTAAGTCTAGGAAGAGTGAATTTTGTTTTTTAATTTGGAAGTGTCGGACTCAACAGTGAGTGATGTTCTGGTTAAAGAGTATAAGGGAATACAACGTCCAGATTATTACTTTAGCTGAACTCTTCATAATGTTGAAACGATATATATATATATATATGAAAGTGGAGAAAATAACCCTCGTTGTGGTGAGTGCCTCTAGGAAGCTAAAACCATACTTTCAAGCTCATTAATGTCATAGTTTTGACAGATCTACTTCTATGATAGATCTTTCATAAGCTAGAGATTTTTGGATGCCTAGTTAGATGGGCTGTTGAATTGAGAGAGTTTGGACTTCAGTATAGACCTTAACTAGCTATAAAGGTCAAGTCTTGGCAGACTTCATTACTAAATGCTCTTTCGAAGGTCCTAAGGATATATTTGGATCCCTATCTTCGATTATAACTTCATCAATTGAACTAGAGGCCCTAGTAAAACAACCTTTGATGATGGCTCTTGCTACTCAAACTACATAAATAGGTTTCTACTGGCTAACTATATTCTATGATGCCACAAACTTGGTGAAGAAATGTGATCAATGTTAAAGGTTTGCTTCAGCTTTTTTTCTTAATAGGGAATGGAAATCGTAGGTCCATTCTCTAAGGCCACGCGTAAAAGACAATTTATCCTAGTAGCTATTGATTATTTCACTAAACGGGTTAAAGCAGAAGCCTTAGCAAATATTACCACTAACAAAGTGCTTTCATTCTTCTAGAAGAATATTATATGTCGATTTGGACTTCTCAAAGTTTGGATAAATGATAATAGGATATAATTTGACAACCACAAGATGAGAGAGCATTGTTAAAGGCTTTATATTGATCATAGGTTCTCCTTCGTGTCACATCCTTAAACCAATAGTCAAGTTGAACTGACTAGTAGTGTCTTATTTAATGGACTCAAGAAAAATATAAAAGAAGCCAACTTAAAATGAGCAAAACTATTAAATGAAATCTTATAGGCTTACAAAACAACTCAAAAGGCATCCATTAATGAAACCTATTTTCTCCTCATGTATGAGACTAAATCCATGATTCCATCAGAGATTGGATGTCGAAGCCACCGGGTGGTTTAGTATACCACAAAAGGCAATGAACAAGATCTTAGGACTAATCTAGATTTCTTAAAAAAAAAAAACCTCACTTAACTGTAGGGGTGATCATTTTCGATACGGTTCAGTTTTTACCCATAAAAAACAACCAAACCGAAAAAAAAACCAAAACCGGCCTAAACCGACCGGTTTCGGGTCGGTTTTTTATGCCTAAAACCGAAAAAACCTATATGCAAATTTTTGATGCCCAGTTTCCTCATCTGTTACTTCCATCACGGCTGTTGGTCTGTCACTTCCTATTAACTCAATTGCAGTATGGTCCATGGATTGTTTAACCCCAACAAATCTCATAGAAGATGTAAAGCAGGATTCTTGCCCTAAAGACTGGAGATAAAACCAAATAATCAGATCTATTTGCACCTCAACAAAATAAAGAAGAAGACGAAGAAGAAAGGTAAAAGGATAATATCAATCAAAAACTCACAACTTACCTTTGTAATATAATCCAGAATTGCGTCATCAGTAACCTTGTTTCCATCACCTCATCAACAAAAACCCATCACCCAAAAACAAAAGCAGAGGAGAGGAAATTGATGCCTACCCATTGATGCTTCTGTGATGTACTCATACATACTGAACGAAAGAACTTGTCTGAGTCTCTCAAGAACTTATTGGCTAAATTATTTTAGAGAGGCGAAAGGGAGAGCCTCTAGTACTGGGGCGGGTTAAGGACTTTTTTTTTAGCCTCTGGTAGTCTGTTAGGGTTAGGCGAGAGGGGGGCAAATTTTTCTATTTATACTAGTGGTGGTTAGGGATTGTTTTTGAACCGGTTCGGTTCGGTCCGAGTTAACCAGTTTCTGCATTACAAAATCAAAAACTGAACTGAACCGGGATTTTTTTTAAATATTCTAATCGGTTTAATCAATTTTTTTTATTGGTTCAGTTTTCGGTTAATTTTTCGTCGGTTTTCTCGGTTTACTCGGTTTATCGGTTTTTCTGAACACCCCTACTTAACTGCTGCAATTAGAAATGTAACCTATCAACTCAGAACTACATGGTATCATAATGTCAGGGTAAAAAATAAAAGATTCAAGCTTGAGGATTTGGTTCTAAGAAAGTTAAAGGCTACGGGCAATAAAGAAAGTTAGCCAACTAATTAATTAGACACCATCAATAATTTTAGATTTTAGCCTATAAAAAGAGGCATATACCATTCATTTAGATATCTTGATTTTCATATCAAGATCCATGCTCTTACTTTTTTTTCTTTGTATTTTTATAATATTCAAGTTTTATTTCATGTTATATTATCATTAATATCTTGTTTATACTTATCATTTATTTTTATTATACTTGGTCAATTTTTATCATAACTATGTTCTTATCTTGTTTATTTATGTTTTTCTTTTTAATTATGCTTAGTTAAGTTTATTTTTGTCAAGGTGAATAAGGTTAAACTAATGGTGTAAGAATAAGTATAGTACAAACTCAACATAGACTTTAATGTTTAAATTCAAGAAAGTTTGCTATTAACATATGTTGTAATTTTCATCTTAATTGATCATAATACCCTCCTTGTTAAATGGTGAGTCTTAATTTGTGGTGTACAATCCTTGACACAACAAATTATTCATTCTTTTATAGCCTACTGCATAGAGAACCAACACTTGTTCTATGAAAGGATCTTGATTTGTTGTTGACATAAGTTAGTACCATGAATAATTGACAATATTTACAAGTGTTTGCGTTACTCAAATAAAGTAATTAAAGATAATTAATGTGACATGTTAATGACTTAAAATGAGTCATTAATGATAAATCATCTGCTTTGAACCTCCTTTGTGTGTGGTTTTCAATTGAGTACTAAAAAGAGTTTTGATTATACATATTTGAAATACTATTAGTGGATCCTCTAACCTTGATAATTGTTTTACCTATGTTAAATGTTTACATTAATATCACATATTTTAGCTCTCTTTAACTTTGATTGTTTAATTATTTGTGGTTCTATATCCTTAACCTTCCAATGGATTGACCCCAATCTTGTTGGGTTATTTATTACTTTGACACTCTTGCATTTGAGAAAAAAACATCAATTATTTGATCATGTCAAGTTTTTGGCACCGTTGCCCGGCAGATAAGCTAGTGTACAAACTATAAATTTTATTCTTGTTTTTCTTTTCAATTTTTTTTTTAAAATTTTTCTTTTTTATTTCTTTTTTATTTCTTTCTACACATGTATGACAGTTTGGTCATAGCTGAAGAAGATAATCAATCACTTCACAATGATAATTACTGTCTTAGAAAGATGATGATTTTGAAACATATGTGTTCCATTACCTAATACAATTATGAACAATATTATTTTCTCAACATCATAATATCAAGAAAAAGATGCTCATGATATTGAAACAAATGAAAATGTTAGTAAATCATTTCTAGGTCTAAGAGTATTGCAAATAGAAGGATAATTAATATAAAAGGATCAATATAACCCAAATACCGAGCTTCAGGTTTATACTAGAAGAAGAAATCATATAAAAAGTAAAACCTTGCTTATCATCCCAACACAAGATCAACCAAATTCTTTAAGAAATGGTCCCAAGAATATTCCAGATATTCCTACTTGTATTGTCCCTTATAATAATTAGCCTATAGAAATTGACATTCTTATAGTTATTAGAAAAGTAGTTTGATCCTATACCAACCATTCTATTGCCAAATATTTATCTTATTAAATTTTTTTTAATAATCATAGATCTTTTACCTTTAATATATCTCAATTATTTCTTCCAAGAAGTTTTTAGGAAGTTGTGGATGATATAAATTGGAGGTTAGTAATTATGAAAGAAATGAATGCTCTAAATAGAAAGGGCATATAGGAAGTAGTTGTCTTTCCAAAGAAAAATAAAAAAATCAAGAGCAAATGGGTTGTATAGTTAAATGCAAAACGGATGGAAGCATAAAAGGTACAAGGCAAGGTTTGTGGCAAAAAGCTTCACACAAACATACAACATTGATTATCAAGATATATTTGCTCTAATAGCCAAAATAAACTCAATTCGGGTATTATTATCTTTAGTAGAGAATTTTAATTAGTCCTTAAATTAGTTAAATGTTAAAAACATTTCTAAATAGATACTTGAAAAAGGAAGTCTTTATGAGCATACCACCTAGTTTTGATGAGGGAATTAGAAAATATAAAGCCTATATATTAAAAAAAAAAGCTTTTATATGGCCTCAAATAGTCTCCTAGAGTATGGTTTGAATGCTTTAAAAAGGTTGTAAGACGTCATGGTTACTGTAAAAGTCAAGAAAATTATACAACATTCAAGAGAATGTAAAATTACTATCTTGATTGTTTATGTAAATGACATAATCCTAACATGTGATGACAATGTCGAGCTGGAAAGACTTAAAAAAAACTTATTAAGGTTTTTAAAATCAAGAATTTTGGTGTTTTGAAGTATTTCCTTGAAATGGAGTTTTTAAAGTTTAAAGAAGGTAAATTTTCACTCAACAAAAACATGTACTTGATTTACTTGGTGAAATAGGATTGTTCGGATGCAAAGCATCTAAAACACTAATTGAATCCAAATTGAAGTTCCAACTTATCCAAACCAAAGAAGTTGTGAATCGAGAGAAATACCAAAGACTTGTGGGTAAATTAATTTATTTAGCCCATACACTCCTAAATATAGCCTTTATAGTAAGTATGGTCATCCAACTCATGCATTCACCTGGTATGGAATGCTTTGATGTCATTAATAGAATCTTAAGGTACTTAAAAGGGACTCTTAGAAGAGGTTTGTTATTTAAAAATATGAAAATTTATAATTTAAAGTCTACATCGATACATAATAAGTTGGAAGTTTAACTAATAGAAGATTAACTTTTGTTTATTATGCCTATATTAGAGGGAATTTAGTTACTCAGTGAAGTAAAAAGAAAAATGTTGTGGCAAGGAGTAATGCATAAGCCAAGTTTAGAGCAATGCATAAAAGATTTATGATTTTGTGTTGATTAAAAGCCTTTTAGAAGATATGTAAATTCTTAACTCCTTGTCTATGAAGGTATATTGTGACAATAAGATAGCCATCTCAATTGATCATAATTTAGTGCTTCGTGATAGAACAAAACACATTGAAGTTGATAAACAGTTCATAAAAAAAAAAAATTAGTAGGTGAATGATCCACATGCCATATGTTTCAACCTCCGAACGAGTTGTTGATATACTTATAAAAGGACTTCATAAGAAACAATTTGACTACTTGATTGGCAAGTTGACAATGGAATATATCTTCTAGCCAGCTTGAGGAAGAGTGATGTAATATAAAAGATTCTACATTAGGTTGTTTATAAATTAGAAAATAGATTTGATATTAATCAACTCCTATAAAATAGAGGTCACTCCTAATTAGGATATATGATTTTATTTGGTTCTTGATTTCATGTGTTATATTCTTCTTTAAACATAATCCTTGTACAAACTATTTTTAATTAGGTCAATAAACTGATTTCCAGATAATTATCTTTATCTTTAGTTTTTGTATTGTAAAATTAGTATTACAAAGTCATATTATTAAATTTAAGTTATCAATCATAAGAGTTTCATGACTAAAGGAGGAAACTTACAGTAATAAAATCTCATATTGTGTATGAATAAATCTAATATGAAAATAAACATTTTTTCAATAATGAAGTTTATCTAAACCCCTCAGTGTTTTAACATAAATCATGAATGATTTTTAATATAACAAGATGATTTTGAATCATACATATTAATAACATAATTTAAAAAAATTCATAAAATAAAAAAATAGATTTAGAAGATTCAAACAAAAAAAAGAAACTATATCTAGGGATTAAAATGAATGAGTTAAAGTGTACAATGTTTATAGATTTAATAAATATAATTACATTACAAATTACAAAAAAAAAATAAAAAAAAAGGTAATAAACATTGTGGATGCAGAGACCTTTTCATTGTGAATTCACATAGTGAAACCTAACTATTCCACTTCTTCTTTCTTTTTTTGTGATCTTTGGCTACATGGATGAATGGAAACCATGTTTTCTCACCTTTTTTTTTAATCATCTCTCCCTCTCTCCTACTAATATCTATCATAACATTATTTTCTTTTATTTATTCTTTCTTCCTCCTTTAATGTCAGACTTTCTCTCTCTCTTTACTATACATATATCACTGTAAGGTTAGTGATGGCTATAAGATGAAGCTTCCAGGTGCTAGTTTGATTATAAAGGTTGGGTATTTTAGTTTGGAGAAAGCTTGGTTCAATTGAAAAGTGTTGGATAAAATATCAATTTGTGGGTGGTTTTTACTTTGTTTGGAAGAAATAGATTCTCTCTCTCTCTCTCTCTCTCTACCATATATATATATAAAAAATTAGGCTTTGCTTCTTTTTA
>Ga0307516_10009011_pt1 | contig 11176 bp, 11 predicted proteins | sample 19_EM_MG_FD_203310 | JGI IMG/M metagenome (GOLD analysis project Ga0307516, IMG submission 203310) | Populus trichocarpa ectomycorrhiza microbial communities from riparian zone in the Pacific Northwest, United States - 19_EM | ecosystem: Host-associated > Plants > Roots > Unclassified | place...
CGACACCAAATCCGTTGTCAAGGTGACATCATGTGTGGAGCACCATACCACTGCGACCGTCGTGAAGTGGAGACCATTCGGGAGGTCTAACAATCGATGGGTGGTAGGCTGGGTCCCTATGCATAGCTTGAGGTACCCGGTAAGCCTGGGTGAGGTAGAAGGAGCGGTCCACCGCCCGTTCACATGCTCGCAACCACTGGAGAGCAACTTCAGATCCTCAAGAAGGGGGAAAGAACAAACGAGGCCGAAAATCTCTGAATCTGGGAGGGCGATAAAGGTCAAGTGGAGCGACCTGAGAACGGGGGATAATCCACGCAGTGAGGCGAGGGGGAGACTTTCATCGTGCCACTGCTCGGTGGTCACATCCAAGCGCACAACACCGCAGAAGGAGGAAATCACGTCCGCATGTGCAGCCTTGATGAGGTGAAGATGGTAGATGGATAGAGTCCGCGTATGGTGAGCGGGAGAGTTCGTAGGATCGGGAAATGCCTCCACCCACGATTCTATGCGGGGACGCGAGGCACGAAATTGGATGTGGGCAAAAATGTGTTTTCGTGTTGGATGGATCCACGATTTGGAGGCGAGGCAACAAGTTTTGAGCGTCGCTGGGTCGCCACGTAGATAATCGACGATAAAGTCCAAGATCTCTGGAGGGAGGGAGCGCGGCATCCCGCTCTGCCGGAGCACGAGGGGTGGATATCAAGGGCGACCACTGTTCCCGGATTCCAGAGTCCGTTTGGTAGAGCCCGTCTGTGGAAGGAGGAACGAAGAATTGGCGTGGGAGGAAGCGGTACACGGAAACCCGAGTGTCGGCGTTTGGAATAAGGGCGCCCGTGAACAGGCCCGTTGTCTTCGACGCTCCGAGACTAGATAACCGTGTGTCCGAGGCTGAGCGCTGAGCATTCGGAACAACGTTCGTCTCAACACAGAAGATATCATCGGCTACAACTCGTTACAAGAAACACTGCGTTGCTCCCATTCAACGTGGGCAAGGTCGATAATCCCTCTCCTCGTCAGCTCTGGTAACAACCCTATCACATAATCCCTCATCTCCTCCCCCGACTTTCCCGGTTCATACATCACTTTTGGACGAAGCGAGCGTGAAGCCCAGAATTCGACCAGTAATTGGTCGAGGTCCGCCCATTCCTGATGAACTGTTTCCCAAACCGTGGCTTCGATGAGGCGACAAGGTAACTCTAACGATATACGTTGGAGGTTTCTGGACCTGGCAGTTTGGAGCGCCTTACTGATCCATTCGACGTTCGGCCTCATGCACCTGAATAATACATCTCGGAGTTTAGTTGCTTCAGAGAGATCAAGCCCAGCCTTCCCGGACGCGCCTGCACGTAGCGGTAAATCATTAATTTTATACAGAGACCGAAGGAAACGTACCTGTGAAGCAACTTGTAACTTCGAGGGATTTGACAGTGCCCGAGCACCTCGACACCAAATCCGTTGTCGGGGCAATATCTCGTTCGCAGAGCCATGACACCCTGATCTTCGTGAAGTGGAGACCATTCGGGAGGTCTAATAGTCGACAGGTGATGAGCTGGACCCCTCCTATCCCTCCACTCAGCTCAAGGGACCCAGTAAGTTTTGGTGAGGTCGAAGGGGCAGTCCACTGCCCATCCTGTGGCTCGGGCTTCACGCAGTGTAACGCCAGGTCCTTGAGGAGGGGGAAGGAACAAATGAGGCCAAAAATCTCCGAATCTGGGAGGGCGGCGAAGCTCAAGCGGAGCGACCTGAGAACGGGGGATAATCCATGTAATGGGGTGAGGGGGACCATTTCATCGCGCCACCGGCTGACGGTCATGTCCAAGTGCACAACACTGCGAAAGGAGGAAAATGTATCCGCGCACGCGGCTTTGATGAGGCGGGGATAGCCAATGAAATAGCGAATGGATAGTGTCCGTGTGTGATGAGCGGGAGATTCCCCAGGATCTGGAAACGTTTCTACCCATAATTCAATGCGGGGGGCTGGGACGCAAAATTCGACGTGAGCAAAAAGGTGTTTCCGCGTTCGATGGATCCACGATTTGGAGACGAGGCAACACGTTTTGAGCGTCGTTGGCTCGCCACATAGGTGATCGAGGATGAGGTCTAGGATCTCTGGGGGGAGGGAACGCGGCATCTTGCTTTCTGCCGGAGCGCGGTAGGGGGATGTCGGGGGCAACCGCTGCTCCCGGGTTCCGGAGCCCTTTTGGTAGAGCCCGTCTGTGGAAAGAAGAATGAAGGGCTGGTGGGGGGGGAAGTGGTGGTACGGGGAAACCCGAGGCATCGGCGCCTACTATAGCATAAGGACGTCAGTAAACCGTCCTCACTTGGCGTTCACCCAGATCAGGGTAGGGAGGTGAGGCCTTCGGTCGCTTGGCGACTTCATTTTCTCTGACCCGCCCCTGTAGGAGACCGTGGATGGATCTCAGCGGGCGAACGCTCGGTCGGGCACCACGCCGGGTCGTACTAAGGTAAACCACGCGACTCGCGTGTTGAATGCTTCGTCGGGCACACCACCACGATTTGGTTCCCAGGACACACCACAGCGTTGCTGCTCGTACCGGAAAGGTCACGGCAGTGGATCCGGTTCAATCACCCACCGCAGGAATGGGAATACAGTCGGCGGGTTGAGGGGTTGGATGCAAGCACAAGCCCAAGGAGCGGAAGGCTCATCAAATTTCAGGAGTCGGGAACTGGCGCCCTGGCGCCGCTGCGATCCCGGTCGCTGGGAAACAGGATAGTGTGGCACTACGCCTACCAAAGTGGAGGCGGCGCAAAGTAGCTTGCCCGAATCATACTTCCATCTCAATCCATCGCACCGACGAACCTACAGCGGAGAACGATGGTGGATCCATCCATCCTGCTTGAGACTCGCGATCGATGGGGAGAAAGACTGGGCATTTTTATTCTTCCAAAAACGCCCTTTCGATTGGCGAACAGCTGTAACTACCTACAATTGATTCGTTTCAAACCACCATAAAAAGTCGGGGGTCAAACCACCGCGTTACTACACCGTGTTACTAAACACCGCGTCACTATCGACCGGGTAGTGGAAAACAGGGAAGTCCCTGTCGAGGTCAAGTTGTGGGAACTTCCTCCTCAGATAGTCCACCGGCACAGGCCCAATTTCCGGAGTCACATCACTGGGGGTGAGCACGACCAAGCACCGGCGGGTACCGACGGGGGTGGGTAGCGTATCAATCAACTCCAAGCCCTTCACATTTACACCGTGCGAGCTAGCGTTGATCGTAATCTGAAACATGATGAAGATGGGGGGTTCTTTGGGGTCCGGCTGGATGAGAATCCACGAGTCGACCGAGGGGAAGTTGGTGCGTTTGGGACGATAGTAGGTATTATACTTGAGGTGTGTTGGGATTTTGTCGATGAAGTGGTGTTCCTCCAACGGGGGCAAATCAACCCGTGTTTTATCCGTGTCGTTATTCGTGGCTGTGTAATCGTCGTAGTAGGCGTTTTTGCCGTGTTTCGTCGTGACACGACCGAGGATAGGGAAGATGTCGATTGTCGTCTGCTGCCGAAGGAACGGATGCGCCCGGTGCTCGAAGACCATCCCGGCAGCGGTGGCCGAGATTGGGTTGCCGCGCAATAGGTTATAGTGGGACCTCATCTCCAAGACCTCGTTCCCGAGAATTCGTTTACAGCATTCCTCGAGAACGTATGTTGAGGCGAACTTCCTCTCGGCCTTGGAGCGATTTCCTGGCAACGGTCCCGTGGAGATCACAAGATGGGAGTTCTCCGACCCAGCATCGGCATCTTGGAGTAGGGTGGTTAGCCCCTCTGACGATAGCCGGCGGATTACAGTTAGGATTCGGTCCTCGTATTCGCTTGGTTCGTCGGCGTAGACGAACAGGTTCCTGGTGGATGCACCATATTTGGTATAGACGTTCCACAGGTTCTTCTCACTATGAAGAGGGACGAATTCGATGAGGTGACGACTGTGGGAATGTAAATATCGTGAATTGTCAGGGGTGAGTTGACCTACGCTTGTAGCACTTCTGAGAAGGACCATGGTCGCATGAAGAAGCGTTTGTGCCGGATGCTACGGGCCCACTCCTGGCGCGAGGGACGAGGAGACGCCGCTTCGACGACGAAGAAGGGGCCGTCCACGAAGACCGGAGAGGGCATTTCCAACTGCCTGTTGGAGTCGACCAGCGCCCAAATCCTGTCGGGGGGGCTGGACAGCAAGGGTCTGTACAAAGCCGCCTTGTCGAGGCGAACAAATTCCTCTACACCTCGCCCGTGGAAAAACACGACATCGTTGGGACCGATTTGCAGCGCGGTAGGGAGCTTGAGAGCCAGGCGCCGGAGGAGGAGACGAAGCAGAAACACGGATTTCCCTGACGAAAACTTGAAAACCCCACAATGGCCAAATGAAAAAGTGACAAACCGATGCCTGGCTGACCGGTGACCAGGAACGCTTCATAAATACCCTCATGTCTGCAGGCAGATACGGCGGACTCCTCGGCTTCCTTGTACTCGACGGGCCGGATGAAGATCTTCTTGCACTTGATGCCGGTCCAACATGTGTCCACGATACTCGGCTTGAGCGTTACGTTGCACTTGGATGGTACGACGTCGGGGATGAGAGAGTCGTCGACACGGTCTTGGTCTCTTTCGACGTCATGTGTTTTGTCTAAATCATCCGGATCCTTGTCCCAGGCAACTTGCCAGAGCTGGACCCATTCGCTTCCGCTGTCGAGACGCTTGAATAGCCCTGGCGAGGACTGGAGGAATGAATCGATGCGTTCCTGTTGACCAAGGGCGTTGTGACAGAGAGACCTCAGCGTGGGGGGGCTCAGGGGGGGCGACCCCGGGCTCGGGTGGGAAGACATGGCGGTCAATGGGAGGGTTGCCTCGAGTCCCTGACATCACGCGCTCGTAATATACATACATTGCGTCATACGTATTAAACTTTCACGATCGCTCTCAGCTGGAGTCCCTCCACGCAGCGTTGTGCTGACTTGGGTAACTCGGTGACTTTTGCTCATGACCCCGGTCATTTGACTCACCGGCGAGGGTGTGGGGAACGACCTGCCTGAGACTCGCGACCGACGGGGAGAAGGACTGGGCATTTTTAATTCCAAAAACGACCCCCCGATCGGCGAACAGCCGTAACCACCCCCCACAATTGACCCGCCTCAAACCACCGTAAACAGTTGGGGGTCAAACCACCGCGTTACTACACCGTGTTATTAAACACCGCGTCACTATCGACCGGGTAGTGGAACACAGAGAAGACACTCCCGAACTTGACACCACCCGAGATCTTCTTCCCCAGATAGTCCATCGACACAGGCCCAATTGCCGGAGTCACATCACTGGGAGTAAGTACGACCAGCCACCTCTGCGCACCGACGGGAATGGGTAGTGTATCAATCAGCTCCAAGCCCTTCACTTTTACATCGTGCGAGCCAACGTTGATCGTAATCTGAAACATGATGAAGATGGGGGGTTGTCCGGGGTCCGGCTGGATGAGAATCCACGAGCCGACCGAGGAGAAGTTGGTGTGTTTGGGGCGATAGTAGGTATTACGGTTGAGGTGTGTTGGGACTGTGTCGATCAAGTGGTGCTCCGCCAACCTGGGCAAAGTAACCCGTATTTTATTCGCGCCGTTTTTCGTGGCTGTGTAATCGTCGTAGGTGAAGTTTTTGCTGGGTTGTGAACCGTTCATTATGAGATGACCGCGGATAGGGAAGAGGTCGATTGCTGTCTGCTGCCGAAGGAACGGATGCGCCCGGTGCTCGAAGACCATCCCGGCAGCGGTGGCCGTGGTTGGGTTGCCACGCAATAGGTTATAGTGGGACCTCATCTCCGAGACCGCGTCCCCGAGAATTCGTTTGCAGCATTCCTCGAGGACGTATGTTGAGGCGAAATTCCCCTCGGCCTCGGAGCGATCTCCTGGCAGCGGTCCCGTGGAGATCACAAGATGGGAGTGCTCCGACGCAGTATCGGCATCTTGGAGCAGTCTGGTTAACTCCTGTGACGATAGCCGGCGGATTACTTTCAGGATTTGATCCTCGTATTTTCTCGGTTCGTCGGCGTAGACGAACAGGTTCCTGGTGGATGCACCATATTTGGTATAGACGTTCCACAGGTCCTTCTCGCTATGAAGAGGGACTGATGTGATGAGGTGGCGACTGTGGGAATGTAAATATATGGAATTGTCGGGTGAATTGACCTACGCTTGTAGCACTTCTGAGAAGGACCATGGTCGCATGAAGAAGCGTTTGTGCCGGATGCTACGGGCCCACTCCTGGCGCGAGGGACGAGGAGACGCCGCTTCGACGACGAAGAAGGGGCTGTCCACGAAGACCGGAGAGGGCTTTTGCAACTGTTTGTTGGAGTCGACCAGCACCCAAATCCTGTCGTGGAGACTTTTATCCTTAGACCGCAAGGACACGTAAGGGCCTGCATCGTTGATGTGACCAAATTCCTCCACACCTCCCCCGTGGAAAAGCACGGCACTGTGGGGATTGATTTGCAGCGCGGTGGGGAGCTTGAGGGCAAGGCGCCGGAGGAGGAGACGAAGCAGGAAGACGGATTTCCCTGACGAAAACTTGAAAACCCCACAACGGTCGGGTGAAAAAGGGGCAAACCAGTGCCTGGTTGACCAGTGACCAGGAACGCACGATAAATACGCCCATCTCTGCAGGTAGATATGGCGGACTCCTCGGCTTCCTCGTACTCGACGGGCCGGATGAAGATCTCCTTGCACTTGATCCCGGTCCAACATTTGTCCACTTCACTCGGCTTGAGCGTTACGTCGCACTTGGAGGGTACGACGTCAGGCATAAGGGAATCGTCGACACAGTCGAGGTCCCTTTCGACCTCATGTTCCGTGTCTAAATTATGTAGACCCCTGGCCCAGGTGGCCTGCCAGAACTTGACCCATCGGTTGGTGGGGCCGAGATGCTTTAATTCGCCTTCCGCGGAGTCGCGGAGTAAATCGATGCGTTTCTGTTGATCAGAGGCGTAGGTACAGAGAGACATCAGCGTGACGGGGTTCGGGGGGGACGGCCCTGGGATCGGGTGGGGCGATACAGGGCTCGGGCGGGAAGACATGGTGGTGGTCGATGAATCGATGATGAACGAGAGCTGACATCACGCGCTCGTAGTATATATGTAAATGATCCAGATCCTTGTCCCAGGCAACTTGTCAGAGCCTGACTCATCGGTCGTCTTCGTCGAGATGCTTGAATTCCTCTTGGGTGTACTTGAGGAGTGAATCGATGCGTTGCTGTTGACCACTGAGGGCGTTGGCACAGAGAAACTCCAGGCTCTGGTGGGAAGACATGGTGGTCAATGAGAGCGTTGCATCGAGCCCCTGCGTTGAGAGCGCGGATAATGGCCGAGACCCACGAGGACCCACGTATAACTGCCGCAGAAGAACGCATCAGCTGGTTGGCCCCGCCATTTTTGCCGAGGAAAATGCCGTAAATTTTGCTTCTATGCTTTACAAGTGTCATGCTTTTGACGCTTTACGTGCTGATTCTAGCACGATCAGCATTTTTGTATATTTCCTGATGCGGGGTAGAAATCACAACCAGCCTTCCCAAGATACCTCAGTCTTACTGGAAGACAGAGCGGTCGCGAATACGGGATCATCCCACTACGTACTATTGACTGCATGCCGTCCATGTTCCCTTCCTCTCCTCCCCCTCACAATTGACCCATTCCCTCAGTGATTCCGTTCTCACACACAGCGCGTCATTAGATTATAACTCCCGAGCCCGACATTGATGGGAACCGTACACAGCCGTAGCCACTCCCTATGTAAACGTCGCGCCCCTACAGAAACTGAACAAATTCAAAGGTTAGATGTCAGGAAATCGTGTTAGGGTATTCATTATTCGTTGCGCTTCCAACCCCAAGGATCATAAATACTGGTGAGTGATTAGACGGTCAAGGACATTCGACCGAAGGTTAATACGGCAAACTCAGGCCGGTCGTGCGGCAGCCCTCCTCTTCTTCACATTCCGCCGTCGAACCTTCTCTGCCAGAGAGGAACCGTCAGTCGTCCGACTCTTTGGGCCTTCCAACTTCCGAATCGTTGTATCGGCTTCAATGCGACGGTGCACCCTGTCAACCGTCTCCCAATAGCTGTTCTCAGTGGCATAAGGTCCGAGGGAAGGTCCCGGACAGTCAAAGTGAGGGGAAAGGCAATGAATATCTAAACTTGCGGTCCAATTTGCGCTCTCCAGGGTACCACGATCCCTGAAGAGGGGAAGGAGGTCTTGCCAATCCATATTCTTCAACCTGCTCGACCTAAGCTGTAAACCCAGCCCCCCGTTCGATTGACGAGTCAAATTGGCGAGGATAGTGTCGACCTCGCTCCACAGGGCGCGATCAACGTGCTCTTGCATGCTCACATAAAAACCATAATCGTTCAGATCGAATTTGATGGATGTGAGGCTAGGGGAGCAGATGGATCGGAGCAGGGTGGTGAGGAAACCGTCCAGTTTCACACCCCTTGCGTTGTGAGGGACGAGCGTCAATTCTCGGAGATTTGAGAACCTCAGATTCTTGAATAGGTGGGAGTGATTGGCTGTCGGCAGTCAGCATAGAATGCCGGGAATACAACGCGGGGTGCAAACCTTGTTCAATCTCGTATGAAATATAGAGCTTCTGGACAGATTTGGAACAAGGTTCGAGGAAAGGGAGCAGAAGGGCTTGACCTCCGACGAACTTCATGGTAACGTGGGCCTCCCGGAAAGATGCGGGAAGCTGGGATAAGAGACGCAAGAAGCGATCGATACCCCCGCGACCGTGTTCAAAGTTCAAACTCAGGCGGCCACGGAAAGGGGGGGTGGAAGGGTAAGATTTTCGCAATGGTAGCCCGGCTAAGATATCTGGGCGATAAATGTCCAAATCGTCGACATGGGGGAAAAAACAGATGCAGTTGATCAATGAAGCAGGTGACGCTCTCCAGTAGAGGAGCTTGAGGGAAGTAACAGAGGATCCAAGGCGGCGGAAGCAATCGGCGAGTAGTTGGGCGTCTTGTAGACCACGAGTTGTGATACCCGACAAAGCGAGGGTCTTGACGTTGTTGAAAGCACTGAAGTGGCCGGTGGCGGGACTCAAGAGGAGTGGAGTGAGCCATTGGGCGTTGGTGGGTTGAAGTATGGACAGGGTGCGGGTGTGTACGGACACCGGGCAGGAGGCGAGTGGAATGTTCTTACACCACCGTTCGAACGATTGCTGGGAGGAGATGGTGATTCGCAGGAAGATGTGGTGTTGCGAGCGGTAAACCCAACGCTTAGAAACTAAGGAACAGGATTGCAGGGTTTGGACGTCGTCGTGTAATTCATCGATGAACCTATCAATGAGCTCTTGCGCAATCGGGTCCATTCCGCTATCGGTACGGTCATCAGAGATCGCCTCGGGCAAGTTTACGGCGACAGTTGAGCGCACCTTGGCTGATTGTGTTCATGGGTATCGAGGACGTCGGTGTGGTGGGGGAGGTTGTGCTCTGGCAACGGAGGCATCTTCGTGGGTGGATCTGAGTGGGTTGTCGTCAAGTTATATAGGCTCCGACCACGATCGAGTCAGGGACCGTGACTTGTAACTCAGCCTGAATCGCAAACGACAGGTAGACGGTGGAAAAGTAATCCCAGCCACAACAGCCCAGGAACGCATTGTGATTAGGCCCTCCCCTGCATCGATTGGAGGGAAACCGTTGTGGATCGTAGCCATCGACTTGGGGTTGGTCTAGTCCAATCGTAGCCAGGCATCGCGACCCCCCGACGATATCCCCGCAGGGACTGGACCAGGTCACCAAACAAAAAAGCTATACAGCTTTAGATCCAGAGTTGGCTGGTTCCTTACGTTTGATCTCTTCTCTACGTACATTGGCATGCACCGTCCAGGGAGCGCGAGGTGCGTCCTCGACTTGCTAGCGGTCCCAGTCTCTCTGTCTCTGCACCGTCCCCGTTCCTCACTGCGTTCCTTCCATTTTTCCTACTCGAGTTCCATCGCCACTCCGACCCGTTGGACGCCACATCGCGCGTTCTCCATACCGCATCTCCGTAACGACCTTTTTGACTACACGTCAGGACGGTGGATGTAAGTCTCATATACGTCATATCTAACCCGTAATCTAACACGTTCAGCATCAACGATGCCCTTCGCCACGCAGAGCGCAGACGTGTCTTCAACGTCGATGGGCTACGCCGACTTGCAGCGGAGTCCGTCGATCGGAGTCCTGACGATATCGTCGACTTGAAAAAACTCGCAGAGGGTGGGTTTAACCGGGCCTTCCTCATTACCATGCGCGATGGCTTCCAAATGGTGGCGCGTATCCCGTACCCGGTTACGACTCCCAAGTACTTCGCCGTCGCTAGTGAAGTGGCTACCATGGCCTTACTCCGTTCCTCTGGGCTGCCTATACCTGTGGTATACGGATACTCGCCTGCGCCGGATAACGCAGCAGAGACCGAGTACGTCTTCATGGAATTTGTAGAAGGCACCAACTTGAGCGACATATGGTTTGACCTGGGGGAAGGCGACATTATTTCAATCACACGCCAACTTGCTGAACTCGAGTCGAAGATGATGTCGATTGCTTTCCCGGCTGGGGGAAGCCTGTACTACACAAAAGACTTGGAGAAGGTGGCCGGGTGGCCGGGCATCCTGCTAGAGGACGCGCGTTTCTGCGTCGGTCCAGATACAAGGCTGCCTTTGTGGTATGGTAGGAGATCACAGCTCAACGTAGATCGAGGACCATGTGGGCTACTCTCTGCCTTTTTTATTACTCCCTTGCACTAACTCATAACAATAGATGAAAATGCCGAAGCAGCACTCGTAAGAGGAGCCAACAAGGAACTAGCTTATCTGGAGCAGTTCGGTCAACCGCTGTTGCCGTTCCAACGTATGAGGAGGGAAGGTTACCAGTACCAGGAGCAGCCGCCGTCGAATCACGTCGAGAACCTGGACCGCTATCTCCTCATCGCGTCGTCACTTATCCCCAGGAACCCGGCCCTCATTCACCCCCGCATCCGCCATCCCGACCCCCAGCCGAGCAATATCTTCGTTTCCAGGTCACCCGATTCTAACTTGCACGTAGTCGGCCTGATCGACTGGCAACACACCTCGATTCTACCCTCGTTTCTCCTTGCCGGCATACCCCAACGATTACAGAACTACGATGATCCTACCTCGCAATCTA
>Ga0307516_10009012_pt1 | contig 11175 bp, 14 predicted proteins | sample 19_EM_MG_FD_203310 | JGI IMG/M metagenome (GOLD analysis project Ga0307516, IMG submission 203310) | Populus trichocarpa ectomycorrhiza microbial communities from riparian zone in the Pacific Northwest, United States - 19_EM | ecosystem: Host-associated > Plants > Roots > Unclassified | place...
TCGATGACCTCTATGTGACGAAAGAAATGCTTGATGTCGATTGTGGAGTCATCCCGAGCGCTCGTGGTCTTGATACCGTTGATCCCTTGCACATCAACGTTGATTGTACGGCAGTTTCTGAATCCAAATGGTTGCTGTCTATGTGTATCTGTGAATAAGATCAATACCTTGATAAGTAAACTCTACTTATGTGGAGTCAGAGGGACGGGTGTATCGTTATCCTCTATCTCCTCGACCGTCGGGGAATAGCATGGAGCTGTGGCTGTCGGCCCATTCCAATCGGATAGTTTTGGTGGGCTCTGTATGGGTGAAGTTCTGCGAGTGAGAGAGAGAAGCAGTAAAAATGTGCTCGATGAGCTGAACTTGGTACTTAACTGGAAAAAAGAGGAACGGCTCTGCTCCATCCGAATTCTCCAAAATGATCTTGATCACTCCCTTTTCCTTCAATTGAAAAGCCAGACTCGGGAGCGTCGACGTTGATATCGGAAGCGGCGACCTCGAAATTGCAATTCTCGATCACCTATATCCTACAGGGCAAGCTATACAGCTGTTGGCGACATCTGCGGAGAGCCGGGGTGGTAGTGAGCACCAGCAGGGGTAAGGAGAGAGCGCTCACTGGGGTGCGCGATGGTGGACAGAGTTCAAAAATGGTCTCCAATGGGAACATCGAGACCACGGCAATTGATGGCATGATTGTCGATTGGGCTATGGATCGCGATTTATCAGACCTGGAAACGAATGATGGGCGATGACCGACCTAATTATGTATATCCAGACATTTTTCGAAGGTCCGCCGGCGCCAGTCTTCCATGTGAAAGCCGGGGGCTCAGGGCTTTCAGACAAGAGAAGCCGGGCCCCTAGCCCTCGCAAGCCGTTGTGTCGGCTCGGGCTAGGCCCGGCGGCTTTCAGGGCCCGGCTTGACACAGCTCAGGGCTTTTGAGCCGGGTCGGGACATCACTAGATACAATCCGCCTCTAGGCTCTAGCGGTGTTAGCGAGCGAGCGGTACGCGGAGGGTGTACGCCAAGTATTTTGGCACCTTGAGCAGAGTCTTGAGCCGAGGGACTGGAAAGAAATATCAGTGTAGTTAATAGTTACTAGTGAGAGTCCGACAGCAAAAGCATCTCCGCCGCGAACCCTGCATGCATTGAAATTAGCATTTGCAGCAGAAAATTCCGGACTTTTGAGGAAGAAATTCGGATCTAAGCAAAAACTAGAAGGAGAGATGAGGGTAATGAGAGATAGAATTGAGCGAAAGGTACCTCAGACTGTGTGCGTCTCGTGCCATGATTATATCCTTGGATGGAGGGAATGGGCGCCAAGATGGGTGCCACCAAGTGAGCGAAAAGGGACAAGAGGCTAAAGTTCGTGGGCATGTGGGCTGCAGTACCACTGTAGTTATGCACCAGTAGCCCACCTGCGTCCTCATGTGTGAGCTGCTGCATTCCCTTGGTCCCTTTGGGTATCGTATAGGCGTCTAAGTGAACCTTTCCAGGGGCTTGAGGCGTCAAAGGTGGGGGACGTGGATCGGATGAGGTAGCCTCGTGATTTGACGAGTATGCCAACGATGGGGGCGAAGGTCCATCAGCAACGGCGACATTCGCTCGAGTCGATTTGGATTTAAAAAATCATAACCTGTCATATTGATGATGATGAAATACCGATGGACTCGTCTGAGATTTTGAACTATACCTTGGATATACTTACAGCCCCGCCTGAAGCTCGCCCTTGGCCAGAATCGTCGTCTGCCCTTGAACCTCAGAATGTTCCGTCTTCCGATAACAGCTTTAATTTTCCTCTCTTGGACTAACCTGTCGCACATAGTCGCGCGTGTCCTCTCGAAATGTCAAGTTTTTTGTACCAATGTGGAATGAGGAAGCAGGGCGCAGATCCGCAGACGTTGTCTCCATCGCCCGGTACACATCCCGACGTGAACAAGCGGGATACAAATTTCGCAGATCTGTTAGGAGATGTGTCGATGAGCACGTGGATACATAAAGTAACCCGAATCGCACTTAGTATTTTGATCGAGTCAGAACTTGAAGGGTAGGGCTGTTCCGAGCTCGATGAAAGGACTTACAAGGACATTGGCGTCGATAGGCCGATTCTCAGGATCTTCTTTATCATCCAGGTTTCCCAGGAGATCTTTGGGGTGGAGAGTGCTAGTTTGACACTTTCGTCCCGAGAGTGGAAGAAAAAGAAATTTAACTACACCGCTCTTCGCCGCGTCCAATGTAGTTGACGGCCACTTCCGGACCAAAGATGCAAACCAGGACCGATTCGACTCGCGACCTTTTTTCCTGAGAGCCTCCGACTATGTAAGGGGCAGGTACACTTCCATAAATCTCCCCAGTCGCGCATCGCAGTCAGAGTTCTACCTAACACTGCGGCAAAGCATGAAACTCCACCTCGCAAGGTCGCCTTCGAAAACAACTCGTGCGGCAGCAGCGAGGGTTCCATGGCCGCGGAGCGTCGACTGTAAGTGAAAAATCAGGTGGCAAAGAAGACAAGAATGTCTCGTTCGTACTACTAGTAGATCTCTGTAGGTTTCGTCAGGTCCATGAAGACAACTGAAACAGGATTCTTCCATTGATACTCTCGAGAACGCAGCCAGGATCCAAAAGGGAACCCTCGTTGGGGCATACTTCGGAGTCCAAGTTCGAGAAATTGAACGCGGCTTAAGACGAGATGTAAAAATTGATAGGCCATCAATCGCTGTAGCGCATGCCGGTCGGAATTTGAACATTCCCGTCGTCCGGCATCCAGTCTGCCGAGATCAGCCTACATTCCATTTCTATGTTGGCGTTGAATTCTGACGTCCTTCTCGCGTTTTTCTTCCCCTTGGCTCTCTTCCTGATTGCACTGAGAACGAACACCTCTAATCTATGGACCTGGCACAAAATACGCCCCTTTCTCTCCTGGCCATCTACCAAGCGCTCCTTATACGGCCCTTTTTCACTCAAGAACGCACACCGGTCATACTTGCAGTACGTTCCTCAATCCCATGCCGAGTTCGCCATCCGGCGTGCATCCTATAACTCCCTGGGCCGGGCTTACAAGCGATTGGGTAACAAAATCGGATACGCCAGGAAACTGGACCGTCTGGCGGAGGCCACCGAAGTGAACGGGATCCTCACTGCCCAGATAGCCGAGCTTGCGGCTTCGGAGTTCAACATTTATGAGACTCCCAGCGGAACAGGAGACTTGTGGAGGGTGCGAGAAGCCTTGAAGCATTTCGTGCGGGACTGGAGCTCAGAAGGCGCCCCGGAGCGCGAAAGAATTTTCACCCCGATCTTGGATGTGCTTCGACAAGTCCACGAGAACGAGCGAGCGGATAAGCAAGTCTTGGTTCCAGGCTCTGGGTTGGGCAGGCTTGCATGGGAAATCTCACAACTCGGTAAGGGGTATTGATATAGTCTCATCTGTGTCCCTCATTGTCAGCTTAGGATACAATACCACCGCAAACGAACTATCCTTCTTCATGAACCTCGCCTTTCGTTTCCTCCTCTCCTCGGATACGACCACCTCCACAGAACAACACACCCTTCGTCCCTACGCGCACTGGTTTTCCCATCAACGCTCAACCAATACCAACTTCCGCGCTGTATCATTCCCTGATGTTATTCCCCGCCTTACACCCGCTTTCCACCTCGTCGAAACTGACTTTCTCAACTTATCCGCGCCCCCAAACCCTCATCTCGACCCAGTGTCGGATTTATCAACTTGGTCGCGGAGTGAGTCAGCATACCAATCAGGGTATGATTACATCGTCACCCTCTTCTTCATCGATACCTCACAGAACGTTTTGGTGACCTTGGAGAAAATTTACGCTCTCTTGCGCCCCGGGGGTACCTGGATCAATCTAGGCCCTTTACTGTGGGGTAGCCAAGCGAAGCTCGAGCTAAGCCTTGAAGAAGTCCTCGAAGCTGCGGAGGAAATTGGCTTCGTTTTTGATGAGGCAGGAGATAACAGAGCAAGGAGGACAATCGAGTGCGAGTACACGGCAGATTCAAGCGCTATGATGCGGTGGATCTATCGAGCCGAGTTTTGGGTAGCCAGAAAACCCAAGTGACCTTCGTGTCGTGCATATATAGTCCATGATGTTATTTGTAGTACAAGCGTCTCCGGCTGCGCCCGGGCGTCAATGAATGATGGAGCAGTACGATGTTCGCGGTAATGTTGGCCACACCTGGATTTCCTGTCGCTCAATCATGGTGCCGCGAGGTGCAATTTTTATTACACTGATCACGGTGAAGTGGTTATCATGCCTCCCTAATAATGTATGTCATGAGGAAGCAGCAGGGGTTCGATTCCCTTTCAGTGTATGGCCATGGACGTGCTACTAGTACTCCACATCATTTTTACTATTTTTTTTTGATCCCTCAAATGACAAAGGCTCAACTCCCCCGTCATATAGTGCAATCAGCCATAGCACGCGACGAGTACGTGGGTGAATGTGACTGAGAGACTTGTCATAATTGTTGGATTTCGGATCGATGCGAGCGTGCGCGTTGCCCTGTCCGCACCATCCTTTTTTAGGTTGTTCTTGATTTAATATTTTTATTGTTCTCAGTACTACATATATAGGTAGTCTAGTCATGTACCGGGCCTTCATCCATTTGCCTCTCGAGCTCACCAAGGTTAAACGCGAATATACCTTTCTATTTGTTTCGTCGCTCCGAGTCTCCGACTCGCTCGCTCTCTTGTTTGGTTACGACGCCGACGGTCTACGAACGTTCGAACGTGATTTCATCAATAGTTTATATAGAATGTGTATTGGTTAATTCCCATATTGGTGGCGGGGTTCGTATTGCATACTAGTATGTATGGAAGATGTTGTGTTTGTGAGCGCTCGGTGATGAGGGAGTAATATCATGGATTGTTGGTGTTGAGGTTTAATGCCTTGAGGGCGGTCTCAAGACAGGACATGCACGTCGTGTAATTGGCCGTGTAGCCAATTCCTATTTGACCACGGATATGAACTGAAGCCGTCGAGACTCAAGCCACACCGCCACACCCTGTCCCTATGTAGAGGATCCCTGTTTATCGGTGGTCTTTTTGTTTATCGGTAGGATTTCTTTGTTTAATTTAAATCCCAACTCCTACGAGTCTTTCGGGGATACTTCATAAGTTAGTAAACATACAAGTAATCCGACATCTCATCAGTACCAAAGCAGTACTCGTGCGCCAGCGCATCTCCTTCACACACCATTCCTCTCATCGACCGCCGCTCTCCGCTGGGGCACCGACGAAACCGAACTCGGAGGGGTAAAAAACCCCTCAGCAGTAATCCCAATAGCCGCCACCCCCGCCCCGCTCGACTTTCGGGTGGTCCCGCGCCCGATCGATATCGACCCCCTCTTCCCGTTTGTGCCTGATCCAGGCTCGATGGTCACCATCGACCTTGGCTTCCCCATCGACGGGGTCCCATACATCCCCCCGCCCCCGCCAATGGACCCGTTCCCGGCCCCGGACATGGAGTGTACAGAAGGCACCGCAGACCCCGAGAGTCTATTCCGGTGCCGCGGTCGATACGGTACCAGGCCCCCCTTCATATGTGAGCCCCAAGTGCTCGGTGGTTGCTGCTGAAACTGCCCTGTTCTGCCATTGCTGTTGCTCTGCCCTGGGGGGCCGATAGGCATGACCAGCATCGCGTCGTCTATAGACTCATCGTCTTCGTTACACGAAATTGGCCTCGGCGCCGCAGGCTTCCACTCTTCGTTGAGTTCCTCGGTGAAAAGAGATTGGGGGAGAGCTTCACTTCTGTCGAGAACCTCGTCAAAGATCTCGTAGTACCGCTGGATGCAAGTGAGCATCACCACTCCCAACGTCGTTTGGCCATCTGTGGGGGCCGGGATGGGGGATGTGGGTGCATTGGATTGCAAGATCGTTGGGCCGCCTCGAATGGCGCACATCATGACGTCTACGACCGGCTGGCGGCTCTTCACGAGGTTAGGACATAGGACAAGAGAGAGGTTACGAGCGTCCATCAGATTTGCTTCAGCTCTTTGCGAGATTTCATGCATCAAATCTGCAGGGAATGGAATGAGGATAAACCTCACGTATGGGACGAAAACGTACGTAGGACGTGGCTCAAAAGAATATATATACAGGGTGGCAACAAGGGCAACAATGTTTCACGGATATACATGACGCTCGCCATGTCGTCCGGCTCGTTGGAGGGCGGTGGGCATCGGTGGATCGCGGGGTATAAGCTTTCGGGAAATATGGGATCAGGAAGGTGACGCAGGTATTTCTTTAAGAGTACTGCGGCCAAGTGGGGGTCGCCAAAGGTATCCAAAGAGACAACATTCCCTGTATTTCCCGTGAGCCAATCGCCAGCGAGCGGTAGAGCTAGCATCGATCACCTCGATCGTAAGCATCTTGAGCTGCTCTGAGCATCACTGCTGGCGGTGATCTCCTGAATATGCCCACCTCCAATAGACCTGTCATCTGTGTTCGCCCAAGAAAAGATTGGGTAGTAGAAATGTCACACACCATTCGTGTGGAGGTATTGTATGGAATCCTTTACAACTCGGGGCAAGCCCCCTTTCTCACCATGATATCCCATCAGTTCTTCTAAGGGTACACCAAAAATGTTAGAACGTATAGGCGTTGGAAGGACGATCGTCTTTTCGAACTTGAGATTCTCCCTGGTGAAGGATCCATGATGAAATCATGCCTGATGGCCAAATGGGAGTGACTTACTGATATACTGCCGGAGGAATATCTATTTGAGTCAATGGGACGATTTGAGCTAGCTCCGAGAGTGTTCTGAAATAGACAAGTTTTCGGAAAAACTTCGGGCTGAATGGTCCCGGGTCAGCTCTATTGAAAAGCTTTAAGGAAGAATTCGGATTGACCTGATCACGGCACCTGCCAGAGAAAAAAGCACTGGTTTTTCGTTCAGTCGGAATCAAGGGGAGGGAGAAGGCGAACACACTCTTGGAGAAAAACGAAGAGTGGACAATGTACTAGATGAACTTGCACTTGAGTTAATATAAGCAATGAGGTTGAAGACGGCCCCACCAGTTGCTTGAGATTCTTTCGGTACTTCCGACTCAAGCTACGGTATGCTTTCCACACCCAATTCGAGCTCGGAGTATGCCTTCCGCCAGCCGCAAAAAACACCACCGTGTAGTCAGACTCGACTGTATGACATATGGATGCCGAACAATGGATTGAAGACATGGTGGCGTACCATAAAGGTCAAGATACGCGAGTATTCGGCTGATCGGCACTATCAGAGGGTCGTCCCGAAAGAAGAAGAGGCAACTTACGAGAGCAGGAGGTCGTAGGAAACGTCCCGCGGATCAGGCAGAGCAGACGGATTGAAAACGACCCTTTGATCCGCAATGCATCATCCTTTCGAATGAGCGTGTAACGTTCGACCTACATTGGTCGTGTCCTTCGGAAACAAGTAGAGATCGGTGGAACGTCAAGAACTTGACATCGTCGCCACATACAGGATAGGACTCACTCGAAGTCCACCCCAGCCTGGAAGATTATCCTCGTCATGACTTCCTGTACGTCCTCCGACTCCTCATCCCCGATGGTCGCGACTGGTTCATGTGACCGCCTGCCCCATGGCGGGTTGATCTTGCGCTTTATTCCAGCTGGGAAGATGTGGGAACAGGGTTCTTGGCCGAGTGGTGATGTCGGCAACGTTGTTGCTGTCGACAACACTGCCAGCCGCTGCTTGAGGTTGAGGGGGGGAGGCATGGGAATTGAGGCGAAGAGGCACAAGAAAACTTGACACGCCCCGACTACCGGCCTTACCACTGTGGGAATAATTCGGATTGCTCAAGATGATATTATTATTTCGGTATTCTAAGGAAATTTCCCGATTGGTACGTGGTCTCTTAGCTTCACATTTGACAAGTGTCGACACAAACGATAGGCAGGCATTCGACGCCGCCCGTCGAGGAGGAAATTCGCGGATGTATAACAAGAAATACATTTGCGAACTCCAATTTATGCCCTATGACTCCTTGTCATAACGTACCTTAACTTCTATCCATGGAGAATCTAGTTTTCTGCCTGCAACCATTTCAAGCAGACAGCAAGCTCTGGATCTGATTCCGACCGTCATAATCACGATGTCAGTGGGGTCATGGAGGACGAGGGAACCCTCCATCATCTACTCAACTCTTCCGTCGTGCTGGACTTTCTCGTCCGGGACGACGAAAAGCGCGAGGCACTGGACTAGTCAACTCATGACTCAATTGTAGCGTCTGCGCGATGCCACTAGTGGTGCGTGGATTCAGGAGGCCAGACTCGGAATCGCCACGTATCCTGTTCTTGATTTACTGGCCCATTTACAAGCCACTTCGTTTCGCGTTTTGGAATATGAACACGATCGTCATGGACCTCTGCACAAAATCGCGCTCGATGTTTCTTGCAACTTACTGAACGTTGGCGAACCGGAAGCTCCTTGATTCAATATTTTCTCTGAGACCTTCCAGTCAAGAGTCCCTTTGCATCCTCCGGCTCCAACGGCCTTGTAAATACTAAATGGCATCATGTCATCATGGAGCTCTCAGGCTGTACCCTGATATCATAGGCTTCGATCAAGAATCCCACCGAGTAGGTCATGCGGTTTGCAACCGCATGGCTGCCAGTCTATATTCGATGATCGGCCGTGACAGCAGCAGCCTCGTCCCGCCTCTTCCTTCCTCAGCCCATTACTAACACCTGTCTACAAAACTCCGCGAATGATAGAAGAACAGTGAAAAGACGAGTCCACCCAGACACCTTCAGCCCGAAACTTGAGAAAAACACAGCCTCCTTCCCATCCCCACATCCGTGGTTGAAAGGAATCATATGTCATGAGGGATTAGTAACACATTAATGCGAGATTATACCGACAAACCAACGATAAATTCTGCTTCCTTCTACCTAGCAATTTTCAAGAGGAGTCTCAATACTTATCATCATTCACATTGTCATGATCAGGCCTCGGCATCCCGAATTACCGAGAGCCGGACCGAGGTCTTCCGTGTCACTATTGGTGTCGAAGAACCACTGGTGTGGGGAAATGGAACCTGTAGAACGTCTTCGCATCTGCCACCATGTTCATAAAATCCCCATACCCAGATATCACTCATTTTCCCGAAGTTAACGTCCATTGCGCACTCTTCCAGCGACCTGACCAAGCTCTGTGGCCAGAGGATTTTACGCTCCACATCGATGCGCGGACCGGAAAAAAAAGGACGTACCAGGAATTCCTTGAGCGTGTCCGATTGGGAGCTACTGCCCTTGGTGCGCAGTTATCCGAAGGAGGCCTGGGCCTGCGGGGTGAGGATGGAGAGCTGGTCGGGATCATCGGGCAGAACTCATCCGTAGGTTTCCGAATCCTTTTGATAATCGAAGAAGGTTCTGAAAGTGACTTCTAATAAGGATTACATCACACTGGTACACTCATTACTTGTGATCACGACGCCTTTTGCTTTGATCTCTGCGTACTCGACCCCGTTCGAGCTCAATCATGCCCTAGAGTTGACTAAGCCGACGCGGTTGTTTGTCAATTCCCACCTCCTTCCCCTGGTTCTCCCAGTTGCAAAGAAGGTAGGCATTCCGTTGAACAGGATCTATGTTCTCGGAGGGCACGCTAGGGGACGTAAGAGCTTCAAAGAATTGATTGAGGACACTCGGTCCCGGCGAACACTCATTGTGTCGCCGCGTCCCGCCAAGAGGGATACACTTGCATACCTGGTGTTCTCGAGCGGGACAAGCGGACTTCCCAAAGGTTCGTAGAACTTCCCAAACCCGTTGATCCAACTCTGATCAGACTCTCATGTTAGCCGTCATGATCTCCCATGGGAACATCATATTCTCATTTATGCAAATTGCAATTATTCGAGGGTTGAATAGTGATGGCGATACGGTAAATTTCCCGTTTGCTTGCATTTTTTTTGTTCTTTTTGACTGAATCGATCCGTTCATAGGCTCCAAAATATGACACGCTTGAAGGCATATCTGTCAACCTCGCTGTCCTACCATTGCATCACAGCTACGGCTTACACGCGTTCTGCTTCCGAGCGTTTATGGTCCCGTCATCATTTGTCATAATCGGTCATTGGAACCTGGAAGTCGCGTTGAAAGCATTTCCAAAGTTCGTTCCCCACCGTCGTAACACCCAGTTTTGATTATTGACGTTCGGAAATTATCACGTAGATATAAGATAACGATCGCATCTTTTGTCCCTTCTCTAGTCCACCAGATAGTTCACTATCAAGGGATCGAGAAGATCGATTTCAGTTCTGTGGCCCTGGTAAGTTCGGGCGCAGCTCACCTTCCACCGGAGCTTGCAGCTAGGTTTACGAGTCTCATGCCGAAACAAGCCCTCTTTATTGAAGGTCTGCGCCTTTCCCAAGTTTCTCTGTGCGTTAGACTGAGCGCTTGACAGGATATGGGTTGTCAGAAACGGTAGGTCAAGCGGCATGACAGGCTTAGAGGTCCGCATCTGAGATTCCCTACAGACGGTCGCGGCCACGGCGCAGCCTGCCCTGGGTGGGTCCGAACAGGTATCAGGGGGGACGGGTGTGCTTTTGCCAGGTATGGAAGCCCGTGTGATCCGAGACGACGGATCGGATGCGGACGTGAACGAAGTTGGCGAGCTCTACCTGAATGGACCCAACCTCGCCCTCGGCTATTGGAACAACGAAGCGGCGACACGCGAGACGTTCATTGACGGTTGGTTACGGACCGGCGACAAGTTTCGAGTAACGGACGAGGGATATTTCATGTAAGCGGCTCCTTATCGCCGACCATTGTCGTTTATTGGAGTGGTCTGCTAGTTTCGCCGATAGAGCCAAGGACACGCTCAAGGTTTCGGGCATGCAGGTTTCTCCCATGGAGATCGAAGGGGCCCTACTTGCTGAGCCGAGGAAGCTTATTATGGACGCCACCGTTGCCGGTGTTAGCGGTGGGCGCATTTCGGACGAGAAGGTCCCGCGGGCGTGGATTGTTTTGAGCAGCGCGGGCAGGAAGCTGGGCGCGGACGCTACCATCAGAGAGCTTAAAGCGTGGCATGAGGATAATCTAAGCAAGTATAAGTGGTTAAGAGGAGGAATCGAGGTTGTGAAGGAGGTTAGTCACTTTTGCCCCTTTCGTCTCTGTCAAGGTGTTGAATGATAGGTTCGTTTTGAAAGATTCCAAAGTCGCCGACGGGCAA
>Ga0307516_10009013_pt1 | contig 11175 bp, 10 predicted proteins | sample 19_EM_MG_FD_203310 | JGI IMG/M metagenome (GOLD analysis project Ga0307516, IMG submission 203310) | Populus trichocarpa ectomycorrhiza microbial communities from riparian zone in the Pacific Northwest, United States - 19_EM | ecosystem: Host-associated > Plants > Roots > Unclassified | place...
GTGGTGCGCCGCACCGCCGCCATGGTGGCGCACTGGCAGGCCGTCGGCTTCGCGCACGGCGTGATGAACACCGACAACATGTCGATCCTGGGCCTGACGATCGACTACGGCCCGTTCGGCTTCCTCGACGGCTTCGACCCGGGCCACATCTGCAACCACTCGGACACCGGCGGACGCTACGCGTTCGCGCGCCAGCCCAACGTCGCCTGGTGGAACCTGCACGCGCTGGGCCATGCGCTGCGGCCGCTGTGCGCCGACCCGGACGCGACGCTGCCGCCTGTCCTCGACACCTTCGGCGACCTGTTCACCGCGGCCTACTCGGACCACATGCGCGCCAAGCTGGGCCTGGAGCTCGCCGAGGACGGCGACAAGGCGTTGCTGGACGATCTGCTGGGCCTGATGGCCGGCGAACGCGTCGACCACACCATCGCATTCCGCGCACTGGCGGCGTTCGACCGCGGCAGCGGCGCGACGCCGTCCGCGTTCCGCGATCACTTCATCGCGCGCCCCGAAGCAGACGCCTGGGGCGCGCGCTACCTGAGCCGGCTCGAATCCGAGACACGCTCCGACGCCGATCGCCGCGCCGCGATGAACCGCGCGAACCCGAAGTACATCCTGCGCAACCACCTGGCCCAGCGTGCGATCGAGCAGGCGGACGCGGGCGACTTCGGCGAGGTGCGCATGCTCCACGAGCTGCTGCGGCGGCCGTACGACGAACAGCCCGGGCAGTCGACCTATGCCGCGCTGCCACCGGACTGGGCGCGACACATCGAGGTTTCCTGCTCTTCCTAGCCCCGGTACAGGCGCGACATGTGCCTGCGCTAGACTTCGCCCCCGCGATTGTCCGTTTGTGGCGCTGCGCGCCACGCCCCCGTCGAGCCGACTTCCGGCCGCCGTCCGCGCCCTCTCTCCAGCCTGAACCGGGCGCCCCGCCGACCATGAAAATTCTTTTCGACTTCCTGCCGCTGGTCTTCTTCTTCACGACGTACAAGCTCGCGGGCAAGCTGCCCGACCAGGGCGCGGGCTTCGCCACGCATTGGCTGGGCGCCCTCGTCCAGGGCGGCATCGTCGGCGCCACCGAGGCGCCCGCGCTCCTGGCGACGGTGGTGGTGCTGGTCGCCACGCTGACCCAGGTCGCCTGGATGAAGACCACCGGACGCAAGATCGACCTGATGCTGTGGGTCAGCCTGTGCCTGATCGTCGTCTTCGGCGGCCTCACGGTGTGGTTCCACAACCAGATGTTCATCATGTGGAAGCCCAGCATCTACTCCTGGCTGCTCGGGCTGTTCTTCTGGGGCAGCCAGACGTTCTTCCACAAGAACCTGATCCGCACGACCCTCGGCGCGGACATCGAGTTGCCCGACACCGTCTGGCAGCGGCTCAACTTCAGCTGGGTCGCGTTCTTCGCGCTGATGGGCCTGCTCAATCTGCTGGTGGTCTATTTCTTCCGCGACTCGTGGGTGAGTTTCCACACGTTCGGCTCCGCCGGCCTGTCGGTCGCCTTCGTTATTGGCCAGGGCTTCTACATGAGCAAGCACCTGGCGCCGCTGCCGAGCTCCGACAAGCCGACGCCCTGAATATGTCCGCCGCCTCCCTGCACGACCTGATGACGCGCGCGCTGACCGAGCAACTCGAGCCCGTGGAGATGCAACTGGTGGACGACAGCGCCGCCCACGCAGGCCACGCCGGCGCGCGTTCCGGCGCGCATTTCAACCTGCGCATCGTCAGCGCGCGGTTCGCGGGATTGCCCCGAATTTCGCGCCATCGCCTCGTGTATGATGCCCTTCGCCCCTGGATGGCCGAGGGCGTACATGCGCTCGCCATCGACGCCCGCACGCCGGACGAAGCCTGAGAAACTGCTTCTGCTTTGTGTCGGCACCGGAGATTCTCGATAGAGTTTCTCGATGGGTGCCTCGATGTGTCCAGGAGTATCCGGGTGTCCGTAACCTGAACAACTCCGGCGACATGGTGAAAACTCCAGGAACTTAATCGCTCCTGTTCACATCCAAAACCGTTTGCTCGAAAGTCTCCCAGCATGAATTTCAAAATCTCGGCCGCGCTGATCGGCATCCTCGTGCTGCCGGTCGCAGTGATGGCGCAGAACCTGACCACCGTCAACGGCAAGCCGGTACCCCTGGCGCGCGTCGATGCGCTGATCAAGACGGCCACGCATGGCCAGGAAGCTCCGCCGGAGGTCAAGGCCCAAGCCAAGGACCAGGTCGTGATGCGCGAGATCTTCGCCCAGGAAGCCGAAAAGCAAGGCATCCCGGCCAGCGCCGACTATAAGACGCAGCTCGAACTGGTCCGCCAGACCGTGCTGATCAACACCCTGTTCCAGAACTTCATGAAGGCGCATCCGGTCAGCGACGCTGACGCGCAGGCGGAATACAACAAGATCAAGAGCGAGCAGTCGGGCACGGAATACCACGCCCGCCACATCCTGGTCGACAGCGAAGACGACGCCAAGAAGATGATCGCCCAGATCAAGGCCGGCGCGAAGTTCGAGGACATCGCCAAGAAGAGCTCCAAGGACACGGGCTCCGCCGAAAACGGTGGCGACCTCGACTGGGCCAAGCCGAGCGCCTACGTGCCGGAATTCTCCACCGCGCTGCAAGGCCTGAAGAAGGGCCAGATGACCGAGACCCCGGTCAAGTCGCAGTTCGGCTATCACATCATCAAGCTCGAGGACACGCGCACCGCGCAGTTCCCGGCGTTCGATGAAGTCAAGGACAAGGTCAAGCAGCAGGTGCAACAGGTCAAGCTGCAGGAATACGAGGAAAAGCTGCGCAAGTCGGCCAAGACGGACTACAAGTTCTCCGCCGAACAACCGCATCAGGCACCCGCCGCCCCCGCCTCCGCTCCTGCGGCCCAGAAGTAAGACGCTGGCAGCGGCGCCTCGCGCGCCGCGATCAACAGCGAAAGCGCCCGCCTGCGAAGGTCGGGCGCTTTTTTCATGGGCATGAGGAGGCCTTGCCGCAGGGGTCCGGGCCCCTGCCTCGCCTGACTCAGGCCGGCACGGTGTCCAGCAACCGCCCCGCCTCGATGTGCAGTTGGCGGTCGCAGCGCGCGGCGATCGCCTTGTCGTGCGTCACCAGCACCAGGGTCGTCCCGATCTCGCGGTTCAGGTCGAACATCAGCTGCATCACCGTCTCGCCGGTGGCGAAGTCGAGGCTGCCGGTGGGTTCGTCGGCCAGCAGCACCTGAGGACGCACGACGAAGGCGCGCGCCAGCGCCACGCGCTGCTGCTCGCCGCCCGACAGCACGCGCGGATAGTGCTGCAGGCGTTCGCCCAGGCCCACGCGCGCGAGCATCTCGGTCGCGCGGGCACGCGCGTCACGCACGCCCGCGAGCTCCAGCGGCAACATCACGTTCTCGAGCGCCGTGCGATGCGCCAGCAGCTTGAAGCTCTGGAACACGAAGCCCACGCGTTCGGCGCGCACGGCCGCGCGCGCGTCCTCGCTGAGCGCGAACAGGTCGCTGCCGGCCATGTTCACCGAACCCGAGGTGGGAACGTCCAGGCCGGCCAGCAGTCCAAGCAGCGTGCTCTTGCCCGAACCGGAGGCGCCGACGATGGCGGCCGATTCGCGTGCATTCAGGGTGAACGAGATGTCATGGAGAATCGTCAGGGTTCCGGTGGCGTCGCTCACCTGGCGGGTGAGACGATCGACGACGATGATGGGCTCAGACATGCATTCACTTTTCGGGGCGCGGCAATCGCGCCGCAGGTTCCTCCACTTTAGCGCGAGCGTCGCTGCGGCGCTGGCCTGGGCTCGCGCGAGCGCTGCACCGGCCGCGGCCGGCGGCGGCCACGAGATCGTCGTCGTCGGCGACAGCGTGTCGGCCGAATACGGACTTGCACGCGGCACCGGCTGGGTCGCCCTGCTCGGGCAGCGCCTGGCCGCCGAGAAGCTGCCGTGGACGGTATCCAACGCCAGCATCAGCGGCGACACAAGCTCCGGTGGCCTTGCGCGCCTGCCCACCGTGCTCAAGCTGCACCACGCGAAGGTGCTCGTGATCGAGCTGGGCGGCAACGACGCGCTGCGCGGGCTGCCGATGAGCGACACGCGCAAGAACCTCGACGCGATGGCCGCGCTCGCCAGCGCCTCCGGCGCGCGCGTGCTGATCGCCGGCATGATGGTGCCACCCAACTTCGGCAAGAAGTACGAGGCCGACTTCGCGAAGATGTACGCCGACGTCGCCGCCGCCCATCACGCGGCGTTGGTGCCGTTCATCTTCAAGGGCATCGCCGACCGGCCCGACGCCGATGACTGGTTCCAGGCCGATCGCATCCATCCGATCGCCAAGGCGCATCCGATCATCCTCGACAACGTCTGGCCGCAGCTGCGGCCGCTGCTGAAGTCCTGAGCGTCAGCGCGAGGCGATCGGCGCCGGCGGAACCGGCGCGGTGATCGGCCGGATCGGTGCCGTCGCGGCCGTGGGCGGCGCGGGGCGGGCTACGACCGGCGGCGCCACGGTCGCGGGCGGCACGGGCTTGGCGATGTCGATGCCGGCCAGGTGTCCGCCCGGCTTTGCCGGCACGACGGGAGCCACGGGCGCAACCGGAGGCGCCACGCCGTTCGACCCGGTCGACGCTGCGGCGGCCGGTGCGGGCGCGAGTTGCACCAGCACCGTCGGGGCCGTTGCCGACAGCGCCGCGTGCCCGACCGGCGCGGCCGGCGGCGCAGTCGGCACGGCCTTCGCGAGCCGGTCGTCGATCGCCGGCTTGCGCAGCGCCGCACCGCGCAGCTTGGGCATGGTCGAGACCGGCACGTGCGGCAGCAACGCGGCCGCACCGACCACCGTCACCGCCCCCGGCACGCTCTGGTTCGCGTACGCGAAGGCGCCGGTCGGCACGAGACGCGCGCGCCCGTTGATCGCGATGGCCCGTCGCGCGGCCGGCGCGATGCTGGCATCGCTCAGCGCGTTCCAGTACTTCGCGGTGACGGCATAGGCCGGGAACATCGGCTCGTCGGGCGCCAGCGCGACCCAACCCACGGCCGGCGCATCGCCCACGGCCAGGGCCGGCCCGGCGAACCAGCCGACCAGCGCCGGTGCATAGACCGGCCGCGTCGCGCCCCATCGGCCGGGCGTCCATGCCCAGCGGCCACGCATCGACAACCAGCGGCCGTAATGGAACGGCGCGAAACCCCACGGCTGGTCGTCGACCCAGGTCCAGCCCCAGGGCGAGTTCCACGACCATGCGCCCTGCTGGTAGGGCTGCCAGTCATTCGGCAGCTTCGCGGGCGTCCACAGGTGCGCGCCGTCGGGTGCCACGCTCCAGGCGCCGAAGCGCGCAAGATCGGCGGCGCCGGTCATCTCGAGCGGGACCTGCGCCGCGGCGTTGGCGGCGGCAAGCTTGTCGTCGGCCTGGTCGGCCGCCAGCACCGCGTCGCCGAAGGCGTCCTTCAGCGCGGGCACCAGGCGGTAGTGCGTCGCCTGCTTCGCACCGGTGCGCCAGACCTCCGCGCGCTGCGGCGCGGCCACCGGCAGCGAGCTGTCCGGGGCCTCGAGCAGCATGTCGCCCGTCCAGGCCTGTGCGGCCAGCACCTGGTGCGCGACGCGGTCGAAGCGGTACTCGCCCGGGTGGTGCGGCACCCACGCGCCCTCGTCGGTCTCGATGAACAGTTCGCCCGGGATGTCGTCCGAGCGCACGCGCACCGCCAGTTGGCCATGGTCGAAGCGCAGGCGGATCTTCTGATCGTCGAGCTGGGTCACGACGATGTCGGAGTCGGCGCCCACGCGCACGACCGTCGAGCCGAACTGCAGCGTCGCGCGGCCATTCTTGTCGGTGGTCACGCGGTCGCCGGTGGACAGCGGCTGGTTGCGCACCAGCGCCGACCACGCGCCTTCGGGGTTGATCGTGCGCACGTCGCCGCCGATCTCGGCGACGCGTCCGACGCGCGCCGGCGGATCGGCCTGCGCGTGCGCGGCGGCACTCAGCAGGCACGCGGCGGTGACGACAAGCGAGCGAACGGGAAGGACCATGAACATTCAACGCAATGAAGACACCGGCGGACGACGCCAGACCGTCATCCTGCGCGAAGCGAAGCGCAGTCGCAGGATCCACCCCTGCCGCGGCGCGTGGATCCTGCGACTGCGCGCAGGATGACATTCAACCCTAATCGTCCGCGTTCGGATCCATGTCGGGAAACAGCACGCTGGTGAAGCCGAACTGCGTCAGGTCGCGCATGCGCGTCGGGTACAGCCGGCCGATCAGGTGGTCGCATTCGTGCTGCACGACGCGCGCATGGAAGCCGTCGGCCTCGCGATCGATCGGGTTGCCCAGCTCGTCGAAGCCGGTGTAGCGGATGCGTTCCCAGCGCGGCACCACGCCGCGCAGGCCCGGCACCGACAGGCAACCCTCCCAGCCGTCCACCTCGACGTCGTCCAGCGGCGTGATGACGGGGTTGATCAGCACCGTCTTCGGCACGGGCGGCGCCTCCGGGTAGCGCACGTTGCTGTCGTAGCCATAGATCACCAGCTGCAGGTCGACCCCGATCTGCGGCGCGGCCAGGCCGGCCCCGTTGGCGTGCTTCATGGTCTCGAACATGTCGGCGATCAGCTCGCGCATCTCGGGCGTGTCGAACTGCTCAACGGGCTTGGCGATGCGCAGCAGGCGCGGATCGCCCATCTTGAGAATTTCGCGGATGGTCATTGTGGGCTGGGGTTCGAAGAGGTTCTTGAGCGATTCTGCAACGCGACGCGCAAACACGTGTTTCACTCGCCGGCGGCAGGGGATTGCTCGTCGGCGGGGAGTCCGGGCGCCGCGAGCAAGGCCTTCAGGCCCGCCTCGTCCAGGATGGCGATGCCCAGCTCGCGTGCCTTGTCCAGCTTGCTGCCCGCCTCCTCGCCGGCCACCAGCCAGTCCGTCTTCTTCGACACCGAGCCGCTCGCCTTGCCGCCGGCCGCCTCGATCAGGTCCTTGGCCTCGTCGCGGCTCAGCGTGGGCAACGTGCCGGTGATGACCAGCGTCTTGCCCAGCAGCGGGCGATGCGCGTCGCTGGCGGTGCCTGCGATCGCGGGCCAGGTGATGCCGGCCGCGATGAGCAGGTCGACGATGGTCTTGTGGTGCGGCTGCTTGAAGAAGTCGTGGACGCTCTGCGCGACGATGGGCCCGACGTCCGGCACCTCCAGCAGTTGCTCGACGCTCGCGTCCACCAGCCTGTGGATGTCGCCGAAGTGCCGCGCCAGGTCCTTGGCCGTCGTCTCGCCGACGTGACGGATGCCGAGCCCGAACAGGAAGCGAGGCAAGGTCGTGGACTTGCTCTTGTCGATGGCGTCGACGAGCTTTTGCGCGCTCTTGTCGCCCATGCGCTCCAGCGCCACGAGCTTGGCGAAACCGAGGTTGTACAGATCGGGCAGCGTGCGCACGATGCCGGTGTCGACGATCTGCTCGACGAGTTCGTCGCCCAACCCCTCGATCTCGACCGCGCGCCGGCTTGCGAAGTGCAGGATCGCCTGCTTGACCTGCGCCGGACAGGTGACGCCGCCCGTGCAGCGCCACGCGACCTCGCCTTCGCGACGCTCGATCGGGCTGCCACAGGCCGGACACTTGCCACCCACGTGGGCGAACATGTCGAACGGCGCCAACGCCGCGACTGCCGGGCTGCGGCGTTCGAGCACCGCGCCGACCACCTGCGGGATCACGTCGCCCGCGCGCCGCACGATCACGGTGTCGCCGATGCGGATGTCCTTGCGGCGGATCTCGTCCTCGTTGTGCAGCGTCGCGTTGCTGACGGTGGTGCCACCGACGAACACTGGCTGCAGCTTGGCCACCGGCGTCAGCGTGCCGATGCGCCCGACCTGCACGTCGATGTCGAGCAGCAGCGTCACCTGCTCCTGCGCCGGGTACTTGTGCGCCACCGCCCAGCGTGGCTCGCGGCTCACGAAACCCAACTTCGCCTGCAGCTCGCGCGAATCGACCTTGTAGACGACGCCGTCGATGTCGTACGGCAGCGCTTCGCGCGCCTCGCCCATCGCCTTGTGGAATTCCACGAGCCCGTCGGCGCCCTGGCTGACCGCGCGCTGCTTCGCGACGGGAAAGCCCATCGCGTCGAGCGCGTCCAGCAAGCCGCTGTGCGTCGCCGGAACCGTCCAGCCCTGCACGTCCCCCAAGCCGTAGGCGAAGAAGCTCAGCGGCCGCTTGCGCGATTGGTTGGAGTCGAGCTGGCGCACCGCGCCGGCCGCGGCGTTGCGCGGGTTGACGACCGTCTTCTCGTTCTTCGCACCGCCGGCGATCAGGGCGCGCTGGCGCTCGTTGTAGGCTTCGAAGTCGTCGCGCCGCATGTAGACCTCACCGCGCACCTCGAGCACCGGGGCCGAGACGCCGCGCAGCTTCAGCGGGATCTGCTTGATGGTGCGGATATTGGAGGTGACGTCCTCGCCCTCCTCGCCATTGCCGCGCGTGGCCGCCTGCACCAGCACCCCGTGCTCGTAGCGCAGGTTGATGGCCAGGCCGTCGAACTTCAGCTCCGCGGAATAGGCGACCGGCGGGTCGGTCTCGGCCAGCTTCAGCTCGCGGCGCACGCGCGCGTCGAAGGCCTGCGCGCCGCCGGCGGTGGTGTCGGTCTCGGTGCGGATGCTGAGCATGGGCACGGCGTGCTGCACGCTCTCGAAGCCCTCCAGCACCTGGCCGATGACGCGCTGCGTGGGCGAGTCGGCACGCAGCAGGTCGGGGTGCGCGGCCTCGATGGCCTGCAGTTCCTGGAACAGCTTGTCGTACTCGGCATCGGGGATGCTGGGCTCGTCGAGCACGTAGTACTTGTGCGCGTGCTCGTGCAGGATCGCGTGCAGTTCGTCGGCGCGCTTCTGGGCGGTGGCGAGGGTCGAGGTCATCTCTGGGAGTTTAGGCTTGGTCGGGGGAGGTTTCGGGCGCGGAATCGCCCTGCAATCGCGGCGCCGGCGCGCGCGGGCCGCGCAGGTCGATGACCACCGTGTGCGCCAGCTTGTCCTCCACCGCCTGGCGGTTCGGATCCCACAGGATCTGCAGGAAGCCCAGGCCGCCGGTGGCCAGGCCCGCGGCGTAGCCGCCGTAGCGGCCGAAGCAGGTCATCAGGCCCAGCGGCTTGCCGGTGAGCTCCACCACGCGCAGGCCGAACAGGCGCTTGCCGACCGTCTGGCCCTGCCACCAGAACGGCAGCAGCGAGAAGTACGCGATCGCCCAGCCGAAGCGCAGGCCCAGGCGATGCAGGCGGCGCAGCGCGTCGTCGCGCCACTGGATCGGCCGTGGCTTGCGCGCCTGCGCCAGTTGCGACTCGAGCTCGCGGATGCGGCTCGCGTCGCGCGCCTCCTGCTTCTCGGCGACGCGCAGCGCCACCTCCGCGGCGGTCGCCGACGCGGCCGATGCGGCCCCCGATGGCACCGCCACGTCGTCGCCGTCGTCGTCCGCGACCGTGGCCGCGCCCGGCGGATCATTGCGATGCTCGACCCACCGCGCGCCTTGCTGGAAGGCGATGACGACCAGCAGCGCCAGCGCCGCCCACATCAACACGCCGCGCGAGCGCGGCCGGCCCGGCAGCGGCCGGCGCAGCTGCACGGCCAGCGCGCCGATGCCGGCGACGACCCAGAACATCCCGGTGGTCGACAGCAGGCCGATGACGGCCAGGTCCACGCCCATCGCCAACGCGCGCCGGCCATGCGGCGCCAGCGGCATGCCCAGCAGTTCTGGCGTGACGTTCAGCGCCTCGGGGCGTACCCAGGCCGACGCCCGCGCATGCTCGATGAGATCGGTGCGAGCCATGGTTCAGGCGTCGCGGGGGATCAGTCGCAGCGCGCCGTCGGTGTCGGCGCGCACGCCCAGCCGCGCGTAGTCGCGCTCCTGCGCGTGACGCGTCGCGAGCGGGCGCGCGTGCGTGGCGGTGATGACGATGACGGTGGCGCCGGCCGCCTCGGCCGCGGCGATGCCGGCGGGCGCGTCCTCGAACACCAGGCACGCGCTCGCGGCCACGCCCAGGCGCGTGGCCGCCAGGACGAAGCAATCGGGTGCCGGCTTGCCCTGGGTCACGTCCTCGGCGGCGACCAGCAGCGGCGGCGTCGGCAACCCGGCGGCCGCGATGCGGCGCAGCGCCAGCCCGCGCGGCGCCGAGGTGACGACGGCCCAGCGATTCGTCGGCAGCGCGGCCAGGAAGGCTGCGACGCCGGCGATGGCCGCGATCCCTTCGACGTCGTCCATCTCCTCGCGCGTGATCGCCGCCGCCTCGGCCTCGGCGTCGACGCCCGGCAGGCCCAGGCGGCGCACCGTCTCGACGCTGCGCATGCCGTGGATGGTGGGCAGGAACGCGTCGACGTCGAGTCCGTGGCGGCGTGCCCAGCGCGTCCACACGCGTTCGGCGGCGGCGATCGAGCTGAGGATCGTGCCGTCCATGTCGAACAGGAAGGCGGCGAAGGGGCGGTCGGTCAGGTCGGTTCGGATCACGGCGGCAACACTCGTTGGCGGGCAGGCCCGCATCCTCGCACAGCGCGGCGCATCAACGCGTCGGGGCGCCGGGCGGCGCCAGGTCGAACAGCCACGCCACCGCGCGCGCAAACTCGGCGCGCCAGGCGCGCTCGTTGTGCTCGGCGCCGGGCTCGACGTGCAGCGTGATGTCGCGCGCCGCGTGATCCTGCGTGCCGAGCAACGCGATCATGCGTTCGACGTCGGGCACCGACTCGTCGCCCTCGCGCCCGCCGATGTAGAAGTACGTGCGGGTGTCGCGGGGCCACGGGTGCGCCGTCGTCTGCGCGTAGACCTCGCCCGAGTACCAGTAGGACGGCGAGAAGATGGCCGCCTTGCCGAACACCTGCGGATAACGCAGCAGCGCGTAGTGCGAGATCAGCCCGCCCATCGAGCTGCCGATGATGGCCGTGCTCTCGCGGCCCGGTCGGGTGCGGTAGCGGGCGTCGATGAAGGGCTTGACGGTGTCGACCACGAACGCCATGTACCGCTCGCCCTGGGCCGGCCCGTACTTGGGATTGGTCCACGGCGACAGCTCATGGATCCGCTCGCCGTCGCCATGGTCGATGCCCACGACGATGGCCTCGAACCCGCGCGTGCGGGCGAGCTCGTCCAGCGCCTCGTCCACGCCCCACTCGCCGACGAACGACGTGGCGTCGTCGAACAGGTTCTGGGCGTCATGCATGTAGATCACGGGGTAGCGTCGCTGCGGCGCCGACTCGTAGGACGGCGGCAGGTAGAGC
>Ga0307516_10009014_pt1 | contig 11174 bp, 12 predicted proteins | sample 19_EM_MG_FD_203310 | JGI IMG/M metagenome (GOLD analysis project Ga0307516, IMG submission 203310) | Populus trichocarpa ectomycorrhiza microbial communities from riparian zone in the Pacific Northwest, United States - 19_EM | ecosystem: Host-associated > Plants > Roots > Unclassified | place...
AACCTCCGATTGGATTGTGTATGGCTCGCTCGCCTGACCTACCATTTCGCTTCAGCAAACGTTTCTGTCGGGTGATAGTGGTCCAGCCGCCAGTTTGAATTCAACTTCGAGCACTTTGTGATGGTTCACTATCTCCATGTAGTCTTTACCTGTCCGTCTCTGTACTTTTTCAATCGATATCGGTCGTATTGCAAGATTCCTTCATTATTAAGTCGATTATGATTAATGCTACACACGTCCGTGGACGAGGGGGGAATAACGCTACAGATCTAATTGCCATACCGGCAGAAATGCAAAGCTTGACAAGGGACATGGGAACCCAAGAATCCCTTGGCGCTTTTCGACGGACAATATATATCCCCAATGGAATTCAAAACGAAAGACGAAAGGGTCAAAGGTCACTTTCCGCCCGACGCCTGAAACTGTTCTGGAGCCAGAGTGGCGTCAGTATTACACACGATCGCGAACCATAGACTCCATTGTAAGTTGAGTTCCGAACCGTCCGAGTCTCACCGCTTGTTGTTTTATCCTAGCTTTAGTAGTAGTCGAGCTCCACGTTGCTTTTGTCCGACTTGATGAGCCGCCAGCGAGTTGCAAATCGCAGGACTTGTCAGGTGGGCCATAACATGAGTGATTTATAAACTCGATTAGGGCTAATGCTACACACGTCCGTGGACGAGGGGGAAATAATGCTACAGATCTATGTATTTTGGGAGCAGTCCGCAAAGAGGGGACTCGAGAAACATGCGAGGGAATGTGAGTGGTAAGGATGACAGGAAAGAAGGCTAGCGAATTAACTTGAAGGAAGGTGTCGAATGGTATGGTAAGGAGCTGCATCGGATGCGAAAAGTGAACAATAAAAAAAGTCAATAAGAAAGCTTAAGATAAGTAAAACAACAAAAAAAACAAGAAAAACAGCTATCAAGCCGCAGACCTGAGGAACATCTCGACAGGGATAGGCTTTCTCCTGAGCCCATTGCTCCCACTGCTCGACGTACTTTCCTCGCTCCCGGCATCGCTGACGGTCTGTGTGCTTCCACGCCTCTTCAGCCCCTGCTGGCGTGGCACCTGCGCATACCCATACCCCATCGCCATCACATCCGACTCCCTTCTCGCATGTCTAAACCGCTTCGCTCCCATCGGGGACATCGGCATCGATATATGGAACCCACCCGACTTCACGGGAGACGTCATGCTCGTTCCTCGAGATCCGCGGCTCTGCGGGTTGTAGTGGTGCGTGGCCTTGCCAGTGGAAAAATAAGACCGAAGCTTGGCGGACGCGCTTAGCTGCGCATGGTCTTCATGCACAGAGGCGAGCGTCGAGGAACTCCAGCGCGATCGGAGAGCGTGGAGAGACTCGTCGCTCCCGCTTTCTTCGCTCTGAGCGATGCGGAGTTGTTCGAGGCCATGCGCTATGTCCGCCTCAAGGTTGATGGGGGAGCATGGGATGGAGAGTCGGCGTAGGGAGTTCACCCGGACCTCCGTTTCATCCAGAGGGAAGCCCAATTCTCCTTCGGGGCTCTCCACGTTGGAGTGTTGGGGGGATAGGGGTGTGGAAGGGAAGGAGGGGGAGAAGGGTGACGGTTGGGAATAGAAGCTCTTCGGGCTGTGGTCGGTATTACTGTTCTCATCGTAGAAAGAGAGGGAGAAAGCCGAGATATCGTCGTCGGAGAATACAAAGGTGTCTTCGTCGACGAGTACACAATCTGCGGGAATGCTGGATCGGGGCGGCGGTCGCTGTACCGGAGGAGGGGTAACGAAAAGAGCCGGCGATGTTCGCTTCGCTTTTTCGGAGTTCGGTGAAGCAGAGTTTGGTGAAGGAGATGTAGGGACCGGAGGAGGTGGGTACTTGGGTATGAGAAAGCTGTTACGCCGCTGGCGCCGAGGGAAAGAGGGATCAAGCTGGGCGTTAGGGGATGAGCGTGAGGCATGGGAGGTTGGTGACATGGAGCATATCGAGTCGGGCCGTGACTTGTGAGGGAGTAAGACGGAAGTCTGTGAAGGCACACGGAGAATGTCGGAAAACTCGCGTGCATACCACTCAGAGTCTGAGTAATCGGAACCACATGTGGATGCCGCAGGTGAGAGAGGAGTAGGAAGCACCTCCGCTTCGGTCTCCAGAAAGAGGCCGGTGGACATGGAGCAATATGACTCGTCATGCGTAGGGAGGGGATTAATTTTGGTAATGACAAGGGGTTTGACGGGGGGCAGTGGTTTTGGATAATAATACGAAAATTCGTCGTCCGACGAGGACGGTGTTATTGGGAGGCCAGCCGAGGGCCAATCTGGACTAGAGCCAGATGTCATCGATAGAGTGGGAGACTCGGATCCTGCCCGACTTTGATCATGCGTGTACGTGGAGGTGGGCGTTGGGATGGGAGGGTGAGGAAATCGGAAATCGGAATCGAGGAACTTCAGTCGGAATGAATCCGGACTTGGTGTAGACGATGGGGGCGGAGAAGGTGCGGGTCTCGGTGAGGATAGCTGGGTAGGATTGTGCTCTGAAATATCGTTGTCGCAGTGGACGAGAGCAGCGCGAGCGATGCGGACCTCAGATGGCGACAGGTTGACATGTCTCCGTTTGGATTTTGTCACAGGTGTGCTGGTGCAAGTTGGGCTTGAACTCGGAGAGTGAGCCGAAGAGGATGACCTTGATGAAAATCGACGTTCGTCCTCCTCGACGATGATGGGTAGAGGTTCGTCGAACGACGTGGAGGGGCAGGGTCTAGTGGGCCGCTTTTGTGTGCGGGCCTGACGCCTCAGAAACATGTCTCTGGAAAAGACTGAGAAGTTTTTAGAGTCCAAGTAAACGAGTATGGGAGATTGGAAACATACAGCTGGATACGGTCGAAGGGTTCATGACGGAGTTCGTTATAGTCTAATGGATTTGTGATGGCTTGTCGAGGAGATGATCTCCAAGAGATGCTGGAGGTAAATAACGAAGCCATTGAGCCGTAGCCTTGCTTTTATAAAAACAACAATGACCATTGCTGGCCATTGTCCTTCAGGAAACAAACGCTCGCCAAATTCCCTTTTTGGGATGAATGCGGAGATCGAATTCCACGTGGGTCCATTGTTCATGAACAATGCAGCAAAAGGCTCCGGAGTCGGGAGCAGCAGCAAACCACACAGGGGAAAGCAGCCAATAGGACTTGACATTGTGGATCCATAGTGATGCCATAAAGATCTTTGCGTTTCATTCTTTATGTGGCTCGTAAGTACGGGAAGTACTTTCTGGTATTACGATGGGATTACAGTGGGCTCACGGCAGCTTCCTCCTGTGCCAGGGACTCTCCGTAAGTGCCAGATCGAGTGCACCCTCTAACCTTCAATAAGCTCCATCACGCATCATCTTTCCACTTGATCATCCATAGTCAGTAAAGTACCTCGGCTTTTCGACGCGAATGCATATCATTTTCTTCAAAGCCTCTAAACACCGTCATTCCGGCATACTTACACCCCTACGACTTACTCAACATGATGGCGCGGCGGAATGGGTTGCTAAATCGGGACAAACTAAAGTCTCATGATCAAATACTGTACGTAAACACAAGCAGCTTGCACAGCCACGTTCAAGTTGAGCTCGAAACCGAAGTTCGGCGTTCAGTAAGTCACTTTAGTAAATCGCCCACTCAAGGCGAGTCAAGGTTGAAACCGAAAGGTTGACGCCAGAGTCTGGATGCCCGATAGATGCGCCCAGATATTGTCTAGAAACTTGTCTACTGAGTAATGCACACACCAAAGTTCTAAACCCTGTAACGGGAGGGCACACATTCATTGGCAATTTAAATCACTGCTCACTGATCTCATCTGCAGGCGATGACCACCTACAAAAGCATCATCGGACGTGATAAATGGCCGTACGTTTTCTCCGCGTTCAGCGGTCGATCAGCGCTTCAGCAATCACACAACGGCGCGGATCCGAATAAGTTCCGGTTCGTTACGAATGAACTCTCAACCTCCCACCTTGCTCCCACCATCACCAGTGCTTCCCCTATGTTCATTGCTGCTGATCCTATAACCACCGCTAGGTTAGTTTACATAGGTACAACTATCCTTCTCTTGTTGTACGGTGCGCAACCTCGTCAATTCGGGATTCTAAGTACGTCCGTTGACTTCGTGATCCTCACAAGGCAGGCGTCTTTTTCACCCTCGCCGTGATATGTCTTCACTATTTGCTCGCCAAAGCAAAGCGGAGCTGGGTCGTGTTGGGCTACACAATAACTTCCCTTATGGTCACGACTGCCTTTCTTGTTATATCCGCCAAATTGGGAGAGCTGGTCTTGATAGAGATCGCCGTCAATCCTAACAAAACAGCCAAGGTTATTCGTTGGGTGGAATTAACGCAGCAGGTGCTATATATATTGCAAGTTTCACTTGCGGACAGTCTTCTGGTGAGTGACCATCCATATCTGAGCACCAAGATCTCTGAACGTTCGTCAGGTATACCGGCTTTGGGTCGTCTGGGGAGGAAACTATGCGATCATAGCCATCCCATGCATGTTGTTCGTCGGTTCCTTCAGTGTGTCCCACTGATCCCTCGTCCCCCCGTAACTTTCTCTCATACCCTCCGATCATAATTCTGCAGCTTCCGGTATCGTTGGGGTCGCTTTATTCAATCAGCAAGAGGCGAAACACATACTAGTTGTCAAATTGGGTATCGGATTCCACTCAGTCTCCCTCGCCCTCAACGTCATTTCGACTGCATTGATCGCTGGCCGGCTGCTTCGCCAAAGCATGATCATTCGAGATTGCAGTGCTGACCACGGCCGTCAATACCTTTCCCTCACGGCAGTTTTCGCAGAATCCGGGGCGCTGTATACTATTTCTGGGCTGATCTTCATCCCACTTTACGCGATGGGGAACCCACTTGTGATCGTATTCTCGGTTTTCTTCGGGGCCTCGGCTGTAAGCCTGGGTTTTTTGTTTGTCCTTTTCTAACGATTGACTGAATATGTTGTTTTTTGTCTTCCACCAGGCTATCGCGCCAATGCTCATTTTACTCCGGATAGCTCTGGGAGTTGCATTCAAACACGAGACCCAACCCACCAACGCGGGTCCCGTATTCTTCTTGAAATTTGGTGCACGGACTAGTAGCAGTGATAAAAATGAAGATGTACCCCTCCGTCCATTAGCCGTGTCTACAAATTTCTAGTTTGATGCAGTATGTATCTAAGTACAAGTATCTATATCGTAAACCTTGCTCACGATGTCATGATGATTCGGGACCGCATCAATATATACACGAGGAATACTAGAAAATAGTTGACGTTATCGGCGTGAGTTTCAACTTTCAGTACTGTCCCTATCTGTATGGAAGAAACGTAACGCGTAACGGGGGCCCCGTTTCTTCACCAGCGGCGTGACATAAGCCGCCAGAAAAAACCCTAAGCTCACGATGCAAGTTTGAATTGCACAAAAGTAGTTACAAAATCACCAAAGTTTCAAATTGAAAGTAGCCTGTGCCATTCCCAACTTCGGCACTTGTCATATGCCTACTTGTTTCTGATTCTGGAAAAGGTCACGCATCACAGCCCAGCCGTTTCTAGTAACCCCGCCGTTGGGCCTGTCACGGTCGGATCAGCCGTTTCTTCCATACAAATAGGGACAGTAGACGGAAGATCGGCCACTTTTGAATAGAGTACATATACGTACTTAGTCTCTCGTAGGCAGACACTTAAATCATGATGACAAGTCGATCACTCTATAGAATCAATCAAGGCTGACGGGAGTTGCCAAAGTATGTAATACATAGCAGGGATCGATCAGGAACGCTGGGCTGCCTGATCCGAGAAGTCGGGCTGTGTTATATTAGATTCAGAGAGATTCAGAGGCTAAATCTATTCTATGACAATCGACCCTTCATCCCCCTTATCGCTTGAATGCAATGGGTCCGAGTGGGAAATCCCAAGTTCAGTGCCCGCCGGACTTTGACACAATTCATAAAAAGCCCCTTCATCCATATATGAGGGGAATCCCTGGCAATGGGCTCACTGCAAGTCGATTCGACATTGGCGTTTGACTCTGCGGACCTCTCTTCAGCAGTCTTCATCCGGAACTGTATAATATGTGAGCCCCATAGTCTTAGACCTTCTCGCTCATGGCGGGATGGACATGAATCTGCAGATGCAGCGATTAGCTTCCACGGGTACGAATGGTTGCATCATCTGCGGTTTGAAGTTGGATATATCTGGAGGTCAGTATAAGCTTGGAGACGGTCGTTAGCGCTCCATGTGGCAAACATGACGTCGCCCTCATCTATATTCGGGCAGGAAGGCACCTTCATCTCTTGTCAAGTGGCAGTACCTGTTCTCGCGCTATACTGGCATCGCCACACAATTGTGAGTAGACGTACTCTGCCTCCATTTGGAACTGATTCTCATTCCGTAGGGCCAGCGCCATTTTCTATACAAGACACGACACGTCAGCGAGACTATGTCGACGCTGGAGCATGTTCGAACTACTCAGCGCCCAGAATCTCATTTCCTCTCTTGAAATCAGCTTGATCCATCGTGGTCCGTACCCGTTCTCGTCTCCACGTCATCCTCCAATTGTTTACTCGTGACAGTGATGGCGCTGTATGAGGGCAATACTCGCCTCGTCGTCTTTTTGACTCTGCTCGTTGCTGCGGCGTATGCCAATTCCGTAATATGGGGGTTCATTGCACTTCAGCAGACGGAAGTCTGTGGAGCCTGCATGGCAACGAACCCTTCTCCCGCGTTTGCCTACCTCGGGTGAGTTCCTCGTGATGGAAAAATAACCCGTCTTTCATTAGCTGATATCCTATTTCTCTGTAGCGCCATGCATGTCTTGGTGGGGTGTGCAATGTGGTCTCTCATCTATCTGAAGTACTATAAGGAAACGAAGGTACCTATCCTAGTGCGGGTGATACGGGATGGGTCTTTCGCGTTAGGGGCAAGTCTCGGTACGTGTCGTCCATAGTCCCGAACGCCGGCCTCTTGACTGACAGATAGCGACTCTTTTTAGCCATGTTCATGGGGATACTGGCCAATACGTATATCACCAAACACAGTATGTACCAAACGTACATCTATCAGGCAATTACACCGTACGTCCCTTTCTGTCGTGACCCGTTATTGAAATGATTAACGTGGGTAACTCAGCCTGATCCTGGTCACATTCGCTTCAGTTGTAAGTGATAATCTGATCATACTTGCTGTCGTGTTCCTAATGGCCAATATGTCCAGAACTGCCGTATCATCGCAAGCATGCAAAAAGTGACGAGAACGGGTGGCAGCAACTCTTCCGTAGTCGAATTCACATCCGATTATGAGATTGAACAAAACTCATACCCGACCTTGTTTACAAACAGGATACCCGTGTAAATCTGATACATTACTTATTGGAATTTCCAGTGCAAAAATACAAAAGAGCTGGAATTAAATCTACCGATAAATACTCTTGAGTTGCGTTTCAACCGCTTCTGCAGACATTTTGATATCTAGAAGAGAGCATGAGTGTCTGTGCGTGAAAAATGAGGAGAAGCATGCATTTTTGAGGGTCTATAGAACACCGCATTAGAATTCAATGAACGAGACCAAAAGAGAGGAGAAAAACTCACTCTTGCTAAACTCTTTATCGCGATGCCTCTGTGTGAACCGCTGTAAGCTCGGTATCACTAGCTTCACGACATCCTCTGCCATCTGCTCCCTTCCTTCTTCGTCATCCTCCATTACCTTCGCCAGCTTGTGCCGCTCCATGACTTCTTCAAGCAGATCAAAGAATCGCGTGAACTTCTCCTTTGTAGCCGACTTGTTGGCCTTCTCTTTAGGATCGTCGGTGAGCGTCTGCATCAGCGGAGAGAAGTTCGCGTCGAAGTAGCCTGCCTGGGCAGTACGGAAGTTGGATTGGAGGAAGTCTAGAGAAGTCTTGGGTAGGAGAGACGGGAGGGTTGGATGGGTGGGCTCGAGGAGGTGTTGCCGAAGATAAGAGACATTGTTAAGGAGGAAGATAGCGGCAAAGGTCGGTCGTTTCGAGGTACGTGAAAGGGTGCTGAGGCTCGCAACAGCAGTTGCGACGACATCCTCTTGAGATGCTGATTAGCTGGTGAGGATAGTTCTTAGGTTGCTGCGACCTACGGACAAAGTGTTCGAGAACGACTGTCTCGTCGCTTTCCTCAGTCTTGGCCGTCATCCCCACTCGTACACCTTCACCCATCTTCCAGTTTCCATCACCAAGCTTCAACAGCGCCGCACCAACAGCAGACTGTACCTCAGGTAGCCGCTCCATATACTTGACTGTCTAAAATATATCCCGTGAACGAATCATCGGGATGTCGCCTCGAACAAACATACCGAAATTACGAAATCTGCAACACCTGTCGTGACCAACTCCCCGCCCTTTCCCAAGGCTCCAAGTTTCAGATCCGCCAGAAATTCGGGGAAACTGCGGAGACACACAGACCGAAGTGTTTGGAGACCCTCGTTGAACTCGTTTGTGTCCTTACGAGAATCGCGCCGGGCAAGAAGGTCATCCCATCTAGGTTGGAGGGATATTAACTCTTCGTAAGCTGACAGTGCGAGGAAGCTGTATTTTTGCAGAGATTTCTTGATAAACGTCACAAGTGAAGTTAGAGCCTTATTGAACAGCTTGATGAGTGGAGATAACAAGACCCCGTATGAAGAGGCCAGAAGTGTTGGGTTGGCGATGGGTGTCAATTGTGATAAAAGTTGGTATTCATCCTTTCTTGTGAATCAGCACAGGAGATGCAATACGAGATCACCGGATGCGAACCTCAGCAACCACCAGTAATACCTCCACCCACTTCCCGAACTCTTTCCCGGCAGCAATGACATCAACAGTGTCAGCACGGTCGATTACGCGCTTACCCTGCCCTTCGAGGCATTTCACCGCCCAAGATCCCCTCATGTCGGCGTATCCGTGTTGAGCATCTTGCAAAGCGGTTTGGATAACAGGCGCTGCGGGATGGGATGGATGTGTCGTCGGAAGCGGGAGCCCACGGAGAAAGGAGACAAGTTGGCGAAGAGTGGCGAGGACGGAAGATGGAAAGGGAGCCATTGTCCATTCGGCTCCTGGAGATGGGGTTGGCCCTGAAGAGACCTCAGCGACAAGCTTGGTGTAGAGTTGGGCAAGTTTCTTTGCTCCGGTTTCAACGAGACGTGCCTTGATGTCAAGATGAGACGAATAAGCCTCAAGAACGAAGGTAATAGGACTGACGGCATCTTCCATGTCGACATTCGACGACTTGAATGCGATACTAGCATTGAGACGCTCCATGGCCTCTTTGTAGCTGTTGAGCTGTCCCATTTGCGGACTGTAGGCGCGTTCACCATTCAGTCAACGGATAATCCCCATTCATAGCTCACCCTCGCAGAATCAATGCCTCCTCTGCGGCAACCCCGTCATGGTTACTGGCCACCTCTTCAATCTTCAGCAGCGTCTTGTCGATGTCTGCCAAACGATCAGACCAAGCAAGATACAGCTATAGGCGTGGAGACACACTCGAAGCACGGCGATTCAGAATCTGGGTTGCTGTGTATAAGGGTAAGATAGACTTTTCGAGCTTTGCTAACCGTGTATCGAAGCTGTCGAGTAATGCTGGTTGGGTAAGCAATCACCGATGGTGAGACCAATAGAGGGGACGCACAGATCATTCGTTTTGAAATCTGGTGAGTTTTGTTCAAATTCTGGTCGAGCTGAGATAGAGATTAGATATAAGTCGAGGAGCAACTATCTTGAGAAAATTTACCAACTCTATCTCTGCCGTTTCATCATCCATCATTATCCACCGGAGCCGAAAATGTGCTCTTATATACGAAATGTTGAGATATTGGGCCTCAGCGGAAGTGGAAGGTTTGAATGTTCAAACGCATTGTGGACAGCAACAAGACAACTGGCACGATATACCCTGCCCTAAACGTGACACGTGCTTTACCCAGTTCCCCACCGTATCATCAATAATTATTCTGTATCACAGTCATTGGTTCAAGCCGCATTGACGACACACTTTGCATTTCTTTCGCCACGATCTTCGGAGACTGCCGACTGACTTGTAATAGTGGGCGGCTTGTTCACACACACAGATTGGCTCACAACAAGTCCATACTGCTACTTAGGTAGTACGGTAGCACGTCGGCAGTCAGGGCAACAGAGCCGGCTGTCCCAGTCATCTGATCAAATGAGGGTGCACATTTGACTTATGAGACGCGACCCATACTTCATACCATTTTCAAGTCCTCCCTAAATTATATAATCTGACAGTTCCGAAGCCCCGCTCCGAACGACGTGGAAGCAACGCCTGAATGAAATCAAGAAGTGTCGCCAGCACCGTCGATCCATCCTACAGTCTGACACTTGCTGTCAGGAATTGTGTGTCATCTCCTACGTTCGAATCCGCGGCCTCGCGCCCACCTTCTCCTGGATTTTTCCAAGTACCTGGCCGGTGAATCCTTTTTTCCTTCTTGTCATCTGAGAAACTCTACTCCTCTGTCAATCAAAGTAAGTACCTGGAAACAAGTCAGCGACAACCTGCCAATTTTTTTTGCATTTTTCGATGTGTTCTTTCTGGATAGCTATCTTAATATGTTCATCCTCCCTCATTCTTCATCAGCAAATCCCGGTCATGCTACATAGCACTACATAGTGCTGTAGTGAGCTGTAGTGCTGTAGTGTGTGTATATTATGTCTGTAGTGCTACGTCGCAAATGGGGTCACTACCAAGATATCACCAACCACTATAGAGTGCTACATTGCACTACATAGGAGGGCAAGCACAACATATTATACAATAAATCATCCTATAGTATTCACGAAGATCAGAGAGACAGAAGTTGTAATAAAGGGCATGACATTAAAATCTACTGTACACAATTTTACATACAGACACAGGAGAATGAATTGATGAACACACACGGCACGCCACCATGCTGACGACTCGCTCGGCTCCGCTAGCTGCATCCGCCACCACTCACCTCACCGCTTGGTGATGTTCTGTTCCTCCATGCCGTCCCTCCTCTGCTTGGGTCCAGCACCTGCAGATTTCATTAGTGGGAGACATGGGAGGGGTGTGTTACAATTTTACTTACTCCGAACCATGACTGTTTCCTTTTTACTCATCACTCCGACCCGATCGCTCCCGACTCATCTCATATGACATACTTACTGCGCTCTCAGTCAGCTTGACTGCGGAGTTT
>Ga0307516_10009015_pt1 | contig 11174 bp, 2 predicted proteins | sample 19_EM_MG_FD_203310 | JGI IMG/M metagenome (GOLD analysis project Ga0307516, IMG submission 203310) | Populus trichocarpa ectomycorrhiza microbial communities from riparian zone in the Pacific Northwest, United States - 19_EM | ecosystem: Host-associated > Plants > Roots > Unclassified | place...
ATAATAACAAAGCCAAACTCCAAAAATAATTAAATTAAATTAAATTAATTTCTTCCTTTAAATATTCCCAGAGAAAACCAGAAACCATTCTGAGTAATAAACTAAACTACTGAAGAGTCTAGACATAGAGAAACCCATTTGGCAATTCTTTGGCAAGAGACAAGAGAAGAGAGAAAGAAGAGATGATACTGGTGGCGATAATGGCGGAGCTGATGGAGGAGTACACGGCGTTGCTGACAAGTGTTTTGGAGCATTTGTTTAACGAGGCACCTTTTCCAAGAAGGGTTCGTTTTCTCATACTCCATAACCTTCCTTTTGCTTCCTCTGCTCATCCTCCTCTACTTAGACCTCCTAACTAGACTTCACTGAATACTATAAATATATTGTTAACAGGGAGTTTTCTCCCCTCCCACCAACCTCTTTACTGAAGCTTAAATTCTTGAGGGATTTGTTTTGCTCTGTAAATTGTTGGAGAGTTTATCAGAGATTTTTCATATATTATGTTCCTCTCCCACTGCTCATCCTCGTTGTTTTGCTCTGTAAATTGTTCGAGCACTCCACAGTTTCAGATTAGCTGGGTTTGATTTTGTAATCTTTTTCTTAATCCATTGTGTTATCTTTATAGATTAATTAATTAGATTTTCTTTTAAATTGATTGAGTGAAAGGATTTCTTTTATATATGTGGTAGAAATTGGAATTATCCCTCTTTTAGTTCGTGATTAATTTTATGTTCATATATATATATATATATATATATATATATATATATATATATATATATATATATATAATGTCTCTTGGCATTTTGGAAGACGGGAATTAACCAAGCCTTGTCCATTCTTCTGATGAGTTCTAAAACAATGGGTGAGTTTTTCTTTACGATTTGGCTTTGTTTTGACTTCTTCAAAAGAGAGAGGGACCGAGTTAGAGTGATGGAGACTGAATCAACCTATGAACAAATCAAAAGATGAGTGTAACTTTAAATTTATTTTTGATATTTTTAAATTTATTTTTAATATTATCGTATCAAAACTATATAAAAATACTAAGAACAAATATAATTGGTTGCACCGCTGCAACTTCTCCATGTCTATGTTCCACGCTCAGAGTCTTCTTAATTAATATTGTTTTTACCATAATATTAAAGGTATAATGACGTGGGTTGGACATGTTTCTCACTTTGTGTTTCATAATCAAGCTCAATGGATGGTTATAGCACATTAGGAACAATTAATTGAAAGAAAATCACTAGGATGATGAAGTGGACATAGTTTGAGGACTTGAAATATTCAATTAGGAGTATAGGGACTGAATTGAAATGCATCCTAGAGTTTGTGTATGAATCAATAATATAACTTTTCCTTGATCATGCTTAATAATAAGAAGCCAAATGGTATCATGCAAGTTCCTTTCAAAATGGAAAGTTTTGGACACAGTTATTAAACTCAGCTTGGATTAATAGTGAGATCGCCAATTTTTTTTAAAGATCATTTTGATTTTTAAAATAAAATTTTTAATTGAACCGGGTCAAAAATTCACTTAACTCGTGTTTACTTTTGTATTAGATTAATTCTTGGGTTAAGTTTAATAAATATGATTTTGAATATTATAAATATAAAGCATTATTCATTTTGGTTTTTATCTATTTATATAATTGTAGTAATTTTTGTTTTTTAAATAATTTTTTTATTTTTAAAAGTATTAAATTGATGAATTTTAAATATTTTTGATAATTTTAATGTATTGATTTTAAATTTTATTATATTTTAATTAAACAATACTTAAAAATAGATTAGACACCCGTAATATCAATCACTACTAAACTCATGTTTGATGGGATAATGATTTCACCTTTCCTTTCAAATTTTCGTGATAATGTGCTTGGTTTTCCTCATGAAAAGGACAGTACAAGAGTTCTCTGTCCTTGTGAAGATTCTTTGCTTGATATGGTCATCTCTTCGTGCTTTTAGATTGTTCCAAAACAATTTGAAATCAGCTAAATTGCTCTATCATTGTGTATCCATTGAAAAGTCGTCTTCAAGACACAATTTTGGAGATGATGATGTCTTTATGGTGTTCAGGAGTTAAGATTATGATTGTTTTTTAAAATAGATTAAAATAATATTTTTTTTATTTTTTAAAATTTATTTTTAATATCAGCACATTAAAATGATTTGAAAATATTAAAAAATATATGAATTTAAAACAAAATTTTTTTTTAATTTTTTTTAAATTGCTTTTAAAACGTAAAGAAAAATAAGTCTTTTAGATTCTTGAAATAATCTAAATTCCAAGAATTATTACTCAACCAAGACATTATAGTTTTAAAATTACACTATCATATAGGGCCTAGTCTAGTTGTGTTCTTATGAATGTATAGATCTTGATACAACTCGTGATGGGGTTAAGGTTGATTTTTTTTTTTGAAAAATATGTATAGATCTTTAATGTGTTTCTGAGATTTTTTTTTTACTCTTTTTTTTTTGTCATTGTAATTTATAAAGAAAAAGAAGAGAGAAAAAATGAAAAAATAATAATCAAAGACATACTAAAACTTCAATTGTGTCACCACCAGTATCATTATAAAGCTTTCGACAAAACGAATTCAACAATACCACGTAAGGTTACCAAGTAAAGACACTTGCCGCTAAAAACAAGTAAGCCACCTACTATCTTTGAGCGACAAACATATTTTTAAAACCCGGCCCGATGGGTTAACCTGGGACTTAGGTTGGGTTGAAGCAAAAACCAGCCAGGAATTTGGCCTGGTAAAACCCGGTAGAACCGGGTAAACCTGGATGAGACCCGACTGTTTTTTTTCTAAGGAAAACATCACCATTTCAGAGTGGTGAATTAAAAACCACTTATTGTAAAATGAAGCAACACCAAAGACAAAAAACCTAATCTCTCCTTACTGCCCCAATACCTTTTTAACCATACCAGTTGCAAAGAAGAGCAGAAGGAGTCTAAGCCACATGTAAAGACTTCAAGGCAAGCCATACCTGGTTTTTTTTCCTCTCTTTAATTTAACGTATTAACATATGGTCGTTAGATTCATGATTGTATTTGCAGTTGTACTAAGAAGTTGGCATTGCTGATTTGCTAATTTGAACACACGAGTAATATCACTATTACATTTAATAGTTTTACCGATGAAATGTTCTGTCGGTATTTACTCTACCATTCCGTCAACGCGTATTTTATCGACTGATTCACAGATGGAAAACGTTCATCGATAAACCTCTTGTTAATAATTTCTTTTCTGTCAGCATTTCTGTCAGTAAAAAAAACCCGATGGTTTTACAAACGGAAAATGTGCACAAAAAAATTACTTGCTTGGATATACCGATGGAATTATTCCGTTGGTGATTGGAAGTGGCATTTGGAGTAATTTTATTACACTATGTAATGTACTGACGGAATAAGTGATGTAATAGTTGAAGTGACATATGTAGTAAATGCTTTCCAACTCTCTATAATATACCGACGAATTGAGTCCATTGGTAACTCCGTCCGTAATAATTAAAAATTATATTTTTAAAAAACATCAATTGAACAAAAAAATAAAATTGTATAAAATTTAAGTATGTAAAAATAAATTATCTTAATATACAAGCCAAATATTCATTACAAATTTATATGCTCAAATAAAATTAAACTAGAACAAAGGTGACGCTTGAGGAGGAAGAGGAGGAGACTTGTCGTTCCCAGGACCATAGGGCCAAAAAGGAGATGCACATGTAGCACCTATCTGTGATTTCATATCTATGATCATTCAACAAAGTTTTTCATAATCTGTAGAGAGTCGTTCATATTTTTCATTAAGATGGATCGTATGTTCTTGCAAGGTCACGAACTCCCGAGACTCGGTGCTCGATATCGATTGCGAGCTCCCAACGATTAAGACACTATGGTCCATCCGCAAGTTCTCAATAGTAGTGTTGGAAAGTCTATACACCCGATTTTTATCAGGTCCACTAGACGATTCTACCTCCATCCACAAATTCGAGTGGGTCGAAGGATCGTCCCCGTATCTCTCTCTCAACCGACTGTTATATGTCTCCTGGAAATAAGAAAAATGAAATCATCAAATTCAATTCAAGAAAATAATGACTTACGAAAGAAAATGGTTGAACATACCATAACGTGTTTGTCGACAAACTATTGCATTCCTTTTTGGCGGTCTTCACTCTACACGTGCTTCTCCATAAAAAGCTCCATCGAGCTTGGCTCACGTCCAAGAGTCGTAGCCTGTAAGAAAATAAATGTTGCCAGTTAAATATATTTATAAATAACAACTAATTAATTAAAGATAGATATGATTAAAATTAATCTTACCATTTGCTTCGCATGCGAAACGAACGGAACAAAGTCGCCAATGTGTGTGGTAACTGAACCGTGAATTTGCCGGCTCCGGTTCCCCACACCGGAATGTGAGCATCGTGTGAAACGTTAGGATGTCACGTGCTGAATATATTCCGCCCATATATTCTCCAGGATGTATGGCAATCTGAAATCTTTCCAAACCTCCACGTCATTCTAGCCTGGTAGAGTGTTTTCTCTAGCATATTTTTTAGATTGTTTTATGCCTCATACCAAAAATCATGCAACTTACATGATACAAATGTATTCTATATGAGTTGATGACAAATAAAATTTTAATATTTAAAATAAAAAAAATATTGTATAGCTTTCGATGTTACCTAATTGCAATATAATTCTCCCAAACCCTCATTCGATGTTACCTATGTGCAACGTAATTCTTCCAAACCCTCCTCGCAACATTGTCATCTGCTCTATCCTACTTCAATTTAGCTTTATATTAAAAATTTATAAAAAAATAAATCAATAATTTCAATAAAGTAAAGGAATTAACATAAAAAGTAGTTAAATTTTAAGTTAACATTAACTTTAAATCTTGTAAACCATACATCGACATGAGGTTTCCAATCAGGAAGTTTGGAAGCCTGGCTCCATTTAAATAATAGAATTTTCATCGATGATTTAAATGCCGATGTTATTACTCGAGTAGCCTCAATATTTATGAACCTGAAAATCGATAAATTTAATGAAATATTATTTGTTCATAAATTATTAAACACAAACCAACTTAAGACAAAACAAACTTACATTGAAATGTCGTCCTTTCAATGCGCCTCGTACTTGTGGGTGTATGGATCTCGCTGTGAAGGGACATCGCTTCTATGTTGTGGAACCACACTCAAATAGGCAACATTGTGAGTCGACGCATGTGCATCTTCTTGGTAGTAGTTTCACAATTTTAATATGACAAAATATGACAAAATTTTCTATCAATATTTGTAGTAGTTTCATAATTTTAACACATACAAGATATCAATGATTGAAGGTAATTGGATTCAAATATCCTTTACAAAAATGTTGTAGACCCAAGACCTATTTATTTTTGTGTAAATTGCAATATAAGCTTAGCAATACTAGTTATTTAGATACAAGTTATTTAATTTTATAAGGAAATCCTAACCATTGATTTCAAATTAATGGTTTTTATTTCACAAATATGATTAAGACTTAGCAATCTTCATTGTAAGGTTGAAACTAGTGATTTCTCCATTGGTTTTTAAATATAGATCTTATATCTAAATATGTTTTCCTTTATTTAAATAATTTAAATAAAATTTGATCTAAAGATTTAGATTAGTTTGTTTATATATTAGATTTACTATCTAGATTCCATTCTTCTCTATTGATTTATATTGGCTTAAACTCATATGTGATGCAAAAAATTACCATATAAATATTTAAAATTTTAAAATATTTCATTTCCATAAAGGTCATCTTCAAGCATTGGTGTTGTTAGAAAATTTTTCAAACAGAAAGTATTTTGATTGTTACATATTATTTGTGAATATCATGTGAGAATAGCAACCAGTTGTTGTTGTTGTTGTTGTTGTTGTTGTTGTTCTTATTATTATTATTATTCAAGTACTTCAGACAACTTAAGTCATGAAAATGCATGAAAACCAACTTCTTAGCAAATACTAGTTCACACACCATAAATACACCTCTTTCTTTTACAATTATATTATTTTAATTTTTTGAGAGTCCATAAAGATATTCAATATGCATGGAAATTCTTAGCAAATACTTTAAATGTATTTGCTTATTTTATTGTTAACTAGGTGAATATGGGTACTTAAAATGTCTTCTCGTGATGGTAATACTCCAAATAGTGATCCTTCAATGACTTAATCATCTCAACCTTTAATTTTCATATCAAGTGGTAGCAGAGTAAGAACATATTTGACATGAGGTCATTGTAGAGAAGCTCCTAAACTTAATATTGGATGTAAAAAAACTAAATTGATTTACTTATATTATGCCAAAGTTTTTACGGGTGGTGACATTAATCAATTTCAGCAATATTTAGTTGGAGCTAAAGGAGAAATTGAACAATGTCGCAAATGTCCTCCTGATGTTCAACATCAAATGCTTTTGAATCTTCACTGAAATATTGAAAAAAAGAGAGAGCTAAAGAAATGCAAGCAAATTTCAAATTATTTAATGCATAACAAAGAGAGGATGACTCGTCAATTTTAACAACTGAAGAAGTATAAAGTTTTTACCATGCTCTATAAAAAATGACCATACAAGATACTTTAGATAATGTTAATTAATGATTGATCCTTTAGTGAGAAATATTATTCAAAACAAAATATTGTTTAACACATAATATTTATTCATTAATTGAGTTTTAAATGTAGATTTCATAAATATTAATGAGATTGAAGATGATTTTAATGATGAAGTTACAAAGAAGCATGATGATGTTTTATTAGGCGTTGACAAGATTGGCTTCATTTTATTGACATTTGATTCAAATTTTGCTCCTATAAACACCAAAGAACTTGATGTGTTCATTCAACAAAAGTGAATGTGTTGTTGATTCATAATTTATGTTTATGGATGCTTTGTTTTAAATATTTCATAATTTATATTTAGTTTGTATTTTGGATATTGAATTAAATTTATGTTGTTGGTTTAAAATTTAAATTTGATTTATATAAGTGTTGCATTGTAATTTTTTTTTGGTTGACTCGGGTCAACCCAACTGACTTGTGACCTAATCATTGTACCAGGTCAACCATCGAGTCGGATTTAAAAATTATATCGATAAGTGTGGCTCATTTCTGTTACAATTGGTAACCTTCCTTGATATCTTTGGACTCATCTTATTAAGATTTTGTTATAGTACTTATAGTGTCATAATTAAAAACTCTAGAAAAATTAGTAACCATTACCATGGTTAAAAACCAACCTAGGTTCGATCAATGTCAAAATTTAGATTATGGATTATTTTAAAAATTAAAAAACATTATTTTAATTAAAAAAAGTTTGGTTGGAAATAAAACTTAACCTCAATTAGGTTTTAAATCAGCAAATCATACATAGTATTGTGTAATAAAATAATATATACTTTACAAATACCACGATTAAGACTTTAGGAGATGGAGGAGGCATATTTTATAGCATCATGGATGGTTTATACATCCATCAATACTAATAAATGACAATTTTATTTTCTTAATTAAGGCACAAATTAATTGTTAGTGGTCTTTTTTTTTTTTTAGTTTAACGTGGGTGTCCGGGCCAGCTTGCGCGCACCTCGACTAATCCCACGGGCCCTGAAGTTAACGAACATGTAAGCCTCCAGTGGCCATCATATGAGCAACCATAGGGCTCGAACCTGAGACCACAGAGAGAGCAAACCTCTTGATCCCAAATTTTTACCACTGGGCCACCACCTAGATGGTTATCTTTTTAAAATGCAATAAATGTACCTCAACAATGCTACGCCGATGCTATTAGCATTGCCATAATTAATTTGTATGTTTGTCGAAGATTTGACATGAAAAATAATTTACAAATCAACTAAGATTCGATACAAAGTATGAATCTAATAAATGATTAATTATTTTTCTCTTAGTTTCATTCTATAAAATAATTGAGGTAAATACTACTAATTATTTTCTAATTAATAAAATAAATAAATCAAGGAATTAACTAACTTAAAAAAAAATGCATATTGTTCGCTGCCTGCCTAGGAATACACTTGCAAGTAGCTAGCTAGGTATCATGTTATCATGCCTACATTAAGGTATGGAGATTAAAAAATTATTTAAAAGACATACATTCGATGATGCTTTTTGTCTTTTAAATCAGTATTGTTCAAGGAACAAGAATTTTCTCTTTTGAAATAAATATCAAGTGAAATTCCATCAGGGAAAGGAGGTGAAGGATCGATGGCAGAAGTGAGAATAATTCCAATAAATGTCCACTCGGTGTTCTTTTTAATCGAACAGTCGGATTCCAATATGCACTCGATCGGTATTCTGAGAATTTGCTAATTAATACATTAATTTTACTAGAAAAATCTGTCTAAAAATATTCACATCTGGTCCCTGTAACTTGCTGTACCTGTGGTTAAACATTAATTGAACTCTCTATTCTAATTAAAATCAATCAAATCAAAATCAATCCTTCCACTAGCATCTAATCTCAATTAAAAGCAATTTAATCATACATGTATGATGTTATGTTCTGTTGGCCCTCCTACACGTAAATTGTGGTTAGCAATAATACAAAATGCAAGTGTCATGTATTATGATGTTTTTTTTTTTTTAATTTCATAGTGATATTTATTTTAATTATGAATGAAATTATAATTATAAGATTCAATTTAAAAATTAACTTAACTCAAGACTCGAGTTGTGGATTGACTCATAAGTAAACGAGTCAACCTACACTATGCTTTCTTTTTTTTAGAAGAAAAATTAAATGATATCTTTTTAATAAAAAAAAAATCAATTCAAAATAAAACCCAACTCCAACTTAGATTTTAAATTAATAAGTTATTGAGTTGAATTGTATAGTCGGGTTTTATATCTATAGTTTAAATATACTTGTTATTGATAAATATTTGATTGTATGTAGACAAGCACGATGACAATATAAGGGGAATTAAGGAACTAGGTTTTCATTCAAACACATGTATCTTCTTATTCTTTTATCAAACAAAAATTAAACAATCTTCCTGTTTCTCCATCGATCTCCTCTCTCTGGCTACCTCTATTTCATATAGTATTGGTGTGATTGCTGGAATAATACCTTAGTTGGTTAGGATATTCGATGGTTTTGATAGGAATATATATAGTGCACCTATATTCTTTATTATTAATTTAATTAGTCCATGATGCTCCTAGCTAGATAATTGATATATAATAATTAAGTACTCATCAAAATCATATATTAATTAGGTCAAAAGATTCGTTTAATATATACAAAAAAACCTAAACATTCTATACCTTAGAGAATACCTAACAAATAACAATAAAATTAGTGTACATGCGGGAATATAACTTTGTAAGGCCTTGTGGCCGGAGAGATAATGGTGCATGTCATGTCTAGTGATTTAAAGATGGTGGAAAAGAAATTCTGATGGGTGTAGTTTAACTGATTAGTTTTTGGGTTTATTTTATATAGAGATTACTAGTTCGAGTTTTATAAATCTCAGGATCATTGGAGGTTTACATAATTGTTAATTTCATGACTCGTAGGATTAGTCAAGCTGCACGTAAACTAGCCCGGACATCCATATTAATTAATCTAAAAAAAAATGGTGGAGAAGGGAAGATTTTAGAATATATGTTGATCATCACTTTGCATCAAAACCTAGCTTTTCCAATCCAATCTATATCAAACATGACTCGTTGATATATTCCTCTTTGGCTATGTCATCAGAAACCATGTTCTCTAGACCCACATATATATCAAGCTTAGTACATAATTAAAATTTGATGGGTTTTAGATACCATTAATTAAGCCCTTCTCTCTAAGAGTTGTTTTAATTTTAATGGAAGAGGCCACATTTCCAAATGGTTCTTTGAACTTTGAAGGATGCCCACAAAGGAATATCTTCTTGGGTCTGGCTTGTCTTTTCTAGTTAAGTTTAACTCTCTCCTTTAATTTCCTTTGCTTTATACACTTAAGGGAACCCTATTAACTTCCATGGCTACCTTCTTAGAGAGAGCATTTAAGACTATCATATCTTCCATCACTCACTCCTACTTTTACTTCCAAGAAGACCACGTAAGGATCAAAAATATCAGACACAACATGCCGAAGGGGAGACCACTTTCTTTGCAGGTTCGCTTTCTTCTCCTACAACTATTGTTTTTCTTCGAGTTATTAAGGTATCTCTTGTCTGTTGCTTGAGCTTTCACCTTAGTTTTCATGTTCAACTTGCCATGCAAGAGAAAATACCAGGGTTCTATCTCTGCCTATTAGTTGAGAGCTAGCTCTTTTTTTTCCTTTTCCTTGTAAGGGTACTGGAGGAGCATAGACCTCAAAAAAGTAAAAAATAAAATAAAAACTGTAGTTTGTTCTATTTGCAATATGCCTCTAGTTGACATTAAAAAAAAAAATAAACGAAAAAGATATTGTAAGTTGGAATTCCCCTCTGCGCTATATATAAATAAAAAAAAATTAAAGAAATCAGGTTTTTCTTATATATAATATATACTTTCGGTTTATTTTTTTTAAAGAAAATTTCCTGCTATCATCTACACAGGAAATCCTTGAGTGGTAAGAGCAGAGTTTAAACCCTTCGCTCAATCCATTTGGTTTCCTATAATAGCCTAATTAAGCATGAATGTTTCGAAAGATCAAAAGGAACAAAGGAATATATATATATATATATATGTATATGTATATAGAATCTCTCAAAACCATGTTTAAACCGTGTTCTTTTGTTGCTTTTACAGACTGTTGAGCTCAAGGTCAGGATGTGCTGCGCTGGCTGTGAAAGGGTTGTCAAAAATGCCATTTATAAGCTTAGAGGTATATCTTTTGTGGAATTAATTTGGAATGGCTTACTATTCAGGGGAAAAAGAGGGTTTTTTTTTTTTTTTAAAAAAAAATTCTCGCCGATTAATTTTTAGAAAATAAAAAAATAGAAAATTCAAGGAAATACAAAAATAATATTTATAGAAAAAAATGAGAATTTTTCAATGATTGAGAAATGAAACTTTATTTTGAAATCTATAGCCAGACTCTCAGCCACTGTTTTTTTAAGAAAATAAAAAAAAAATGACTAATTATTTTCAAAATCATGAAAAACATTAAGAAATAAAAA
>Ga0307516_10009016_pt1 | contig 11173 bp, 11 predicted proteins | sample 19_EM_MG_FD_203310 | JGI IMG/M metagenome (GOLD analysis project Ga0307516, IMG submission 203310) | Populus trichocarpa ectomycorrhiza microbial communities from riparian zone in the Pacific Northwest, United States - 19_EM | ecosystem: Host-associated > Plants > Roots > Unclassified | place...
ACCAGTAACATAGTCAATGAGATTGTAGGCAATTAGAAGGGCTTCAAACTGTATACGCCATTGAGGGAAGGTTGAGGGTGTGAGTTTTTAATTAATTTGGGTTGCAATGTTTAATGCAATGAGTGGAGCATCTGTGGTGGATTGTGAATTTGTGATAGGTGGGAGAAAGTTATTTGAGTTGGGGATCGAGTTCTCGGTAGAGTGATGCTCTGATACCGTGTTAAGAGTAGCTTTTGCACAGATTGTTTACTTTCAAGAGAACAATTGTATTGCAAACTTTATTGAATACACATATCAATGTTCTATATATATACATAACTTGTAAAGTCTATTCTAGGAAAGAAAGCTTAAGTTAAGGATATATTTTCTAACGGTTACAAGCTTAAAAACAGAGTCAACATACACAGACAACTTTCCTTGTTATTTCCTAGCTGTTACATGTTTGATTGTTAACAGATTTGTTGTTGATGTGATCTTCAACATGATTCAAGGAATCATCCTTTATAAATTAAGGGGAGATTTCCAGAGTATATGTGTCTTATACCATCAGATAGCTAAAAATAATATTATTACATTATTTTAATAGAGCAAGTACTTCATGTTATGCAGTGTGCAATGGATTTGACTTTTAGTTCCATTTGTTTGATACAAACTGATTTTTTCTACTCTGCCCTCTCTTTTTGCAGTTTTGTCCGTGGGTTCCTGCAGAAAAATGGTAAATGCTGTGTGTTTTTTAGTGCATGTGTATGTGTATTCCAAAAAAAAGAGAGGGATTGATTGATAATTTTTAGCTGCACATTAGTGATTAAATGTTCCTCTATTGTGTCCATGCTAAGTTTGATTGATATAAAATAAGTAGATATTGGATGCATGTGATTTGTCTTCTAAAAATTTCTGGTCAAGTTGGTTAAGCTAGTCTCTATTTTTCTCGCTATTATACTTTGGTTTCTTATTTTTGGCCAAGGCAATAACACAATAGCCATCATTTGTGGCCTATTATTTGTTTTTTTTTTTGCACTTGATATCATCCGCTAGTTTTTTACATGTGCAATTGTCAAAGGTGCCATTTTAGGCTCTGGTTCTGATGGTAAAAGAAACATGGGCTGATCATAAGTTTATATCTCACATGACATACAGAGTAAAATGATTGAAGATGCAGCATGAAAATATTACTATGTGATCTTTACTCCTTGTATGATTGTTGTCTTGTAGTTTCCTAAAGGTGATATCCCTGAATGGGTCTGCAATGCCATGGAGGTTATCAGAATCAAAATCTCATCCTGTTGTGCTTCATTCTCTTCCTCCCATGATTCAGAATTAGAAAAGGATGCACCAACCAAGAAACTTGATGATGATGAGGTAGCATTTGACTACAAGTATGCACCAACCAAGAAATTTGATGATGATGATGATTATGAGGTATCATTTGATAATAAGCATACACCATCCAAGAAATCTGATGAGCATGAGTTCACGACAAATAATGCGGGATTTGGCAAATTTATTTTTTAGAGGGTGATTGGGAGTATGATAACGATTGTTTTTCAAAGTGCTTTCACTTGGAAAAACATTAGAATAATATTTTTTAAATTTTTTTAAATTTATTTTTGATATCAGCACATTAAAACGATCAAAAAACACTAAAAATAATTTTTAATTTGAAGTATAAAAAACTTTAAATTTTGACAAAAAGCATGTTGAAACTCATTTCCAAACACATGTAACATTAACATTATAAACTTCAACTTATAGGTTAAACAAAGGGCGGTGTAAACTTCGAATCTCATACACTACTCCTTCGTAAATTATACACATTTAGGAGATCTGTTCATTTTGTAATATTTAAGTTTATCGATCAATCGGTTTTCTGTTATACATGCTGCATATTTATAATATGTTTTTGCTTTCATTTATTGATTTATTTTGAAAAATAAGCTAAATTGTTCGATAAAGATGGATTTGCATATCTGTCTTTATTTGTTGTTGTAGATTTAATTTCATGGATTTGAAATTTAGGTGGTGATGTGGGATAAAAAAGATTTAAAGCTAAAGAATAAAGAAAAGAAGAAGCTTAGAAGAAGAAACAAGAGAAAAAGAAGAAAAAGAATAGAGGTTGGAAAAGCATACAAACTAGAACAAACAATTAGGCTTATAACTCAATAAATAGAATACCTAACAATAGCTAAATCTAGTTCAACAAATAAAGTTTAATTAAAATACTTCAACTAAAAGTTCAAATAAATTAAATAAAAAAACATATAATAAAGTCTAATCTCTCAATGGTTTGAGATACCCCCCATCGTCTATGATCATATGAGTGTGTAAATAATGTCTTGGGTCTGGTATTCCCATGAACTCTCCTAGGGTTGGAGAAACTCGACCTCGTTGAGTGTAGTTCAATGCAGCTCTAATAATGCTCCTAAAGATCATGATCAAACTGTTGTAATGTCTTTTTGATAATCTAAGTATAGTCTTAATTTGGTCGTTTAACTTTTATACTGGGATTCACTGAAATTCACCATCCCTGGTAAAAACAACTTATACATCTAAAGTAGCATTAATATGTTTCTTTTGTGTCAAAGATAAGGATAATAGGGGAGAGGTTTCAAAAGGATCATAAGTGATAGATTGTTGTATTTTATATATAACAAGGTACTTCATATTAAAAGTAGAGTTAATATCAAAGTTTTGTGGCAGTTTAATGACATAAATAGTTGATACAACTATTTGCACTCCTCATTTACAATTTACGATTGGTTTCCAAAAGACAATGTTTAGGTTTAATTTGTATCATGAAATAATCTTTAAAATTAAATGCATCATGATACTTATGTAAATCATCTCAAAATTTGTATTGTTCATTACTTGCTTGAGTATGTTTTATGATCTTGACATACAAATTATAAACTCTACAAGCAAAAGACTCAGCTGAATAAAAACTTTTATAGTGAAGAGACATAAAAAGAAGATCTATAGTTTTCTTAGATTCGTAACTATGAATACTATATGACTAAGGGTGTGGAGTGGAACAAACACTATTTGAAGTCTTAGTAGATATAGTTTGGATATAACCTAGTAAATTAAAATTATCTTCATCTTCCTCATTACATGTCAGGGGTAAGGAACACAAAACACAACATATTGCTCTAAACCTATGACGTGCTAGACGTCAAGCACGAGGGGTGATTAACATGTTTCTTTAAACCTATGACGTGCTAGACGTCAAGCACGAGGGGGTGATGAGCATGTTGGTAGATGTCAAGCATGGTAGGTGGGGAATCGGGTGGTTTAAAAGGACTAATATCATGAGACTCTTTCACGACCATATTTACCTCTTTAAGCGATTACACTAAAGAGTTTCCTAGAATTTCTTCCTCTACCACTAAAGTAGAATTATTATTAACCTTATTTTCATATTCAGTTGGACTTGTAGTGTTAATTCCTTGTTCTTGCTCATCCTCTTCATCTAGGTCACTAAAGTCCTTAGGATTGGGTTTATACTCTTGCACGCAATAATTTTCTTTTTCACCTATATCCTTATGTTCTTGGATTACTAGGGGTTTATAGTTGTAGTTGAAGAAGATATGACTGAAACCTTGACAATTAGCACATTAAACCTCTGAACTTATCCCAAACATTTCATTAACGACTCTTTTTCCCTTATCTTCTTTATAAATTTAGACATTATTAGGATTAGGTCTATATGATGGATCACTTAATAAGAACTATCATTCCTAAATTGAGATCGAAATGGGGTACTACAAAGGTCCTAATATCTTATTAATTAACTCTTTATAAGCAACTCATAATCTTACACTACAGTATAAGCTTGGTCAAGAGTGAAAGCACCTATGAGCCTAACATTTTTTCTAAAATTATTATTCAAACCTTTATAAAATCTATGTAAAGTCATGACTTTATTTTCCCTTATGGAACATCTCATCATGTAATTATTAAATTGTGTTATATACTCATTAACAAACTTGTTCCATTGTCTTATATTGTTTAATTGGTCTAAGAGCTTGTTCCTATAAAACTGGGGTAGTACTTCTCTTGTAGTTTTTGTTTCATTTTGGTCCAATTAGTTATGGGAGGTTTACCTCTCTTCTCTAAACAATCCTTAACATCTCTCTAAAAAATTTGGGCTTCACCAATGAACATCATCTTAGCAAATCTAACTCTCTTATTATCAGACAAGTTATGCCACTTAAAGAATTGATCCATATCACAAATCCACGTATAAGAAATCCAAGTGTCATGATGATCGTCAAAAGTGGGGGCTTCTATTTTTTTGTCAGGGCTCATAACTCGCTCATCAAGGTCATCATGTTTAGAGTAACCTAAATGGTAGTCATGCTAATGGCACTCAAGGTGAACTTGCTTATAATGATTATTCTTGTGATATTTATTGGTCTTTGGATGCCTTATTCGAGAACCCTCTTGGAGTTCAATTCTTTTAAACATGTTGGTCATTTGGATTCGCATGACCTCTCAAATGACCCTAAGAGTATTACTAAAGGTCGGGTCCACGATAAGTGTAGACATAAGCTTCAACACGAGATGATCATAACACAAACACATGCAACACTAACTTAAAAATAGAATTGAGACCACATATAATTCTTGCAAGTGAAATCACAATACAGAAATAAAGCTAATTCTATTTTTTTTAATATGGAGATTAATCAAGAACAGAAAACACTATAAAATATTTAAACATACACTATTAGTTAATGTTGTTGATGTGGCAAGGAATACCAATATGTCAACACTGGCTGACATGGTGCTAACATGACAGTCTTGGCTGATATGGCACTAAAGTGACATTATATGTTGATGTGATGCTGACATGGTTTTTATAAGTTGAAATGACTCTAGTGTAACGATGTGTGATAACATGACAGTGTGATGACATGGCTACACGAGGGTAACTTTTTCTTTATCACTATTGATAAAAGTTTCTCATAAGATCTAGGGTTTATGAATAATTTTTGAATTCAAAGATATGAACAAGCCCATGAATTGTTTATTTATGATAACAATTAAAAATAACCAAGCTCTGATACCAAATTTGATGCGAGACAAAGAGATTTAAAGTTAAAGAAGAAAGAAAAGAATAAGCTAAGAAGAAGAAACCAAAGAAAAAGAAGAGAAAGTTAAATAAGAGAAAGAATAAAGGTTGAAAAAGTCTACAACTTTACAATTTTTATTTAATTCATAAAAAACTTTCTAACATTTATAAAACTTTCTAGCATTTATAAAAATAAGATATAAATACTAAAACTCTAACTAGAATAAACAATTGAGCATATATCCCAATATATATAATACTTAACAATAGTTAAATCAATCTCAATAAATAAAGCCTAATTAAGAAAACTCAATTAAAAGTTCAAATAAATGAGACAAAAAATATAAGTTAAAGCTCAATCTCTCAATGATTTGAGCTACCCTTCATCGTTTATTATCATATGAGTGCATAAATAATGTCTCGGGTCTGATGTCGCTACTGTGTGGTTATTTTTTGTGTAAATTTAGGGAAGTAGATAAATCTTAAGTTATCAAATAACTGCCGAATTTGCATTGGAAAAGGAATCTAATTGTTCAAAAATTAGACATGGCGTGCTTTTATTGTTTTTGTTGTTAAACATATATAATTACGATGAAGACTAGAATCATGCCAGGATAGGCCTCTATGAAAAGGCAAGAAAAGTTGTCAGGGAGAGCAGTAGCAGAGCTAGTTTGGTTATTCATGGTTAATAATTCAGTAAGTCTTCATTGTTTTTATTTTATGACATTGTGAGGTTTATGCAAAGAAAGACTGGTAATCTAAGATTATTGTTGTTTGGGTAGCTGTTTTTTTATATATTTGCCTAACTGCTCAATTTGTCTTGAAAATTGGCGCCAATAAGCCATCACAAATATTGAAGTAATAAATTAAGGCATTTCCATAGTATGAGTTTTGGGGCACCTTTTAAATTGGACAACGATATCTAAGAAAATACGTTATGTGAAGACTGCTACATCACAAACACCTTTTGACCTGATTACACAATACGTTTTGAACAGTAATTTCCAAAAGTATTCCAACCTTCAACCTGGAAAGTTTCCATGATATATTCCATTTTTCAACTTTCCAATATGTGCTTTAGAATAGAAAAACAAGTTGTCCTCCATCTAGTGATCTAAACCTATCCACTGTCGAAACCCTACATCCCCTACCCTCCCTCCCTCCCTCAACACACCAATCACAAAACTTCTATTATGAATGGTAGCCATCTTTCATTCAACCATATATATATTTTTCAACCTAAAGTTATATAGATATGAATCTTGATATTTTGATGGGATGACTTTGTCCTTTCAATTTTATAATTAGACGCATTAGTCTTCTATACTACAAAATTTGGGAAACCTAATAAAGTTACATTGTTTATATCAACAAGAAAGCTCTTCTTTTATTTTTATTTTTTCAATTTAACCTTTTTTTTTCTCAATTTAATCCCTTTTTTTTTTCAGGTTGCCTTTGGACCAGTTATGTTGAATGAATCACATCGAGACAATTCCCACATAGTTTAATTTTAAACTTGGGCTACAAAAATAGTCGGGTTGAGAGGTTTTTATGTCAAATTCATCCTTTTTTCAATGTCATCCTCGTACTTTTTTTACCGGTTGGTTGGACTATTTTTGGACCAGTCAAGTAGACTAGGTCACGTCAAAACAACTCCCACAAGGTTTAATTTTCAACACGAGCTAAACAAGGGGTCAAATCGGAAGGCTTCAAGGTTAATCTGTTAGGTTAAGTATAATAACTGTTCGATTTCTTTTGTGTCTGCTTCAATTAAGAGGACTTTACAGCTTAATTTTGAAGTTTTAAGTTAACTAGTTCCAATTATGGACTCAATCCTAGCTACTCATGTCATTTGAAATTTCTATTATAGAATTGCACGAATATTAATATGATTAAATCTACTTCACACAAATAATAGTTCAATTGAAGAAGTAATCAAATAACTAAAACAACTTGAATGTAAAGTAAACTAAATAATACAGGAAAAAAACACTTACATTCATAGAGTGATTCATATTCTGATTACATTCATGAATTGGAATTGCTGAATAATGAACCATCTTTTTGGTATTTTTTGGTTTATAGAATTGAAAGTGCAAGTCTATACTAATTACAAAGGAAATTACAAGCCTACTAAATTATCGTCTATAAAATTATCGTATATTGTTCTAACACCAACAAAGTTATCACCTACAAGTTTCAGGTCTATAAACTAAATAATTTCAAGTTTCAATAGTCTGCATTGTGTTGTTGGGGAAGTTGTTTCATGGTCAATTGGTGGCCTTCTATGGTTTTTTATGCTTTGGGCTTCTGGTTATTTTCCTTAGTGTTATTCCAAAGTTGTTATTTTAGACACTAGTAAGCTTCTTACTTATGGACACTTCTATAACCTTATTATTGCTCCCATTAATTTACTCTCTTTTGTGAATGTAATGTTTGTATTGGTTTTTTATGATCAAATTCATGATGAATGAAGTCCTTTTCATGTGAAGAAATATGGGCCTAACTGGTATAAGCTTTGTTCCTTTAATACGCCTATCTTTGATGAAAATTTTAAATACAAGACTTCTATCCTAATTAGCAGACTAATTCTTGTTCTAGTTTATAGAGCTATTAAGGTAGAAAGCTATTACCCCAATCTTGTTGCTAAACAATTTGGCCTATGTCAAGGCCCTTCTTCCATCTTTCTTCAGGACAATATCAATTCCCTTTTACATTGTACGGGTAATGCCAAGGTTTTATATGTTCTTAAAATCTTGGAAATAAGGTTATTTCTAAGTTTTTTTAATTTTTTTATCTTAATTTTTTTTCCTGCATCAACTGTTACTTTCCAACTTTGGTGGGCTTCTATTTGGGAGCAAAACTTCATTAAGAAAGGCATTGGGAAGGCTATTTCTGACTTTGAGATTTTTTTTTAACCCTTCTAAATAAACTTTAGTTGGAGGTGAAGAGGCAAAAAGCGTAAAGTCTCTGCTATTTCATCTTTTGGCTCCTATTTTCAAGATTTAAATACAGTGAAGAATGTTGAAATCAGGTCTACTACTAAATCCATCTAAAGCCAGCCCTTTTATAAGTCTGCACCGCTTGTGAAAGCTACTCCAAAGAAAGGAAAATAATTAAAATCTATCGCTCAAAAGTCAATTGCTCCTCGTTGAAATTTGTCACATTTTTATTCAGACATTGGTTTTGAAGAAGTCCCCCTTTGTCATGTAATCAGACCACAAACCATGCTTGCTCTTTCCAAACTTGCTCCAACTAAAAAGCCTATTATCATGAAATTAGCAGTTTTGGTGTCTTCTTCAGAGTCTGTGGAATCTCAGCCTTCTTTGGAAAAAGTTGTGGTTGATGAAGCTACTACATCAGCATTAACTAGACATGGTAATTGCCTAGTGTGTGTGTATATATATATATATGTTATTCCATAAATTATTATTTTTTATTTTGTTATTATATTTTATATTCATGGTCTCTCTTGGTATTTGTAGAAGAAAAATTACCAATAACTCCTTTTTTGAAATTATTAAAGTCTTATGACCTTAACCTTCATGATAAAAACTAAGTGTCTTTAGTGTTGCGATCAATAATTTCTGGACGTGCTCCAACACCTTAACCTGTCTGTATTAGCAGTTATTAAGACACACTCCATATGCCTTCAAAATATGCCTTTTGTTTCTGCTGATACCCCTAACCTATTTGAAATGAATCACAACCTTCTAGTGCTTATAGAGTCCAAAAAATCTTTTCAACGGAAGCTTAAGCAGCTTGAAGACAGGGCGACTACTCTAAAATCTGAGTTGGCTACTGTTAGACACTAGATTGAGTAAGAAAAGAAGGCCTTAAGTGGATTTCACAGTAGTTGACTAGCTTGCATGCAAAAAAGAGTCTGCCTCTACTGCCCAATCGATTGAGAATCAAATCTCTACCTTACCATTTGGTTTTAATGTTTATAAGAATCTCTTTTGAACTTGATTATCTATGGTCTACAATATTTTATATCTTGTAATCAATGGGTTTATGGCAGGTTCATATGATATATTATGTTAGAATATTGAAAAATGTTGGAGAAATTGTTACCACATTTCAGGATATTTATATTCCATTATCTCTTTATTGCCTTCTTATATGGATGGTGTGTACTTTTTAAGATACTTTCCATTAATTGTTTTTAAATGTATCTCCCCATTTATACTTTCTAACAAATAGGCGTTTCCAAAGTAGATGTGACTTACTCTAAAAGGTCCCTCCCAAGTTGGGGACCATTTTCCAAATTGCCTATTCTTTATTCTAGTGGAAAAAATTGCTTTCAATACTAGATCCCCTTGCATGAATTCTTGTTTCTTTACTTTTTTATTATATGTTTTTTGCACTTGTATCTTTTCTTCCTACAACTTGTTCAAGACATCAATTATTTCCTCATTCAGATCCCTTAACTCTTGCATCATTGTGTCTTGGTTTTGAATTCCTGTTAATTGGTTTGATAAGCTACTCTTAAAGACTTAATATTCATTTCGCAAGGTAATACTGCTTCATGGCCAAATATTAAATTATAGGGGTATTATTCCTATTGCAACCCTATGTGACGTTCTATAAGCCTAAAGTACATCCATCAATAATTCATGCAACTTTTTAAGATTGTTAGTAACATCTTCTATAAATTTAGTTTTAAAATATTATTTGTTGACTCTACTTGTAATGGCTTGAGCATAATAAGAGGTTGAATTACCCAGAGCAACTCCAAACTCTTGAGTGAATCATCTCATTTATGCCCCTGTGAATGCCATAACATTATCCATAGTGATGGACTCCTGAATTCCAAACCTTGCCATAATATTTTGTTTGATAAATTTTATCACCTGGATCTGGGTTTCTTTCTTTAAAGGTATGGCTTCCACCTATTTTGTAAACTAATATGTGGCTATTAATATGTACGCATAGTTTTTGCTAGAATGGGGAAAGATTTCTCTAATTAAATCCATTTCCCATCCTTTAAATGGCCAAGGTTTTATCACAGAGTGTAACTCTATAGCTGGTACTCTAGGTAAATATTCATGCTTCTAACACGATTTACACCCTTTCGCATAGGCATTGCAATCATACTTCATTTTAGGCCACTAATATCCCCTTCTTAGTATTACTTGTACCATTTTAATCTTAGCTAAATGGGATCCATATATTCTAGAGTGTATTTCTTCTATAATAATAGTAGCCTCCTCAACTCCGACACACTATAATAGTACTCTGAACCTATCTTTCTTACACAGTTAACCATTAAGTAGCGTATGATTTAATAATTTTAATTTCAAAGTTTTATCTTTGGGGTACTGATATGGGTCTTCTACTGTTTTTTTGTTGGGATTCTCTAATCTTGCTTGAGCATCGTATCTAGTATGTTTGCCTCTTATATATTCCTTCTTTTCGAACTCAAAGGAAGTGAGTTTTTTTAATATAAAAGTCATGGTCTTAAATAATTATGGAGAACATTTATATCCTAATGCTAATTGTGTCAATTCATTGGCTACATCATTTTGTTCCCTTAAAATATGTTAAATTATTACAACATTAAATTGATATAATAATTCTTCTACTTTGGATAAACAAGTTCGAAAAGAACTATTCTGACATTTAAAAATTCTTGTAATCTGATTAATTATTAGCTGAGAATCTCTTATGGTTTGTACGTTCATAACTCTCATGGATAAAAGCATTTCAAGACCGTCTATTATGGTTTCATACTCAACTCTATTATTAATGCATTTTACTTGCAATTGGAAAGCCATTTTCGTTATGATCTCTTTCAGGGATTTGATGGCAACCCCTATTCCAGAGCTATAAGATGTATTGGAGCCATCAAAGTACAAATGTCATGGAATTATTCCTACCACTAGATTTTCTTGTTTGAATATTTCAAAATCCATTAAAGGGTGGTTCTCTAGAAAATTGGCTAAAGCTTGCCCTTTAACAGATTTTTAGGTACGTAAATTAAATCATATTCTACCAAAGCTAGACTCCACTTACTAATCTTTCCATCCAAGACTGGTTTGTTCAACATGTAACATAACAAAATATCTGAGTTTAGTAACAACATAATATAAAGACAAACAT
>Ga0307516_10009017_pt1 | contig 11171 bp, 9 predicted proteins | sample 19_EM_MG_FD_203310 | JGI IMG/M metagenome (GOLD analysis project Ga0307516, IMG submission 203310) | Populus trichocarpa ectomycorrhiza microbial communities from riparian zone in the Pacific Northwest, United States - 19_EM | ecosystem: Host-associated > Plants > Roots > Unclassified | place...
TCTCCCTCCTCCCTCCTCCCTCCTCCCTCCTGGCAGGAGGGAGGAGGGAGGAGGGAGGAGGGGGGCCCTCCCAGGAGGGAGGGGGGGAGCCCGGGGGGAAAGGAAGGCTGGGGGGAGATAAACTCCTCCCAGGAGCCGGGGAGGGGGGGAGGAGATAAACTCCTGGGAGGGCGGGTTTTTATTTTAATTTTTAAATTTATTGAAAAATAAAAATAAAAATAAAAATAGATAAACGACCCACCCCACACATGTGTGGGGTGGGGGTTGGGGAGGTTAAATATTTTTTTTATTTCCTCCCTCCTCCCTCCTCCCTCCTGGGAGGAGGGAGGAGGGAGGGGGGGGGAAAGGTTGTGAAACACTCAAAGCTTGACCAGCCTCAGTCATTGTTAAATATTTTACAGTTTCACCTGTTTTAATATTTTTAACCTCAACCGATGTTCCAAGTTTAGCACGGTGTTCATCTGAAAACTTACGTCCTCTAAGTTTATCTAGAGTAGCTTTGCTATGTTTACGACCTAATGCTGCTATTCTTATCTTTTATCGAGTCGCTTCGCTATGTTTACGGTTCAACCATACAGCTCTATGTTTAGCTCGAGTTTCTTCGCTATATTTAATATTTTTACGTTTAAGCAAAGTCTCTGCACTAAGTTTTCAACTTCGACCTCTAAGTTTAGATAAAGTAACTGCACTGTGGCTACGACCTAGTCTTGCTAATCTCATTTTTTCACGACTAATTTCGCTACGTTTTTGACCTTTAAGTTTTAGTAAAGTAGCTTCGCTAAGTTTTCGACCTAATCTTATTAATCTCATTTTTTCCCGAGTCGGTATGTTTCCGAGTTCTCATTTTAGCCAAAGTAGCTTGGCTATGTTTAAACCCTAATAGTGAACCGCCTTGTTTTAAAATATTGTAACTTGGGTTTAAAAGGCGAATATAGTGAGTCTCTCTTTCAAGTAGATTAGATTCATTACAATATTCAAGAATCTCTAAAGTAAAGTTAGAATGCCCGTACTTTAATAAGGCGTTATAAATTATAATTCTATGTCTTCTAGCTCTCAAAGTGTTGAGATTAAAATAATCATAGAATCTTCTTCTTAAATTGTAGGATGATCAATGTAAGTTTTACCATTTTTAGTGTTAGTAAAACAGTAAACCCCCACTTTCCCTTTGTTTTCATTTAAAATCTGATGCTTAAAATTCAGATCTTTATAAATTACAACTGGATTATTAATTTTTTTTTGTTTTCATATTTAATTCTATATGTAGATGGTTCCTCCATTTATCCTCTCTAATTTAACAAACCCTTACTCCCTCATTGAAGCAGGGCACATTAGAATTACAAGGCGTATGCATTCCACTCTGCGGCCTGCCGTCAAAAGCCGGGCAGGCCAGCAGGACGATAGAATGTTTCGGAACCAAAAATAAGACTTGTACTATATAACCGGTTTAGGGAAAGTATAGTAAATTCAGTGACCACAAGGGGCCTTAGATACTCTAACCGAGTATTAGGTAAACCCTGTGGCGAAATGCTAATAGCATTTCAATTTTGAACAAATTTTTTAATATATAATTTGTATATTTCCAAAAATTGATTTATATTTACTTTTAGTAAATAATAACTTGGATATATTAATGTGTACCTTTCAGTTTTAACCGATCGTATCTGACACCGTAATCCGACTTCCTTCTTCCGAGAATTAGCCGTCGTTTTTTCTTGCGGTTGTGCGCTTCGGTTTTAGGAATCTGGGCTACCGCCCAGAGACGTTGTTTAAAAGTCTAAAGCTATGTGACACACCTAAAGTTTATTACGCCCGGCGGACCCAAGGTCCTTGGGGGGGGGGGGGGGAGATGAACACTCCGAAGGGCTTAATAAAAAAAAAATAAAAATAAAATACAGCTCCCGGAGATGCACAAAAAATTATATATAATAACATCTTTATTGTAACCACAATTGTCAATCTCAAGTATGAAGTTTCCCTGGTTCTTGTATGTAGCCGGTAACTTATAAGTCCAGTGTGCAGGTTTGAGTTTATGTCCTAATCCTTACCGTCCCGCGGGGTAACAAGTCTATATTGCAATGACTGATTACGTCAGTGATTAACTTGAATACTACCATCCCCATCCATTAAACCAACCCAAAACATTTTTATATATTCATCATCACTTACTTTACTATCATCACTGCCGTCTTCGACGGCTGCAGGAAGCAGCAAGGCTCCCATATTACAGGAACCAATCACCGCCGTATCATGGAAAGCGATATCTAGGGATGCATTAGCTAAAACTGTTTGGATAGGTAGATCTTCTCAGATTTTCCCCCCATCAGAACGGTGCGTGAACCTTTCAGCTCACACCGCTCAAGCAGAATTCCTCGGATAAATCAGCATTCGGTACCAGATCGTTTAGCCTAGTCCTCTGCATATCCTAGCCTTCTCGTACTTACATTTCAACCTCCGTGTTCGGTGCTCTCTTTCAACCCGTGTTCGGTGGTCTTTGATTTGGTACCCGGCACTTTCTTTATTTTCTTTCCATTTTCTCTGGGCCCCTACGTCAAAACACTATGCAGGGGCCCAGTAAATTTTCGAAGACTACCGGTTATCCATTTTAGTCCTGACTTCCAGGTCGCCAAGTTAGGCGCCAATCCCGATCCAACCTCCCGTAGGTGGTAACTGCCTACACTGACGCTTGGGCAACATAAAATGCACTTTACTAAGCGGCCGGCCGGCAACAGAACTCAGCCCGTTTCCGGACTCGTCATGACAGATGATAGTCTTACCAGCCATCAACAGCTGTGATGAGCTTGTGGATTATTCACTTTCATTTGGTTGAACAATTTGGAAAGAATTAGGAATAGGGTCCCACCATATGTCTAAGTCTGCAGCTTTTCAGCTGGGTCCATGTTGAGTTTCCTCAGAACCTATCAGGACTATTACGATCCTGCATTCGCTTTTTAGACTTTCCTCTGCCCCCCTTTCATGTACAACAATTTCAATATATATGTTGCTACCTTTTCCTTTTCAGGAGAAAACGGGGTTTACCGAGTTTAATACATAATGCCTTTATCTTTGTCCTTAGGAGGAGCACTATACGCCGGGAGACCTTATTTTTTCGCGGTGTTTATAACCTACTCATGGAGCACAAATAGGTTCAATCTCCATCCGGACTCTGTAAGCCCGTCCATCTTATTACGACGCTGCATCTTCTCTTCACTTTCGTTCTCCATAGACTTGATATTTTCACCCTGGCGTCACATGATTTCCATCAGGTTCACCATCTAAGGTAGACTACTTTTGTCCCTTTGGCTTAGCACTTTCAGTTCACCCTAATCGGTTTCCATTCAGCACCCAAAGGTAGGGTCGGATCACAAACACTTGATCGTCGGAATCTCACCGAATCATCATGTATCACTTCTCGTCGCACACTCCACTTACAAAAAGATAGCTATTCTTGGCATTATCATTATAAGAATTACTTAATTCTATATTCTGTGATAGCTAAATCTATAACCTTTGTATGTACGTGTTGGTTTACAATATTACTTTTTATAGTATCATGAGAAATCTTTAGTGCTTTTTCTGCACTAGTAATTCCGTCATATTTACATATAAATTGTCCGTCTTTAAAGACAAAGACACCTTTTGTAATATGTTTTTGAGACTTAATTTGAGCAACTAAATTTGTATAATCAGGTGAAGGAACCTCCATTAAAGGCTTTTCACCTTCATTAAAAGGAATTATAGAAAAATATCAAGAAGATCTATATAGGGATTCTTCACGAATAGCTCTCTTTAATGAAATACTAATCGATGTATTACCTAATAATACCGCAATTGATCTTAAAGAAGGTGCAATAGCTAAAAGTTGTTTAAACTCATTGTAAATATAGATAAGTCCACGAGATCTCTTTTTGGATATGGCTAATTTTGTCTCACTAGAATGGCTTGCCCCTATGTTTCTAGCAGCATCCTTAGTTGCATTGTACTCCGGTTTAATGTGTTTAATTCAATAAGTCTCACGTTCTTCTATGTTATATAGATTTGTATCAACTTCTTCTATAACGATAAAAGCAAAATTGGCAAGCCCCATGTCACAAAGAGAAGATAACCTACAATCTACAATTATCTTTTTTCTTAAACATATTAAAATTTATAAACTAAAGTGTATAACTTAACCGTTTTTAATATAAGAATAAAACTGTTATTTGCACCATAATATTCCTTATACAATAATTTAATTATTCAAATTTATATAATCTCTCGCTTTTGGCGAATAAAACACCACGGGTATTCTTTTTTTTTTAATTCATCTCTTCCTTTATTTTTAGCTACAGTTTGTTAAACTACAGATTTTTTTTAAATGTATATATTTTTATTAATAATAGGAAATAAAACTATTTCGAAGGAGCGTAGCTGCGAAGCAACGAAGTAGATAGTTATCTGTTTCTTAGGACATTTCTATAAAAAAAATAATTAGGAATGTGCTGATCAAGGGCCAAGGGCATTAGATAAACCCGCGAAGCAGGTCCATGGGGCTCTAAAAGTAAACGAATGATCAAGATGTTATATTTTTTTTAATATATATCTTTTTTTATGCGGTGTTTGTTGATTTTTTACGAAAAACGCCGAAATAGCAGCTCTGGTTGAATTTAAGGCTTTCGCTGCATCACTCATTGAGTTATATACTGTCTTTTCATTTGTTAAAATATCCAAGACTTCTATTTTTTGAGCTTTATGAGCTCCAAATTTTTCGCGCCCTTCCTTTGGATGTTTTTTACCGAACATCGGATTATTAACCCCTAAACGATCAATCGCTTTTTGAGATTTTGACATTTTATCTAACGTTTCCTGTGAATGTCTCTGGCCTGTACGAGAAGCTGCCCTGGATAAAATATTATATTTTGGTTTTAAGAGATTTAAATAATACTGTTCTCTAGATATACATTTATCACCTCCACAATACTCAAGAATTTCCAAGCTAAAGTTAGAATAACCATATTTTAGCAAGGCTAAAAAAATCATACTTTTATTCTTTTTAATTTCTATTTCTAAGAAAGAAATGTTAAAATAGTCTCTCAACCTTCTTCCTAGATTTATACTACTTCCTATATAATATTTCCAGTTAATAAATTAGTTCAACGTAAATCCCACTTTTATTTTTATTATCCCTTAATATATCTAATTTTTGAATATCAGCATTAGAATAGCTTGCTACAGGGATAACATCCAGTAGGTATAAAACATCACCAGCATCATGGGTAAAACTTAAATGGTGCATAATATTAGAAATTATATCTATACCTAAACTTATAAAGCTTATGCTTATGAGATACAGCAATATAATGAAATATAGCCCGTTTAAGATTGTAAATTTGCGTTTTGAAGTGTCCGCATTGATTAAATTATATTCCATGGAATCTATATTTTATTGACTCAAGTTAATAACAAGAAAACTAATAAAAAAAAATCGCGGGACAATTTGTAGACTCCAGTTATAATGCGTCTTATATATCCATCCATTATTTGTAGTACCTTGTCGCGAGGATTGCAAATACCCAGGGGTACCCCTAGAATATTTTTAATAGTTTGGTATGCCTGCATATTATGCTTTACAGTGATTATGCTATTGGAATTGAACCAATACTCAACCTATTAGGGGGTTGCTTGTTACCATTACACTAAATATTTATCACTTTACTTTTAGGAAAAAAAAAGCACAAAAACAGAGTACAAAATTAATTTTAGAACAATTTACGACTTAATAGTAGTATAATAGATAATTATTGTTTTCAATACACTGTAATTCAAAATCAGTATAACTTTGTAATAGTGTACGCACAATTTATGTAAAAAGGGGTTTTATTTGTTCTACTCATTTTAACAAAAAAAGAAATAAATCGTTAAAAAACAAGTTAACATAGTAAAATAATCTAAAAATTCAATGGTGTAATCACACACAAAAAAAAAATAAGCTAATTCTTATAATTTTTGGACTATATCTTAACATTTGTTTTAGTAAAAACCAAGGACAATGACGGCTATACGTAGTCTCTGTGGACCCCCTCAATCATGATTGTATAAACGATTTTGGGTTTCCTGCTGATTGCTCAAAACTAAGCTTTATTACTTAAATTATGTAGGCGAAGCCCTTTATATTTTTAGTATCTTAGTTATTAGAGGTTTCCAGCATATACTAGCCTTTTCAAGAGGGCTAAGTGGTGTTTTTAACCCTCCAATAGTAAACATAAATACGAATCCTAATGAGAATAACATAGGTGTTGTAAATTGTAATGAACCTCCATAACATGTAGCTCAGGGTAAGGCCTTCGATCATTTCAGATCTAGTTAGCTTTATATTTCATAAAAACAGTGACACATCTGTATATTTTTACTTAAATACTTGTTTAAGGTACTGTCTATTACTAGTAACCTGGACCATTCCTTCATATTTCATATAACTAATAAAAATATTTTAATACTAAAAAAACTATTTATTTTAGGCTTCACCGATTAATCGAAAAAAAGAGAAAAGTTGAGTATAAAGGTTAATATAAATAAAGAAATCAAAACTAACTAGATCTTCCACGATTCATTCCTGCTTTAATAAGCTTAATCATCTCTAAACCTTTTTCAGTTAAATGTTCCTTGCTCTTTATTAATACTGCTACCGAAATCAGAAAATTCTTTGGCCTTAGCACCTTTAAAAGGATATTTATCAAAAAATGGGATAATTTTATCGTGAATATCAGAAAATCTTTCTACAATAAAATTTCCATGATCTAAATCTAAACATGGAACATGCCGTCCACAACCTAAATCTTCTATAGTTCTTACCCTATACAAAATGTAGTCATCGTGACTATATATTTTACCAATACCACCTAAAGATACTTTAATTAATTCTAATAAAGCTCGATCCTTTTTATGTAAATGAATTTCGAATTTTGCTTGGACTTCTCATCCTGTTCTACATTTTAAGCCTTTTGCCACTACAATGTGGAAACATGATTCTGCGTCTGAAAACCCTGTGATGTAATAAGGATTAAGATAATTTTCAAGTGTAACAATATGTCTAGTAGAAATCATCTGTTTTTTCTTAACCACTTGTTCTAAAAATAAAGGTATAGATACAACGAACTAAAAGCTCTTAAATGCAATTTATATAATTTTTGTATTATCATGATTTATCTCTTTTTTCTAACGTTACTTAATTAATAGTAAATAATAGTTATATTTAAGGAGGTTACGCTCTCCTCAATGTCCTTCTCGCGAAGGGGCTTTACTGCCCTCTTGTAGTAGCTTTATAGGTCGCCACCCTAAAGGGTGGAGACCGTCATTATTTATATACATATATATATAAATAAGGCCGGTCTCATAGTATTTTTATCTAAGAGGGATCTCCACGAAGGGTTGCCTATCCCATCCCTACAGAGTTGGATTCTAAATGGATAACTTACCCCTTTCAGTTTTAACCGATCGTTTCTGACACCGTAATTCGACTTCCTTCTTCCGAGCCGTCGTTTTTTTTTCTTCCGGTTGTGCCTTCCCTCGCTACTTTCCACGCGCTAAAAATCCCTTTAAGAGAAGTTTCGCCTACTTTCCACGCCGAGGTCATGGGCCGAGCCGCTAAAGCATCTAAGTCTCAGATATCTCTTGTCTCCGCCACGGGGCCCACTAATAATCCAGCCGCTCATCATCTGATTTGCCTAACTATACTTTTATATTTCCAATATATAATTTTATTTACTATTTACTGGCTCCCTTTGGGAGCCTGATTTCGATGAATTTTTTATATTATTTAGTTTTTTTAGTAATTATCCTACCACCAGAGGTTATCCTCCTTAAGATAGATAATATATTCTTACTATATTACTTAGAAATAGTATGGCGTCTGGCCTCTACACTTTTAGATATAATAAAGAATTATATTTATTATACTCAATAAACCGGTCCCTTCGGGTCCCGGTTCCCCCCCCCCCACACCCCCCCCTTGAGGGGGGGTCCGGAGGGGGCCTTTTTAGTCTCCTCATTCAGGAAAGATGGTTAACTATAAAAGTTTATTACTCAACAAGTCTTTTACTATTCATACCTGACTTGATCTGTATAATCTGCTCTAACCCTTCTTTTGTTAGATGTCCATTAACCTTCATTATATTAGCAACTCTATAAAAATCTGCGAAATCTAATGCTTTGGCTCCTTGTAATGGATATTTATGAAAGAATGGGATAATTACATTCCGAACATCTAGGGCTTTGTAAAAACAAACTTTTTTTGTAATTATTTAATAATAGTCTAAGGAATAGTGTCTTGTTTTCTCGTGGTTATGCACTCGGGGGGGGGGTAGTATAACTAATAACTAGTAATTGTAGGAGTACTCTTTGAATATTTATTTTATAGTTCATCCTTCGCTAATATCCTATAAAGTCGCAAGCTGTACGACCTTCAGTTGGATATTAAAAGAGATTAAAAGGGTATTGAATTACACTTTCGTGTAACCACTTAGCTCGACGATAGTCCCTAATAATTACTATTCTTATCCCGGGATATCTCTCGAATTTGCCATATTAACAATAGAAAATTAAATTATTATTTATACTTTTTGCCTAATACTTTATACTTCATAGAATCATGCATGTATGGTAAAAGATTATGTAAATTTCTTTTTATAGATTTACTTTTTATATAAAGAATAGGGTTACCTCTTTGATAGTGTAAAGAACATTCTAGATTAAATTTTAGAATTAATATATTCATAATAAAAACCACTTCTTTTACTGTAAACGAATCTGTTTGAATTCTTACACCTGAATTATAAGTTCCATCCCCCATGATTCAATGAGCTAAAGCTTCTCATGATAATAAATCATATAAATTAGAAGGTACTATTTTTTTATTATTAACATAAAATATATTATATAGTTCAGTTATACAAGATAAACTTCGTGTTGTAAAACCTAATCCTATATGTTCTTTTTTATGTACAATTGTTCTAGTTGTATAAGGAGCTTTAGAACAATAATGACTTAATTTGAAAAAAATAAAATAAAAATATTCAATATGATTAATTGTTTGTTTAAATTGTAATCTAGCATCAGCTTTATAGGATCTACTAATATAAGCATCTGAAAGAATAATTCCTATAAAAACAGGTAAAAGATTCTTAGGTATTAGAACAGATTTTCTTTCTAAAGCCGTATATCTAGGAGAACCTACAGTAGAATATAGATTAATACCATAGGGTACGAGTGCTTTAGAAGAAGAAGTATAAATATTATTGAAATCTTCATTTCTATTGTATTGGGTCATATAAGTCTTTCTAAGGGACTTAGACAACCAACTAAATATTTTAATACCTGTAGGCCTATATCTACGAATTATTACGTTTTCGAACTGTATCTAGTTCTTGACCTAAATCAAAAAAATGTTGCATATAACGAGTAAGAGATATACTTGAGCTTCTATGTTGTAATCTCTCCAGATCATTTACAATCTTGGCTCAAACCTTAAATTCATCTTGCTTACAAGACAGCAGAGGATATGAGTCGAATAGATTAACAATCTCAATGCTACGATTAAACCCGTAAATATTAACATCGGCACGTAGGCCGTCAAAACGTAGACCGTCAGAGCGCTTATTTATTCTTTTTAATACTAGACTATTGTAAAAACAAATCTTCCTTTATATGCTTTTTTTTTTGACCCCTACTTAAGTATTGAGAAATACTAGTTTGTCTAATATTTAGAGCTAGAGCTGCTTCATTTATAGAGTTGTAATGACTGATTTCATTTGTTTTTTTATCTAATACTTCTATAGCTTTAGCGAGGTTTCCTGACCCTACTGGTTTTGGTTTACCAAACATTGGGTTTTTTCCCCTTTACGAGCAGCTGACATCTTAATCTTAGTTTCTTTTGAATGGTTTTTACCTAAAGTACTTCCAGGTTCTTCACATAAGTTGTACTCCGGTTTTAAGAATCCAAAGTAATATCTTTCCCTTGTTAGTAATTCAGTTCGATCACAATATTCTAAAATTTCTAAGCAAAAATTGGAATAACCATACTTCAGAAGGGCTTTGCAAATTCTCTTTCCCCAACCCCCACCCCACACATGTGTGGGCTGGGGGGTGGGGGGGGTGGTATTTTTATTTAAATAATTAATATTAAAATATTGTTGTAATCTTCTTTTTAAATCTGTAGAACTTCCTACGTATCGCTTGCCGTTAATTCAATTTTTTCAGCAATAAATGCCTGATTTACCTCTGTTCTCAGAAATAATCACGGATTTTAATAAATCCGCATTATTATAAACAATTGGCGGAAAGATATAACACAAGTAAGGATTGAAGTAAAAGCTGTCAAATAAATACGCTAAAATTAAAATTTGGGATAGACCCAGTGAAATAACTGTAAAATAGGGTAGGATAAAGCTGAAAAAAAATTTGCCATTATTTTGCGTCTGTAGGAATCCTATAGCTGCTTCTCACTGTATTTGAGATAATTTAACTAAAGATTATAGATATTGCCTCAATTTTTTATTATTGGGACTTAGCCCCTTTAATTCATTTTTGTTCATATGCATTTTGTATAAAATATAAAAATTTCCATCTTAACCGGCTAATCGTAGCCTCTAGTTATTTGTAACTCCAAACCCATCGGTAATGGAAAATAAAGGCGTCTTAAAAAAAAATAAAGATGCGGTGTCGCTTACGCGGCAGGCTTCACCGACCGCCCTGTAACCCCCCCCCCCCTGCGAAGCAGGCCGAGGGGTAATGGTGATGCCTTTTTCTGCAGGGAGAAGTATCAGGATAAAAACGGGAACTAAAAAAGTTCACTCGGTACACCTTCACTCATCGGGGAAATAAAATAATACAGCATAGTACATAAAACGTTACTTCAAAATACGAAGCTAGCAGAGTTATAATAGGTAGTTCAGCTATACTCCGTGAAAAGTTAAAACTAGAACAACCCGGTCATAATAAGAATTTTTCAACCCACCCCCCCCCACACTGTTTACAACAACCCCCAATCATTTCATGATTGGGGGCTACACGTGGGGGGGGGGATGAGGATTAAAGTCGACCCCAAAGTTACAATATATAGTAAAGTAACCTGCAATTCATCATCCAGATAATTCCTCTGCTCACCACCTTTGGTGGAGACGAAAGAGTTAATGAATAAG
>Ga0307516_10009018_pt1 | contig 11171 bp, 14 predicted proteins | sample 19_EM_MG_FD_203310 | JGI IMG/M metagenome (GOLD analysis project Ga0307516, IMG submission 203310) | Populus trichocarpa ectomycorrhiza microbial communities from riparian zone in the Pacific Northwest, United States - 19_EM | ecosystem: Host-associated > Plants > Roots > Unclassified | place...
TACGACTCACGGTTGATTGATCTCTCACCAATGGCTTCCTGCCTTTATTTCTCCCTTTTCCAATTGTGTGGACCCATCTCCGAGACGTTTCATTGGTGGTACGTCCCACCGCGCCGATCGTGTTTCCATCTGTGCTATTACGCTTTGTACTTTTATCTTCATTGCCCACGGATCGACTTCATTCCCAGGTGGGGGTAATCCACGCCGTGCTGTACAGCCGGGCCTTCTTCTCGGTGGTTTAACTCAGTGACACAGGCCCTGACGGTTCGAGCTTTGCAACGGTATCGAAGAGGTTCCGAGCAAGTCGGCTGGGGGTTTCCTGACGAGAGGCAGCAAGGATAGCGATAACAATAAGGACCACAAATTGTAACGTGCAACCTATGTTCGGGTCCACACTCGCCGTTCCCGTACAACGATCGGTCAAGGGTCCAAGCAAGCTGGGAGGTAAAGGCGTTGCATTTGATACGGCGAGCATACCCAACTCATATCCATCGTGGTCGCAACGGGGGAGACGAAACCATTCGAACAGTCGCAGCCTGTATTTGTGGTTACCGTGGAGATAGGGATACACATAGCGTAGAACAGAAATGGGCCCGTAGCGCATGTTTGTTTCCAACCCCTGTCGTCTGAATCAAAACAAAAGGTCACAACATACCACCGACAATCACTCCTGCGAGTTCGCGCCGCAGCTCAGCCTCCCGGCAATGCCGGGGCCACATACGAAATCCATCCAATGATCTAAAGAGACTCGATCGCAACCCTGCGACCCACAGCCGTAGTTCCGCAAATCGAATTCGCTTGAGTTTCGGTATGCTGCTGACGCTGAACGGGCCCCACCCAACACTTGCGCTTCCACTCATAAGTGAGAGTGAGATCGGATGCCGACGTGTCGCCTTCGGTTTCGATAACGATATTCGCGGAGAGAAGGAAAGCTGAGAACCGAGCGGAATTGGGGTTAAGAGGTACCACCGTCTACGAAAAGGGCGGGAAACGGAGCTAACCGGTGGGGTACATCCGGAGGAGGTCGTATTTGGCCAACTCCTGTTCGCGGTCAAGGTTGGTCACTTCGGAACTGACGAAGTACGACTTGGGGTCCATCAAACCACAGAGGGTGGCGAGTCACGGGCTGATGCTACAAAACAGGAGTGATATCGGTAAAAAGGTGTTGTCGGGTCCGCGGGATCCACGATTTGGAGACGAGGTAGCAATTTCTGGGCGTATACCTTGCTTCGTGGGAGTGGTCGTAGTATCTTTACTGGGAGGCGGGGGTTCGACATCGCGGTTTGATGTCAAAGCGTCCGCCTGCCGAGCGCTCGCCTGATCGAGCCTATCATGGCCAGTTCCAACACAATTCCCCTGCGGATGGTATTTCGACGATTTTGGCTTTGTAGTCCGCGCAAAACCGCGCGAGTGTAAGGATCCTGGGCGTTCCTGCATGAATTCCGCAAATCCAAATCTCTAGGACTGTGACGGAACCGTGAGCAACGAAGCGGAAACAGCCGTCCAAACGTACGCCGAAACCACGATGCCGAATCCCCACCTCCCAGTGGAGTTGCTGGACCACATCATCGACCACCTACACGACACAGAAGATGCGCTCAGGAACTGTTGCCTCGTCTCCAAACCATGGATCCCACAGTCCCGAAAACACCTTTTTGCCCACGTCTTATTCGGTAGTGAAGATGATTTGGAATCGTGGAGGGGTATTTTCCCGGATCCTTCAACCTCTCCTGGCCATTACACCAAAACTCTGACAATCCAATGCCCCCACGCCATCACGGCTGCGGATGCAGAAGTAGGTGGTTGGATTAGGGGCTTTTCTCACGTCGTGCACTTGTGGATGGGTAGTCAAAGACCGTACGAATATGGGTCGGAGATATTTCCCGCCGTACTCCAAGCGCTCTCACCTGTCGTCAAATCTCTCAACATAGACTGCCTCTTCCTTTCGTCCTCGCGTACTTTCGACCTCATCCTCTCATTCCCGCTTCTCGAGGACCTCTCCCTGACCAACTACTGCTGTGCGTCAATAGACGAGGACGATGATTCCGATGAGCTGCCAATCGCTGCCGAACCTTCGAACCTCCCCGTGTTTACTGGGTCCTTCAAGATCGTGACAGTGGGGCTGGTACCTCTTGCCCGTCAATTGTTATCCCTACCAGGCGGTATCCATTTCCGGAAATTCACGTTGACGTGGGAGTACGGGGGAGATATTTCGTTGATAGCGGCGTTGGTGGAGGGCTGCTCTCATACCCTCGAATCTCTAGACATTGGTTGTAATCCATTCGGTGCGTCTATTTGGTATCTGCGCCCGTATCGGTAACTTATTTGTGCTTCCAGTCGAGTCAGCTATGATTGACCTCTCGAAGGCAACGAAACTCCGAGATGTGGTTTTTCGGCCCCAATCGTCGAGTGTCGAGTGGATCACCGCGGCCTTCAAAACCACCACTCCCAATCACCGGGAGCTTCAGAAAATCTCGATCGGCTTTCCTTACTTCTCTGGTTCCCTCGATGTCGACACCATCAGTCAATCCACGAGTTTCAGGGAGTGGCTGGATCTTGATCGCCTTTTGGTCCAATTCTGGGAGTCACGTTCAACTGGCCCGAAGGTCACATGCGCGGTATGGGATGGGCGGAAGCGGGACGTAAGAGGTTGCGTTGAGTGTTTGTTGCCAGAGCTGACGAGGAGGGGGGCGATTGGCCTGGTTGAATAATACGTAAATACAGGGGTTTTCTTGTTTCCTCACCTAGTCCTGCCGGCTGGGTGCTGTGGAAAAACTCAGCGATGCTCGCACGTATTGTACAGGCGTTCCGTGGAGTCTCGCCCTTGGTTGTTACGGCGCTGGTGTGAGGGGCGTTCAAATGTTAGCGCCGGACGGGATCGGCTACAAACGATCATGACGAACCCTTACCTCCTGCAAGAGATACTCGACGACATAATCGACCTCCTACACGACGAACCAGAAACACTCAAGCGATGTTGTCTCGTCTCGAAATCATGGGCTCCGCGCGCCCGAAAACACCTGTTCGCTCGTATCGAGTTTCAATCCCCAAGTGAACTCGAGTCGTGGAAGAAGACGTTCCCGGACGTTGGGAACTCGCCTGGGTATCACGCTCGCACTCTATTCGTTGGTTGCGTTCAACTCGTCACTCCTTCAGATGGGGAAGAGGGCGGTTGGATTCGAGCCTTTTCAGGCGTGAAAAGCCTGGGCCTGGATGGCGGCGATCAGTATAACCGCGGTCTCAGAGCCTCAGAGATCTCTCTAGTCCCTTTCCGCGAACTCGCGCTCACCCTCAAGTCACTCCGCATGGGTCGCATCTACCTTCCATACGCGGGGCTTTTTGATTTCATTATTTCCTTTCCCCTTCTTGAAGACCTCAGCCTGACGGGTGTCGATGATCCGCATTTCGACGGCTACCGTTCTCTGGATGGGCTGGCACAGACCGTCATCCCTTCGACATCACCCCCACTCACTGGGTCCCTCGATTTCCACGTCCTCGGAGGGGCAGGAGATATAGCGCGGCAACTGCTGGACCTACCAAACGGCCTACGTTTCCGAAAGCTCGCGCTCTTGCGGGATCACGAGATGGACGTTTGGTGGATAACAGAGTTGGTGGCGAGGTGTTCTCATACCCTCGAATCTCTCGATGTTGGTTATACCTTCCGTGGTACGTTCATCTATATCTGGCCGCACAGGCAACTCAAGTTGTTTCCAGTCGGGTTGGACCCAGGTTCATTCGACCTCTCGAAAGCGGTAAATCTCCACCATCTTGTTTTTCGACCTGAATTGCAGAGCGTCAAATGGATCACCATGGCACTTCAAACTATCACACCCGAACATCGAGACCTCCGACAAATCTCAATTCATATGCCTCAATTCTTGACCCTTCTCGGTACGGGCGTCGGGCGATTCCTTGGAGATGCGGCCTGTAGGGAGTGGTCGGACCTTGATTGCTTTCTTGTCCAGTTCTGGGAGTCGCGTTCGATCCGCCTGAGGGCAGGATGTGTGAGCATGGGGCAGAGGCTGGAAGGCACAGAAGACTGCATTGGGTGTTTATTGCCGGAGATGATGAAGAGAGGGATAGCTGACCCGCTCTGACATCATGGGCCTTAGCAGATATGATAGATGACGTCCACCATATGCCCAGTCTTTTGGAAGTTTTTCGCGCTCCGGGTACTCGACATCACCGGTCAGCTCTGTGACCAATCAACGCGCTCAAGGTGCGTACTTGAAGCTTGAGATCGACTGTTTATTTACCCCACCACTAACCTCAACAGTAATCCCGACCGGGTCATCGCCTGGCGCCCCCGAATCCACCCAACCCTCCCACAATATGCCGAATCGGAAGAAGTTGGTCCGTACTGTCATAGGAATTTGTTCCCTTGGATCAATCGCGACGCGTCTAACCCGACCACGATGACCCCTGCACCTACGCAATCCCGGAAGACGAAGGAAAGGATACCCGGAGCGTTTTATCAAATGAGATACTCCCACCACCCACCTTCTCCCTACGCCCGTTCTTCACCCACGTGCGAACAACGGCGACTGTTACTCCTCCATTCCAAGGCTCGCCTCCGACATCACCTTCACCAAATCCCCTCGACCGACGAGCCCGGGGGCCTCAACTCCGATTGAATGGATCGCGCTTCCGATCCACTAAACGGTCTTGACGAACCTCTGGTGCTAAGGATGATGTGACTGGGAGTGGAGACGGGTCCCCGATAGTACGTTTTGGGTTGGTGGTTGCGGCTTAGGGTCTGACACTCGGTTGGCTTCCAGTGTATTATGCTTCTTCACCGTCGCATGAGCACCTCGCGTGATTGCCATGGGCATCGTTTTGCGATGAAGGTTGAGAAACATACGCGGTCCCTTACACTTACCAAGCCAGACGCTGGTGACAACGGTGAGGGAGGCCGTTGGGGACACGAATTACTTGTTGAAAAGGCAACACCGGGACTGAAGTTATCGACAAGCGTGAAGATCACCATCGTCCACACATGCGGTAACCCCAACAGATAATCGATAGGCCGCGAGGTTCGGGGGGTTGTGCGAGAAGGCGAAGAGAGCGCTCTGTAACCTGTGCTTAGTGTACCAGAATCGTTATCCCTACGCGCTCTTGGATGAATTATGCAAACCCAAATGTAGCAGGCGTCACAGTGGCGGAACTGTGAGCAGAGAATCGGAAACAGCCGTCCGGATGCCAGCTCACACGGAAACCACAATGTCGAGTCCCCGCCTCCCAGCAGAACTGCTGGACCACATCGTCGACCACCTACACGACACAGAAGATGCGCTCAGGAACTGTTGCCTCGTCTCCAAATCATGGATTCCACGGACCCGAAAGCACCTTTTCGCCGAAGTCCAGTTCGGTGGCCCAGAAGATTTGGACGCGTGGGAGGAGACGTTCCCAGTAACCTCTCCTGGTCGTTACACCAAAACTCTAACAATCGACTGCCCCGAAGTCGTCACGGCTGCAGATGCACAAATAGGTGGCTGGATTGAAAGCTTTTCTCACGTCGTGCACTTGGAACTGGGCGGCTCAAGTCAGCTCCCAGGAACGTACGAAGACGACGAGTCGGCGACCTTTCTTGTCCCACTCCGAGGACTCTCACCTTTCGTCAAATCTCTCGACATAGATTGCTACAGCCTTCCGCCCTCGCGTATTTTCGACCTCATCCTTTCGTTTCCGCTTCTCGAGGACCTCGCCATGACAAATTATGGCTACGTGTTAATCAACAAATATGATGATTCCGATGGGCTGCCAATCGCTGCCCAACCCCCAAACCACCCCGTGTTTACTGGGTCCTTCAAGGTCGTGACGATAGGGCTGGCACCTATTACCCATCAATTGTTGTCCCTATTAGGCGGTATCCACTTCCGGAAGCTCGCGTTGACCTCGGAACGCGGGGAAGATATTTCATCGATAACGGCGTTGGTGGAGAAGTGCTCTCATACCCTCGAATCTCTCGACATTACTTGTGATCCCCTCGGTGCGTCCATTCGGCGTGTGCACCCGTATCGATGACTTACCCGCTCCCAGTCGAGTCAGCTATAATTGACCTCTCAAAGGCAACGAAACTTCGGGATGTGCTATTTCGGCCCCAATCGTCGAGAGCCAAATGGATCACCGCGGCCTTCCAAACCATCACACCCAATCACCGAGAGCTTCAGAAAATCTCGTTAGGCTTTCCTTACTTCGCTGATTCCCTCAACGTTGACACCCTCAAGCAATCCACAAATTATGGGGAGTGGCTGGATCTTGATCGCCTTTTGGTCCAATTCTGGGAGTCACGTTCGACCGGCCCGAAGGTTATATGCGTGGTGTGGGAGGGGCAGAAGCGGGATTTTAGAGGTTTCACTGAGTGTTTGTTTCCAGAGCTGACAAAGAGAGGGGCGATTGACCTGGTTGAATAATACGTGGCTTCGTGTAAATATGGGGATTCCCACTTTCCGCACTATTAACTAGTCCTGTTGGCCACACGCTGAGGCAAAGCTCAGCTCGCATGTATTCTATAGGTGTTTCGCGAAGTCTCCCCCTTGGCTGTCACGGCGCTGGGTGAGCAGCCGATAAATCCGACAGGATGTGTATCACTGGTTGAGCCGGAGAGGTGGGAAGTGGCTCAAGATTAGCGCCGGAGAGGATCCCTTGGCTGCAAACCACGATGACGAATCGTTATCTCTTGCAAGAGATTTTCGACGACATTATCGACCTCCTACGCGATGAACCGGAAATACTCAAGCGATGCTGTCTCGTCTCAAAATCATGGGCTCCGCGCACCAGAAAACACCTCATATCGCGTTCCGATCCCCAAGTGAACTCCAGTCGTGGAAGAAGACATTCCCGGATGTTGCGAACTCGCCTGGGTATCACGCTTGCACTCTATTCGTCGGTTGCGTTCAACTCGTCACTGCGTCAGACGGGGAAGAGGGTGGTTGGGTTCGAGCCTTTTCCGGTATACAAAGGTTGGGTCTGGATGGTGGCGATCGGCACAACGGCGGTCTCAGAGCCTCAGAGGTCTCTCTATCCCCTTTCCGTGGAATCTCACCCACACTCAAGTCACTCCGCCTGGGTCCCATCCTCCTCCCATACCCAGGACTTCTCGACTTACTTCTTTCCTTTCCACTTCTTGAGAACCTCAGCTTGAGGAGTTACGAGGATCACGATCGCCTCCCGGATTCTCCACAAACCGTCATCACTTCGGCGTCGCCACCGCTCACCGGGTCCCTTGCCTTTTGTTTAGACAGAGAGGCGGGGGATGTGGCGCGGGAACTGCTGGACCTACCGAACGGCCTTCACCTCCAAAATCTTGCGCTCTGGCGGCATCGAGACACGGACTTTTGGTGGATAGCGGCGTTCGTGAAGAGGTGTTCTCATACCCTCGAATCTCTCGATGTTGTTTGTACCTCTCGTACGTTCATCCATATCTACATCCGCACCAATAACTTAACGTCATTTTAAGTTGGCTTGGACCCTGACTCGCTCGACCTCTCGACGGCAACAAAACTCCGTGATCTCGTTTTTAACCCCGGATCACAGTGCAGATGGGTCGCCGTGGCACTTCAAACCATCACACCCAACCATAGAGACCTCCGACAAATCCCAATTTATGTGCCTTACTTCTTGACCTTCCTCGGTACGGATGCCGGGAAATTCCTTGGAGAAGCAGACTATAGGGAGTGGTTGGACCTCGACCGCCTTCTCGTCCAGTTCTGGGAATCGCGTTCGGTACGCCTGAGGGTGGAAAGCGGGAGCGTGGGACAGAAAAAGGAAAGTGTGGAAGAATGCATTGCGTATTTGTTCCCAGAGATAACGAAGAGAGGGATAGTTGATCCCCTTCCTTTTTAACACCACGGCACTTAGTAGGTACGATAGACGACATCCACCGTATTCCACCGTATGCCAGGTCTTCGCGCATCGGGTGGTCGATATCATTTATCAGTTCTGTGACCAATGCGAATGTGCTCAAGCCGCCCCTTTGAAGCTGGAGTTTGAGACTGACTGTACGCTCCCCCCACTACTAGCCTCAACGGTCATTCCGACCGAGCCATCGCCTGCAAGACGCGTTTCTGGATCCATCCAACTCTCCACGTGTCACAGTAATCCGTTCGCTATCCGTTCCCTTGATCAATCGCGACGCGTCTGGTCTGACTACAATGGCCCGACATCCCCTGCTGCGCTCCGGGCCCCTACCATCCTGGCATTGATACCCTCTCCATATTAAGTTCGTCTCCGGCATCACCTTAGCCAACTTCCCTCGGCTGACGGGCCCGGAGCCTCAACTCCGACTGAATGAACCGTGCTTCCGACTCACCGAGATGGTCTCGACGAACCTCAGGTGCTGAGGATGAAGGGATTGGGAGTGGCGGATTGTATCCCCAATAGTATATTTTGCGTTGGTAGTGGCCGGTGGCGGCTTGGGATCTGATGTTTTGGTTGGCTTACAGAGTATTTTACACACCGGAACACAAAGAACACTTCAACTCCGACAACGAACTCGTCTTGTTCTCCGACCTCTTTTCGGGTTCCATCCTTCCGCACCGTAGTGTGAGCAATGCGCATGATGAAGATGGGGGAGGGACAGTTGGGGAACACAAACTGGTTGCTGCAAAGCAGCCCGAAGATCATCATCGCCGTTGCCTCTGAAGACCAAGAATGGCCAAGCATCGAAACAGCTGGAGCTAGTCAGTTGGATCTTGAGAACCTCGACACGCGGTAGCCTTAGAAGATTAGTAGGCCGGTAAGGTTTCGGGTGGGGAGTTCTGCGAGAAGGCGAAGAGCGGAAGTTACGAATAATTTGTGCTGTCGCTCGCACTCCGTAACTGGTAATACTAGTGGTACCAGACTCTTCATGCCCGTGCGCTCTCGCATGAATTACGCAAACCAAAATCTAGGATTTGCCACATGTTGTGGTGGAACGTGGGACCGTGAGCAAAGGAGCGGGAATAGCCGCTCGGATGCCAGCTCACGCAGAAACCACGATGTCGAGTCCCCGCCTCACGGCCGAGCTGCTGGACCACGTCGTCGACTACCTACACGACTCAAAAGACGCGCTCAGGAAGTGCTGCCTCGTCTCCAAATCATGGGTCCCACGGGCCCGAAGACACCTTTTCGCTGAAGTCTGGTTCGAGACCGAAGAAGATCTGGAATCGTGGCTCGGGATATTCCCGGATCCTTCAACCTCTCCTGCCCGTTACACCAAAAATCTAATAATCGACTGCCCCCAGGCTGTCGCGATTGCAGACGGAGAAGGAGGTGGTTGGATCAGAAGCTTTTCTCACGTCATAAACTTGGAACTGGGCAGCTCAAGTCAGCTCCCAGGAACCTATGAAGACGACGAGTCGGCGACCTTCCTCATCCCACTCCAAGGACTCTCACCTTTCGTCAAGTCTCTCGACATGGATTGCCCTGGCCTTCCGTCCTCGCGTATTTTCAACCTCATCCTTTCGTTCCCGCTTCTCGAGGACCTTACCCTGACAAATTACGGCTATGAGGCGACCGACGAGGATGATGGTTCTAATGGGCCGCCAATCGCCGTTCAACCTTCGAACCTCCCCGTGTTTACTGGGTTTTTCAAACTCGTGACGAAGGAGCTGGTACCCATTGTCCGTCAATTGTTGTCCTTACCGAGCGGTATTCACTTCCTGAAGCTCACATTGATGCGGGGCCGGAGGGAAGATATTTTGTTGATAATGGCGTTGGTAGAGGGTTGCTCTCGTACCCTCGAATCTCTCGATATTACCTGTGATCCCCCCGGTGTGTTTATTCGGCATCTGTGTCCGTACCGATGACTGACTTCTGTTTCCAGTTGGATCAGCCCTGACGATCGACCTCTCGAAGGCAACGAAACTCCGGGATGTGGCTTTCCGGCCCAAATCGCTGAGCGTCAAATGGATTGTCGCGGCCTTCCAAACCACAACTCCCAAACACCAAGAGCTTCAGAAGATTTCGATTAGCGTTCCTTTCGGATTGGTTCCCCCCAACGATGTCGACGCCATCAAGCGATCCGCAACTTATGGGGAGTGGATGGATCTCGATCAGCGCTTGGTCCAATTCTGGGAGTCACGTTCGGCCCGCCCAAAGGTGATATTTACAACGTGGCGGGGAGAGAAGCGAAGTTTCACTGAGTGTTTCTTTCCGGAGCTGACGAGGAGAGGGGCGATTGACATTCGATAATACGTGCCTGCGTGTAACTACGGCGGCCCTCGCTTTCTACTATTCACTGGCGCTGTTGACTGCACCCTGTGGCAAACCTCGGTGATGTTCGCGTATATCCCATAGGCGTTCTGTTGTGCCTCCCCATTGGGTGTTACGGGGATGGGTGTGCCGCCGATAAATCAACAACACCCTGCCAGTGTGTTTATCACTGCCGGTTGGATGGCCCAAGATTAGTCATATGGCCGCAAACCATGATGATGAATCCCCATCTTCTACAAGAGATACTCGGCTACATCGTCGGCCTCCCTCACCACCAACTCCGTTATCCACAAAAGGTCCGTCTTGTGCTTTCGCGAGAGCGCAAGTTTTCGGAAACGAAGACCGTTCGGTAGGTCCAGCTGCCGCGCTACACCTCCCGCCCCTCCAAGCAAATGAAAGTCGAGGGACCCAGTGAGTAAGGCTGACGTCGAAGGAATGACGGTATGTGGTTCGTCCGGGGCCCGGGGGCGGCTGCGGCTGAGCTGGGGATCATTGAAACCCATCAGGCCGAGATCCTTAAGAAGGGGGAAGGAAAGAATGAAGCCGAAAAGCCCTGGAGCAACTTGAGGGTGAGTGAGTGAGATTCCGCAGAAAGGAGTGAGGGAGCCCTCCGAGGCTCTGATACCGCCGCCGTGCTCAAGCCTGCCCTTCACGACCAGGCACTTCACACCGGAAAGGGCTCGAATGAGTTGAATCCAACCGCCCTATTCCCCATCCGACGGAGTGACAAGTCGAGGGTAGCCCACAACGAGAGTGCAAGCGTGACATCCGGGGGAGTTCGCAACATCTGTGAACATCTTCTTCCACGACCCGAGGTCGCTTGGGGATTGGAACTCGATATGAGCGAACAGGTATTTTCGGGTGCGCGGAACCCATGATTTTGAGACGAGACAACATCGCTTGAGTGTTTCAGGTTCGTCGTGTATGCGAGAAGGCGAAGAGTGGAAGTGTTACGAACAGTTTGTGCTGTCGTTCGC
>Ga0307516_10009019_pt1 | contig 11171 bp, 9 predicted proteins | sample 19_EM_MG_FD_203310 | JGI IMG/M metagenome (GOLD analysis project Ga0307516, IMG submission 203310) | Populus trichocarpa ectomycorrhiza microbial communities from riparian zone in the Pacific Northwest, United States - 19_EM | ecosystem: Host-associated > Plants > Roots > Unclassified | place...
TCGCGTCGACGGGTTCCCAGCTGTTCCTGCGGGCGAAGGGCGCGTTGGCGCGCTTCGGCGACGAGCGCGACGAGCGCGACGAGCGCGACGAGCGCGACGAGCGCGACGGTACGGCGAAGGCCGAAGCGGAGGACGCGGAGCCTGAGGGCGCCGAGTCCGAGGACGTCGAAGCCGCGGACGTCGAAGCCGAGGACGTCGAAGCCGCGGACGTAGAAGCGGTGGATGCCGAAGCGACGGACGTAGAAGCGGCGGACGCCGTGACGGCCGGGGCCGACGAGGCCGCCGCCCGCGACGGGGCCGACGAGGCCGCCGCCCCCGTCGCGGATGCCGAGCCCACTGACGTCGAGCCCGTCACGGCCGGCGAGGTCAAGAGCATCGCGTCCAAGGGCATCGCGTCCAAGGATCCAGCCAAGGGCAGGCCGAAGGGCGTGCCCAAAGGCGAGCCTGAGGGTGCCTCGGACGGTGAGCCGGTGAAGGTCGGCTCCGCCGAGGGGGCCGCGGCCGGTGCCGCCGGGAACAACAAGCCGGAGGCCGCGCAGGAGGACGAGGCGCGGGGGAAGCCCGAGGCGGTCGACGCGCATGAGCGCGCGACCGCCGCCATCACAGCCAGGGGCGCCCAGCCCGCCCAGCAGCCCTCCGGGCACTTCGTCGCGCCGACCGCGGTGGCGGTCGTACCGCCGACTCCCGTGCGACGCCCCACAGTCGAGGGCGGCTTCGACTTCTTCGGTGCGAAGCAGGGAGCCGAGCCGGACGCCCTGGAGGCCGTGCAGAACGAGGACCTCGCCGACGTGGTCGGCCAGGAGGCGCTCGCCCTCCACAAGGCCGAGTCCGAGGCAGAGTTCAAGACGGCGGAGTTCAAGACGGCGGACGAGGAGTCGCGGGGCGCCGGCCAGGTGATCGACCTGACGGCCCACGACGAGACGGAACAGATCGACCTGCAGGGGCTGCGGAGCGCGGTGTCCTGACGGCCGCCTCCACCCGGCCGGCCGCCGGTGGTCAGGGCGCCATCCACCGGTCCGGCCGCGCGTCACGCCGTCCCGTCCGCGATCTCTCCGCCTGCGCCCGCAGCAGCTCCGCGGCCTCCTGGGCGTCCCGCAGACGGGCCGTCACCGTCTTGTTGGCCCCCGTGTCCACCTTGACGTCGGCGACCCGCCACAGGCGCTCCCACGGCCCTTGAGCGACCCGTACGCTCTGCACCTTCGCGTGCGGGACGAGCGACAGGCTGCGGCGCAGCAGTCCGTGCCGCGCCGCGAACACGCTGTCGCTGACGGCGAGTCCGTACCCGCGCCACCACACCGGCCGGCACCGCCCGGCCCGTCGGGGCGGCCGGGACAGTGCCGACGGCGGCGGGACGGTCACCCCGGGCAGTACGCGCGCGACGACCGATTCGGCGACTGCGCGCGGAGCGACCGGCACCAGCACCGAGTTGGACGACCCGGCCACGTCCAGCTCGACCCGCACCCAGCCGCGCCTCCGCCACAGCAGCGGCTCCACGATCCGTACGGTCTGCACGCGCCCTGGCGGCACCGTCTCGTGCGTACGGTCCAGCAGCCCGTGGTCGATGCGCAGCCCGTCCGGCGACTCGCCGACCGTCCAGTCGTACTCGCCGACGAACCGCCCCACACTGCTCGCGCCCGCCGCGCCCAGCAGCGGCACACCGGTCGCGAGGACCGTCCACACGCTGTCGGTGGCCAGCCACAGCACCGGCGGTACGACGAGCGCGGCGGCCAGCGTGCCCCAGGTCGCGCCGGTCAGCACCAGAGAGACGACGAGGACCCGAGGCGGCACACGCAGCAGCTCGCGGGAGGGCGCCTCGCCGACCTCGTGCGCCGTCTCCGGCGCGAATCCGGCGGCGCGCGCGAGGAGTTCCGCGCGCAGCGCACGCGCCTCGTCCTCGCCCAGGAAGGCCAGTTCGTCCTTCTTGTCCACGCCGATGACGTCGAGCTTGAGTTTCGCGACGCCCGCGACCCGCGCGAGCAGCGGCTGGGTGACGTCGACCGCCTGGATCCGCTCCAGCCGGATGTGCGCGGTGCGCCGGAACAACAGGCCGGTCCGGATGCGCAGTTCGGTGTCGGTCACCGCGAAGTGAGTGAACCACCAGGTCAGAAAGCCGTAGAGGGCGGCGGCCGGAACGAGTACGGCGAGCGCTATCAACAGCGTGGTGGTGGTCAGTCTGGTCAGCTGGCGCTGCGCCTGGTCGGGATCGTGCACCGCCCACCCGATGAGTACCGCGACCGGCGCCCACGCCCGTCTGAGCGGTGTCACGGGGTGCAGCCGCCGTTCGGTGAGCGGCCGCTGCTCGAGTACGCCGTCCTCGACGCCCGGCGCGGTCACAGCCCCGCCGATCGGGCCTCGCCGAGCTCGGTGAGCCGATCGCGCAGCCGTTCCGCCTCGGCCGGGTCGAGCCCCGGGATGGTCGCGTCGGTCGCCGCGGCCGCCGTGTGCAGCTGCACGCTGGCCAGCCGGAAGTGGCGCTCCACGGGCCCGGAGGTGACCTCGACCAGCTGCATCCGCCCGTACGGCACGACGGTCTCCTCCCGCCACAGCACGCCCCGGCTGATCAGCAGGTCGTCGGCGCGTTCGGCATAGCGCCAGGAGCGCCAGTTGCGGCCGAGCATCACCCAGCCCCACGCCATGAGCACCAGCGGCAGCAGCGCGAAGGCCGCCCACGCGGGCTCGACGACCAGCCCGAGCAGCAGGCCCAGCCCCAGGGCCAGCAGCCCCAGCCACACCACCAGCAGAAGCCGCCGCATGCTCAGCAGCCTCGGCGGCAGCCCGGTCCACACCGGCTCGTCCCCTGCGGTCCCCGCGTCTGGCGCGCTCCCCGTCTCCATACCGCCAGCGTACGTAGGAGAGACTGGCTCCATGACTCCCACGACGGAGACCATGGTCGGAATCGGCGGCGCCGCGGAGAGCACCGACATGGTGCTCAACATCGGCCCCCAGCACCCGTCCACGCACGGTGTGCTGCGCCTCAGGCTCGTCCTGGACGGTGAGCGGATCCAGCACGCGGAGCCGGTGATCGGCTATATGCACCGCGGCGCGGAGAAGCTGTTCGAGGCGCGTGACTACCGCCAGATCATCATGCTCGCCAACCGCCACGACTGGCTGTCGGCGTTCTCCAACGAGCTGGGCGTGGTCCTCGGCGTGGAGCGCATGCTCGGCATGGAGGTGCCCCCGCGCGCGCTGTGGACCCGCACCCTGCTCGCCGAGCTGAACCGGGTGCTGAACCACCTGATGTTCCTGGGCTCGTATCCGCTGGAGCTCGGCGGGATCACGCCGGTCTTCTACGCGTTCCGGGAGCGCGAGGTACTCCAGAACGTCATGGAGGAGGTCTCCGGGGGCCGTATGCACTACATGTTCAACCGCGTCGGCGGTCTCAAGGAGGACCTGCCGGCCGGATGGGCCACCCGCGCGCGTGCCGCCGTCGCCGCCGTGCGCTCCCGGATGGACCGGTTCGACGATCTGGTGCTCGGCAACGAGATCTTCCGGGGGCGTACCCGGGGCGTGGGCGTGCTCGCACCGGAGGCCGTGCACGCCTACGGAGTGAGCGGGCCGATCGCGCGCGCCTCGGGCGTCGACTTCGACCTGCGCCGGGACGAGCCGTACCTCGGGTACGGGGAGCTCCAGGACACCCTGAAGGTGGTGACCCGGACGGAGGGCGACTGCCTCGCCCGCTTCGAGATCCTCCTGGAGCAGACCCACAACGCCCTCGACCTGGCCGACGCCTGTCTCGACCGGCTCGCCGACCTGCCGCCCGGACCGATCAACCAGCGGCTCCCCAAGGTCCTCAAGGCGCCTGAGGGCCACACGTACGCGTGGACCGAGAACCCCCTCGGCATCAACGGCTACTACCTGGTCAGCAAGGGCGAGAAGACCCCGTACCGGCTGAAGCTGCGCTCGGCGTCGTACAACAACATCCAGGCGCTCGTGGAGCTGCTGCCGGGCACGCTTGTGGCGGACATGGTGGCGATCCTGGGGTCACTGTTCTTCGTGGTCGGGGACATCGACAAGTAGGTCGCCCGGGGGCGTGACAGACAGGTCGCCCAGGAGTGCGTCCGGGAGTCCGACCGGCTGGAGCAGCCACCCGAAGTCGCCGAGTCCGCCCGTCGCCGTGAGCTCGGCGGCCTCCCCGGCGCTCGCGAGGGCGCGCACATAGGCCGCGGGTTCGGTGGATGCCAGCGCGAGCGGAGGGCGCGCGCCTGTGAGGCCCAGGGCGTGCAGGGCGGCGCGCTGACTCAGCAGGCGCCCTCCGGGCAGTGCGCACGCGTCCAGCGCGACATGTGCCGTGAGGTCGCACGAGCCGTCCGGCACGGGCGCCGTCTCCCGCCCGTCCCGGAAGCCGGTGAGCGTCCCGAACGGGGGGCGCGCGTCCACCGTGTGCGCGTAGTCCACCGCCACCGCGAGCCCCCGTTCCACGGTGGCGACCGCCGCCGCCCACGCCTCGTCCCTCGGCAGCCCGATCTCGGCCCGCAGCCCCTCTTCGGCGGGCAGCGGCCACCACCGGGTCAGCCACTGGGCTGCCGGGCCGCGGACCGGCTCCCCCGGGCGCTCCCGCCCGTCCTCCCGTACGCGTACCAGCCGGGGTACGCCGGCGGAGTCCACCTCGGCGACCTCCACGGGCACGTTGTCCAGCCACTCGTTGGCGAACAGCAGTCCGATGACCCCCTGTGGGGGCTCGGCCAGCCACTCGATCCGGTGATCGAGGGTCGCGGGTCGCTCGGCGATCTCGACGGCGTACCCACGCGCGCGGGCGGCCACCTCGGCGGGCAGCGCGGCGAGCACGCCCGCCGCCAACTCGCCGCGCCCCGCGGCCATGTCGACGAAGTCGAGCTCCGCCGGTCGGCCCAGCGCCTCGTCGACCCGGCACAGCAGCCTGGCCACCGCCTCCGCGAACAGGGGCGACGCGTGCACGGACGTACGGAAGTGCCCGGCCGGTCCCTCGGGCCCCCGGTAGAAGCCCTGCGGACCGTAGAGCGCGGCCTCAGTGGCGGCCCGCCAGCCGCGCCAACCGTCCGTCGTCGTCCGTCCGTTTTCCTCCGTCACGTCGTCAGGCTAAGCGCACAGACGAACGGAGCCTCCACCTTGCGGAGTATGCGCGGGGGCTACGGATCGGCCCTCCGGTTGACCCCTGCACGCATCTCGCTTCCCTACGCTGGGTTACGTGCAGCGCCTCTACGACTTCCTCCGCAGGCACCCGACATGGGTAGACAGCTTCTGGGCCGTCTTCCTCTTCGGGATCTCCGTGGCGGGCGAAGAGGCCCGCGAGGCCGGCCGGGGCACCGATTCCCCGGGTGTGATCGTGCCGATCGTGCTCCTGCTGTGCCTGGTGATCGCGCTGCGCCGGCGGATGCCGGAGAAGATGCTCCTGCTGGCCCTCGGCCTCGGAGTGACGCAGGTCGTGCTGGACGTCGAGACGTCGGCCGCCGACTTCGCCCTGCTGGTGATCGTCTACACCGTGGCGGCGACGGGCGCCCGCTGGGCCTCCCGGCTCGCGCTGGCCACGGGCCTGTGCGCGGCCCCCGTGGCACAGCTGCGCTGGCCGAACGTCGACTCGGGCACGTGGGGCAACGTCGCGCAAATGATCTTCCTGACGGTGCCGTTCGCGCTCGCCTGGGTGCTCGGCGACTCGATCCGCACCCGCCGCGCCTACTTCGCGCAGCTGGAGGAGCGGGCCGCCCGTCTGGAGAAGGAGCGCGAGGCACAGTCGAAGGTCGCGGTCGCCGCCGAGCGGGCCCGGATCGCCCGCGAGCTGCATGACGTCGTCGCGCACAACGTGTCGGTCATGGTGGTCCAGGCCGACGGCGCCGCCTACGTCCTCGACGCCGCCCCCGACCAGGCGAAGAAGGCCCTGGAGACGATCTCCTCCACCGGCCGCCAGGCCCTCGCCGAGATGCGCCGCCTGCTGGGCGTGCTGCGCACCGGCGAGCACCAGGAGGGCGGCGAGTACGTCCCGCAGCCCGACGTGGAGCAGATCGAGGACCTCGTCGAGCAGTGCCGCGGCTCCGGACTGCCTGTCGACTTCAAGATCGAGGGCACCCCGCGCCCGCTGCCCAGCGGCGTCGAGCTCACCGCGTACCGCATCGTCCAGGAGGCCCTGACCAACACCCGTAAGCACGGCGGGCCGAACGCGGGCGCCAGCGTCCGGCTGGTCTACTTCGACGACGGGCTCGGCCTGCTCGTCGAGGACGACGGCAAGGGCGCCCCGCACGAGCTGTACGAGGAGGGCGGTGTCGACGGCCGGGGTCACGGCCTGATCGGCATGCGGGAGCGGATCGGCATGGTCGGCGGCACCCTGGACGCCGGCCCACGCCCCGGCGGAGGATTCCGCATCAGTGCGCTGCTCCCGCTCAAACCGGCGCACTGACGTCCACGCGCCCCGTGTTGACACCTGTAACACCCCCCACGCCCCCCGCACGCCCCCCTCTACGACCCCCACGAACCCCCGACGGACAGAGAACGGAAGAGGCCCCGATGACGATCCGCGTGATGCTCGTCGACGACCAGGTGCTGCTGCGCACCGGGTTCCGGATGGTGCTCGCAGCCCAGCCGGACATGGACGTCGTCGCGGAGGCGGGTGACGGCGTGGAGGCTCTTCAGGTGCTGCGTTCGACGGCCGTGGACGTCGTCCTGATGGACGTCCGGATGCCGAAGCTGGACGGTGTGGAGACCACCCGCCGCATCTGCCTGGAGTCCGACCCGCCGAAGGTGCTGATCCTGACCACTTTCGACCTCGACGAGTACGCGTTCTCCGGGCTGAAGGCGGGCGCCTCGGGCTTCATGCTCAAGGACGTGCCGCCCGGTGAACTGCTGGCGGCCATCCGCGCGGTGCACAGCGGTGACGCGGTGGTGGCGCCGTCGACCACGCGCCGCCTGCTCGACCGCTTCGCGCCGCTGCTGCCGAGCGCCGGAAAGGAGCCCCAGCACAAGGAGCTGGAACGGCTCACCGGACGGGAACGCGAGGTCATGATCCTGGTCGCGCAGGGCCTGTCCAACGGTGAGATCGCGGCCCGGCTCGTGCTGTCCGAGGCGACCGTCAAGACCCATGTGGGCCGCATCCTGACCAAGTTGGGGCTCCGGGACCGGGTGCAGGTGGTCGTCCTGGCGTACGAGACGGGGCTGGTGCGCGCGGGCGGGCACGGTTAGCGGCTGAGGGCTGAGGGCTGAGGGCTGAGGGCTGAGGGCTGAGGGCTGAGGGCTGAGGGCACCGGTCGGCGGTCAGTGGTCAGTGGTCAGCGCAGGATCCCTTCCAGGAAGTCGCTGCCCAGCCGGGCCACCACGCTGACGTCCAGTTGGTGCAGGACGTACCGGCCGCGGCGGCGCGTGGTGATCAGGCCCGCCTTCTTCAGCACACCCAGGTGCCGGGATATCTCGGGGGCCGTCACACCGTGCACCTGGGCCAGCTCGCTCGTGGTGTGCGCGCTGCGGGCCAGATGGCGGCAGATCCGCATCCGGGCGGGGTGCGAGAGCGCGGTCATCCGCAGGGCCAGCTGGTCCAGCGACGGCGGCGCGGCGAGCTCGGGCGTACCGACCGGGTAGTGCAGCACCGGCTGCCAGCCGTACCGGTGCAGAACGCTCAGGTGCGGCCAGCCCAGGCTCGTCGGGACGAGCAGGAGCCCGCCGTCCCCGGTGGCCGAACGGCCGTCGCCCAGCTTGTCCACGGTGATCCGGGCCGCTGACTCGTCGAGCGTCACCGCGGGCGACACCGAGGCCAGCGCCTCGGCCAGGCCTCTGCGCCGCAGGAGGTCCGTCTTGTGGCGGGCGTCCGCCGCGAGCTGCTGCCGCAGCCGGGACCAGGCCTCCGCGAAGAACGCCTCGTCGCAGTCCTCCACGAACTGCCGGAACCAGGTCCGGACCCACGGCGGGTCGGCCAGCAGGCGCTCGCTGAAGCGCACCTGCTGCGGCCCGCGCGACGCGGCAAGCTCCAGCGCGCGTCGCCGGATCCGCGCGTCGGTCAGGATCGCGGGGCCTCCCCAGGAGTACGGCATTTCGCAGGTGAACTCCAGGGCCGCGTCCACGAACTGTTCGTCCGACAGCTTGTCCAGGAGCCTCAGGTCCTCGGCGAGGGTCGCGCCGGGAAGGGTGCGGCGGCCCGGGACGCCGGCGAACGGCAGGAAGAGGTCCGAGAACGTCGTCCGCCACAGGAAGTCGGCCTCGCACATCCGGTCGGCCAGGTGCGCGTCGAGCCGGGCGGTCACGCCCGTCACCCAGCCCTGCAGGGCGGGATGGTGCCCCGGTTCGGACAGCGCGTGCAGCGCCATGCCGAGTTCGGCCAGGGGCGAGGTCGCGACGGCGACCCTCTCCGGCCGCAGCTCCGCGACGTCGATGTGCACGCTCATGACCTCATGGTGCACCCCGCCACTGACAACGCCGGCCCCGATTGACGCCGCCCGTCAATCGACGCGACTTCACCGCCGTACCGGCGCAGCCTGGGACCACGGGGCAGCCGCGGAGCCCGATCCCACGTCCGGAGATCCCAAGAGCCCGAGAACCCGAGAAGGGGCCGTCCGCCATGAGCATCACGCAGCAGTACCTCCTCGACACGTACCGCGCCGACCGGCTCGGTGAACCGGCGCCGCCCGCACCCGGCGCCCACGACTGGCAGGTCGTCCGAGAACTGCGTGACCGTCGCGCGTTCCGGGCGGTTCTCGCCGAGCGCCCGGCTCGCGGACGGATACGCCGTGCCGTGCGACGCCGGCTGCGTCCTCGGTCCCGTTCCGCCCGCTGACCACCTGACGGCCCCTTCGGTCAGCGGGGATCGGCCAGCCTGGAGACGAAGTCCGCGACCGCCGACCTCACGTCGTCGCGCGTCCACTCCAGGCCGGCCGCCCGTACGTAGACCTCCGTACAGGAGAGGCCGGGGCCCTTCTGGTCCCAGGGTTCGGCGAACAGCAGGGTCCCCGTCTCCTGGGCCTGCCGCACCGCGGCCTCCGAGACGAGATCGACGTCGTACGGCAGCCAGACCTGGAAGTCGTGGGTGTGCGGCACCTCGGGGTGGACGCGCGCCCACGGCACCCCGGCCTCCTTGAATCCCGTGCGCAGCGCGTCGGCCACCACGCGCGCGTGGGCCACGTACTCCGGCAGCCGGGGCAGCTCGCGCTCCAGGCCGATCAGCGCCGACAGCGCGGTCGGGAACTGCTGGAAGAGCGTGCCGCCGTACCGGTGCCGCCAGGCCTTCGCCTCCTCGACCAGCGTTCTGGGGCCGGCCAGGGCCGCGCCGCCGTACCCGTCGAGGGACTTGTAGAACGACACGTAGACACTGTCCGCCAGGCCCGCGATCTCCTCCAGGGGTCGGCCGAAGTGCACGGTGGACTCCCACAGGCGGGCCCCGTCGAAGTGGACCACGGCGTCGCGTTCCCTGGCCGCCTCCACCACCTCGGTGAGCTCCTCCCAGGAAGGCAGCACGAAACCGGCGTCCCTGAGGGGGAGTTCGAGCATCAGCGCTCCGAAGGGCTCCTCGAAGTCGCGTATCTCGTCCGCGGTCGGCAGTCGGGGCTCGCTCGTGACCCGGACCGGGCGCAATCCACTGACCTGGCTGAACGCGTTCCGTTCGTGCACCTCCGGGTGGGCCAGCCCCTGCAGGGCGACCGTCGCGTCACCGGTGCGGCCCGCCCAGCAGCGCAGGGCCACCTGCTGGGCCATCGTGCCCGTCGGGAAGAACGCGGCGGCCTCGGTGCCGAGCAGGCCCGCGACCTTCTCCTCCAGGGCCTCGACCACGCCGTTGCCGTACATGTCCGACGTCTCGTCCAGGTCGTACACCTCCGCCGCCGCGTCCAGCAGGGCCAGGCGCTCCCTCAGCGTGCCGAGGGCTCCCAGGCGTGCGAGGACGCGCTCGGCGCCTCGGACGGCGGCGATGCGTCGCGCCCTGCGCCGGGTACGCCGTTCCTCGTCGGAGACCCGCTCAGGCTCTTCCCGGTCGGAGACCCGCTCGGGCTCCCCCTCACCTGAGACCTGCTTCGGCCCGATCGCGTCCTGTGTCTGCTCCGCCGTATCGCTCATGCCCGGATCATGCCCGTGGCCCTCCATGCGGGCATCCGGATTTCCGCACATCCGTCCATGGGTACCCGGCGTGCGGAAACCCACAGCCTGTGGACAACCGGACGCCCCCCGAACCAATCGCGTTAACATGACGAGAAATCGTCCGGTACCCGGAGCGGACTGGAACGGGAAGGCCTCCGTCGCGTGAGTACATTCCAACAGCCAGACCCCCAGGACCGCCCCGCGCGGCTCACCGTCGGTGTCGTCGGTGCCGGCCGCGTGGGCCCCGCGCTCGCCGCGTCCCTCCAGCTCGCCGGACACCGTCCGGTAGCCGTCTCCGGGGTCTCGGACGCCTCCCGGCGCCGGGCCGAGCAGATGCTGCCCGACGTGCCGGTCGTGCCGCCCGCCGAGGTCATGGAGCGCGCCGACCTGGTGCTGTTGACCGTCCCCGACGACACCCTGCCCGGTCTCGTCGAAGGCCTCGCCGAGACCGGTGCCGTACGGCCGGGACAGCTGCTGGTGCACACCTCGGGGCGATACGGCTCGAAGGTCCTGGACCCCGCCCTGCGCGTGGGCGCGCTGCCGCTGGCCCTGCACCCGGCGATGACCTTCACCGGCACGCCCGTGGACGTTCAGCGCCTGGCCGGATGCTCCTTCGGCGTCACCGCGCCCGAGGAACTGCGGCTGGCGGCCGAGGCCCTCGTCATCGAGATGGGCGGCGAACCCGAGTGGATCGCCGAGGAGATGCGGCCGCTCTACCACGCGGCGCTCGCGCTGGGCGCCAACCACCTGGTGACGCTGGTCGCGCAGTCCATGGAGCTGCTGCGCGCGGCCGGTGTCGAGGCTCCCGACCGGATGCTCGGCCCGCTGCTCGGCGCCGCCCTCGACAACGCCCTGCGCTCCGGCGACGCGGCCCTCACCGGCCCCGTCGCGCGCGGGGACGCGGGAACTGTCGCCGCCCACGTCGAACAGCTGCGCAAGCACGCGCCGCAGGCCGTCGCCGGCTACCTGGCGATGGCCCGCACCACGGCGGACCGGGCGCTCGCCCACGGCCTGTTGAAGCCGGAACTCGCGGAGGACCTCCTCGGGGTACTCGCCGACGGGACCGACAGGACCGACGGCACCGAAGGGGACGCCCGATGACCACCGTCCTGCTGCGCACCGCCGACGAACTGCACGCACGCGCGCGCGGG
>Ga0307516_10009020_pt1 | contig 11170 bp, 9 predicted proteins | sample 19_EM_MG_FD_203310 | JGI IMG/M metagenome (GOLD analysis project Ga0307516, IMG submission 203310) | Populus trichocarpa ectomycorrhiza microbial communities from riparian zone in the Pacific Northwest, United States - 19_EM | ecosystem: Host-associated > Plants > Roots > Unclassified | place...
TGCGAATCCTTCGGGACTACACAGTCGCTCCGCTGCCATCATACAAGTGTTGCCCGCTCAAGGGTGATAGACTGTTGGTGACCACCTGGGCGATTGTGCCGTTGGTGAAACACCCGAGTGTTACATCCACTGCCAAATCAGCCGCCCCTACGGAGTCCCATTTGGCTACCCTTCTCCCCGCCTACAAGGAGAATACGACCACCAGCCGTCCCAGCCATTCCAATGGACCAGGCCACACCCCTGGGTTGGAGGAACCCACATGGAGCAGGCAATGGTGGACCTCCTTCGACCGCGCTGATGGGACCCCCGTCCCCACCACTGCCACCAACACTGTCGCCTCGGCCCTCCTCACCAAAAGTCCAGCGACCAACAATCACACTGCAGGAACTGGTCCAACTGGTAGTGGAAGGTATGGCAAGAGCCCAATAATATGCGGAACCCAAGCCCGCAAAGACGCATACCTCGCAGCTGAAGATGGAAAATCCGGAAAAATTCGTTGGGAAAAGCATGACGGCCTTTAACCAATGGTGGGAATCAGTCACCATGTATTAGGGGTTCAACCTGGAAACCGTGGACCGGCAAAGAATCGCCTGGATCGGGACCCATCTGACCGACATGGCCCTAGTCTGGCAGCTCCGCTGATACCAGGAACTACAGGACAACGACATCTGGGTCAACTATTCTGCGGCCATCAGGGCAGAATATCGGAACAAAGGAGAAGCAGCCGATGCGCAGCTGAAACTAGGACAGCTCCAATACCAAGGGTCTATCCAGACCTACCTAATGGAGTTCAGAGCCCTCAACACTTTCGTCCAGGTAACAGGTGAGGCATTAAGGGAAAAAACCGACCTAGTAATGGCCACTGAGATACTGCGAATGCGTTTCGCTCACTATCTTGGAGAGTTCACAGACGATGAAGGGTTTATGCCGGCTACGTATCAAGTCAGCTTACAAGTCGAAAGACTAAAAACCTTGGAAAAACTCCTGGGAAGCAACCTGACCCCCAAAGCTCGATGAGAAAAAGAATGACACCTCTGGCAACAGGCAATGGAAGGAGGAAACAGAAAAAACTGAAGCAAGGCCCGATCAAAAGAGCCCCTACGGCCTGCCCAGGTGCTGGAGGACAAAGGAAGACGCCCTCCGGGGAGTTCCCCCCACTGAGTATGAAGAATACTTCAAAAACCCAGATGGCTGCTGGCGGTGTGGGCAGAAAGGACGCCGAACATATGAATGCTTCGCACGAGCCACGCGAAAGGGCACCTCGCTACCCAACGCACCCTGGACGGCCGCCGGGGTCACCACGGAAAAACGGAAGTGTTCACCGGAACCGGAACCCAGCGTGACAAACCCGGCCAAACAACAAAAAGTTGCAGCCATAGAAACCATGGAGGTAGGAAGTGCCTTACCATTATGGGCGAACCACACTGATGATTCGGATTTTTAAAGGGCCCATCAATGCCGCAGACGCAGGCCTATGAAATAATTTGCAGAATCTCCTGAAAACGGAAAATGGAATCAAGTGCTGGAAGCTCGGCAAAAAATGTAAGGAGACTCGTAGTGGAAACCCGCCGGGTGATCGACATGACACTAGACCAGGACAGGAAGAAACATCAAGTCAAGGCGCAGCTGAACACACAGTGTTCAGTAGCACTAATCAATGACAAGACGACAGAAAGACTGAGACTAAAAAAGGAAAAGCACCGGCAAGTGCGACGCATTGAAAATTATACAGGAGAAAGGGTCGCAGCGGCCGGACGATACTATATGAAACCACTCCTATTACAACACCAAAGGTATTACTCGAAAGAAAGTTTCGAGGTATCACCGATGGACCCAGAAATTGACATATTTCTCCCTTTTAGCTGGATCCAGGAACACCCACCACAGGGCACCTGGACAAATATGTGAGTACTGTTCAACAGCAACCAATGCCTGAATGAGTGCTTGTGGTGGGTAACCACTGACTTCTCACTTTCCTGGGACGAAAAGGTAGCCACCAACCCCGCAGCTCAAGTCATCGGTTACATAGCAGCAATTGCTACGGAAGACCCAGTGGCAAACGTACCAATGGAGTTCCGCCAATACCTAGGAATAATGAGCCAAGAAGCAGCAGAGGCACTCCCTGAACATCGATTTTACGACTGCAAAATCGAGCTAAAAGATGGAAGCACCGCGCCGTGGGGACCCATATATCCCCTACCGGAAATTGAACTCCAAATGCTCTGAGAATGGCTAAAAGAGATGGAGCCAATGGGAAAAATCAAACGCTCTACTTCACCAGCGGGTTTGCCAATTCTGTTTGCGCCCAAGCCACATGGGCGGGGACTTCACCTATGTGTAGATTACTGAGCCCAGAACGAAGTCACGATCCCTAACCGCTACCCGCTGCCATTAATGCAAGAACTACAGGACCGAGTCCAGAGAGCCCAATGGTTCACAAAAATGGACCTAAAAAATGGGTTTCACCTCATCTGAATAAAGGCGGGCAATGAATGGAAAACAGCTTTCAGAACGCGATACGGACTATTCGAATTCCAAGTCATGCCGTTCGGCCTAACCAATGCCCCCTCCACATTCCAAGACATGATGAATCATGTCTTCTCCAACATGCTAGATATGGGGGTACTGGCCTACATGGATGACATATTGGTATACACAAAAACCGAGGAAGAACATGACAACCTGGTAAGGGAAGTTGTAGGAGGATGATTCCAGGCATCGCGAACGCTAGGCCTGGAGTGGCTAGCATGGCTGCTAGCGTAGCTTCTAGAGTTTGTGGGACTTGGCACATGGCTGCCCTAAGGGCTTCTGTAGATAGACAGTCACACACTAGCGCTAGCACATGGACACTCATATAAGTGTCCGGTGCTCCTCTCTTTAGAATGGATATGTTTCTCGCTACCCCTCAACTGGTAGCAACACTTTATTTTCTCTGCCCCGCACAACCAGCGGCAAGCATTCTTTATTTCCCTGCCCCGCACAACCAGCAGTGAGCAGAAGGAGGGTGCAGAAACATCAAGATCCTGAGAGGACAACGAGAAAATCGAGAAAACGAGGAAACCAAGCGACAAAAGATGGGACGGCCCCGCGAACGGACTCTCACGTGAAAGGTAGCTGCAGGAGGGCGCGGCGAGCGGTAAGCGCGGGGGCCGGCTTTTCGGGGCCCATACCTTACGTCTCACCAAGCTGTTTCCAGTCACATACAGTGCACTGGCCTTCAAGAAAAAGATACTCACATGCCGTATTCACACGCTGTATTCACACACCGTATTCACAGGCTGTATTCACACGCCGTATTCACATGCGAACCAGTTCATCGGGCGGATTCGAGAAGAATTTGAGCGAATCGAGCGGATTCGCTAAGAAATCGAACACCGTATTCACACGCTGTACACACACACCAACCAGTTCATCGGGCAGATTCGAGAAGAATTTGAGCGAATCGAGCGGATTCGGGCAGAAATCGAACACCATATTCACACACCGTACACACACGCCGTACACACACGCCATCTAGCAGTCTCAACTACCTGTTCACCGGGCTGAGCTACTACCTATATAACCCATTCATCGGGCAGAAGCGCTGAGCATTTCCAAAGCGTGGCGAGCATTTGCAAAGCACAGCGAGCATTTCCAAAGCGCGGTGGACATTTCCCAAGTGCGGCGGGCATTTCCCAAGCACGGCGAGCATTTACAAAGCGCGGCGAGCATTTGCAAAGCATGGCGAGCATTTCCAAAGCGCGGCGGACATTTCCTAAGCACGGCGAGTATTTCCAAAGCGCGGCGAGCATTTCCAAAGCACGGTGGGCATTTCCCAAGTGCGGCGAGCATTTCCAAAGCACAGTGACCATTTCCAAAGCACGGTGAGCATTTCCAAAGCGTGGTGGGCATTTCCAAAAGCGCGGCGAGCAAAACACGGCATGTCGAAACAGCGAGAAATGTCAAACACCCCGAAATTCTGGCCAGGGCCAGGTGAGCTACACGAGTGGATTGGTGAGGTGAACCCCTCACATGATGAAAACTCAGTAGTTATAGCTGTTTCAGCTGAAGCGGTCGTGAATGCCTATGCTCACTGGTACGAGAGTAACCAGGAAGCCTCTGTGGAGATGGCAGTCTGGAAGCGGTGCTGTGATCACCTCTTGGTCATCAGCGAACAAGCCACAAAACTACACGCTGGGACCTTGAGCCAAAACCTGATCATTCAAAAAATTAAACCGCATGAGCTAAAGAGATTTGATGGTTCCCAGGACATGGAGGTTGTCACTCAATATCTGGAAGATGTTCAGCACTTCGTTCGACAAGGTGGAGCAGTCTGTCAAGGAGCATCAGAAGACAACCAGATGTCACGAACCTGGCGCAACAGGCTCCTTGGCACCGGCGCCGGTGCCACTCTCACCCTTGTCGCCCTGTGGCTTGTCCTCGTTTCCGCTGCCGCAGCTGTGGTCATCCTTGGCACTTAGGCGCCTCGACCGATCTCCGCCATATCGCTCCAGTAGCGATATCCCCGACCGCTGGCTGGTCTAGACCTCTCTCCTTTGTTTCTTCTATGTTGCTTGCACATCCTTCTCCTGTCCGCTACGTTTGTTGTCTCCCATTGATTGAGCTGGCACGTCCTTCTCCCATGTTCGTTACGAGTATTGTTTTCCCTTGATTAAGTTGTACATCAGTCTTCCTTTCCTTTACTGCTACTGCTAGCGCGTCGTTTCTCCTGTTGCCGCGAGTAGAGTGTTGGCCGCACAGCGGCCGAGTGCGATCGTGTGTTTTCCTTGGGCACAGCGATCGAGTCATGACGTTAGACGGAGGAACTGTATCAGTCTTGCAGGCAAGCTGTGATTCCACAGAGGGAAGGAAAAGTATAAAGGAAGGGGGTGTTAGCTAGTCTGAAGATTCTTCTCCACGCAATCTATTATCTCTCTGCACAGACCTACCTCTTGCTACCCGTGAACCGGCACTGCGACCACCACCCCCGATAAGAACAATGAGCCAAGGCAAGGCGTGTGAGAAGACTGGGACGAGACCACGCCAGGCGTGACGGATACCACGAGAACAATGAGCCCATGCAAGGGGTGTGAGAAGACCACGACGAGACCACGCCAGGTGTGATAGATACCGCGAGAACAACGAGCCCACGCAAGGTATGTGTGATACTGGGGTTGAATCTTAACCGGAGTGTGGAGAGAATCGAAGGCAATCAGGCTACTTTCGATAATTCACAGCGGAATAATCTGAGATCTTGTATGTGGGTTTCGGTGGTATTTGGTTTGGTAGTGTTGTAGATGATGTTCGTGCTGATTTCTCTCGACGAGGTGGGAAATCCTCTTTCTTTTGTAGCGAAAGAGCCGTCGTGAGATCTGATGACTCAGCGTGAGAAGTGGTGACTCGGGTTCGGATTCCCCCAAGGTGCATAGACCCCGTGGGTGGATCATTGGCCCTGGCCGGGGTGTAGATAAGGGAGATGAGTTCGTCATGCAACTGGGCGGGGAACTCTTACGTCTAGACTCGTACATGGCTCCCCCCGTAAGGATCCAAGCCAGTCCCCACGAGGACCCAGATTTTCTGCGTACGTGGTTCCTCCCCGCAAGGAGGTTGACCAACGTCTGGCCTCTCCCCGCAAGGAGTCAGACCATATCTGCTAAGACCGCTTCGTTTGCACTCAGACCCCTACCTCGGAGTTCCCTCCTCCGATCCCCACAAGGTTCAATCTCTCCCCGCAAGGTTCGATCTCTCGGCCGTAAGTTAACTCCGGCTCCTTATCTCCCTCCTAGACTCTCGATCCATCATCTGTCACCCGCTTGTCTTCCTACTACTCTGTCGCTAAGTAATCTAGATACTCTATGTACTTCCTGGAATATTCAGGTGTAACACTACCTCCCCTCCCCCTTAGCCTTGTCCCGAGTGCTTAAAATTTTTTAAGTAGCCCGTCTCTTTTTGATCGTATGATTCTTTCAACGCTGAGTTCCTTTCAACGTCACGGACTGCAGTCCTCCTCCCCTGTAGCCCTCCCAACCACCGGATCAGATCATGTAGTCCCTCGGGACCCTCTGTAATCCGTCGAGATGGCTGGGCCCTCAGAGCAAGCCGTTGCGTGCTCTTACATCGATCGTTGTCCCGCTGGGCAGCCGCGTGCCTGGAGACAAGGGGGCCGGTTTCGCAGTGCGCATCCTGGCAATCCCCGGCTGGGGCACGTGGAAGGAGTGACCAAGCCCAAGCAAGCTGAACGAGCCAATGGTGTGCACACAGAGGTGTCCGTTCGTCGCCAGGGTCCGCCACCTGTCCGGAGGCCCTTGTCTTCCCCGGCAATTACCCCAGCTCGGAGTTGTTCGAGCTGTCATTCGGAGGGATCAGTTATTCGCGGAGGAGAGCACATGACGCTTTTCCGACTTGGGACACATGGAACGAGTGACCTTCACGGCCCAGCGTTCGTGCCCAGGAGCCTTCCTTGCCACTCCCGTAGGTGTACGTACAGAGGTGTGCCGTACTGAGCGCCTACGGCTTTCATCCGATCGAGTCCGAAATCTCCTAGGACCAGCTAGGCGTCGGTGATCCGGTAGTCCCTGGGCGCGTCTGGGTTCCGTCGATGGAACTCCCGGAGTTTTTCTAACCCTCCTTCCGAGAAGTTGTCGTATGGTTCTTCCGTCCAGTCTTTGCGTTCCGGATAGTCGAGCCATTTGACAAGGTAGAGCACCCGCTTGTTGTTGCCTCGTCCTCGTTTGTCCGCCATCATTACTTCCTCAACATCGTATTCCTGGGATTGCTCGATGTCGTCGGCTTTCCGTAGTACATTGGATGGATCGGGTGGAGCCCGATGCTTGCTGGTTTGGTATGGCTCGAGTAAGGAGACATGGAAGAGGTTATGGATTTTCCATTTCCTGGGGAGCGTTAGCCGGACGGCGAGAGGGGAGACTACTTTTTCGATCTGGAAAGGACCATGGTTTTTGTGATCCATTTTCCTCGATGGGCGGGGTGTTTTGATGTTGCGTCCGTTGAGCATGACCAAATCTCCTACTTGGTAGGCCGGGGGAGGCTTTCGGTCCGGGTTCGTATATCGACGCATTCTTTCTTGGGTGGCTTCCAACCCCTTCCGGGCCGAGTCGTGTATGGCGGTCATCCAGTGGCCGTACACCGTGCTGGCGGGGTTGACTGGTTCGTCTTTTTCGTCAGGCGGGTTTATCGTACGAGGATGGAAACCGCAATTGGCGTAGAAGGGCGTGACCCCATTTCCCATTGTAACTGAATTGTTGTACGCGAATTCGGCCATTGGAAGCAATCGTACCCAGTCGTCTTGTTCGTGTCCTACGAAGGCTCGTAGGTATGCTTCAATTGTCTGGTTGAGTCTTTCCGTCTGACCATCCGTTTGTGGGTGGAACGCGGTTGACATTTGTGGCCGGATCTCCAGGATTTTCAGGAATTCCCACCAGACTTCTGATGTGAAATGTGAATCTCGATCTGACACGATGTCCGTAGGTAGCCCGTGATTTTTCCATATTTCTTTGGCGAAAATTCTGGCTAGGTCCAATGCCGTTTTCTCCTTGAGCGGTATGAAATGCGCCATCTTTGTAAATCGGACCACGATCACCCAGAGTTGGTCGCAACCTTCGGACTGCGGTAGTTCCGTGATGAAATCCCTTGCGATGGATTGCCATGGCGCATATGGCAGTTCTAGTGGCGAGGACAACCCGTAGGGAGTGTGGTGTGACGACTTATTCTTCTGGCATTCCGGGCAGCTTCTGACGAAATCGATGATTCGTTCGTTCATTTTGGGCCACCAGAAGTTTCGTCGAATTAGCTCGGTGGTTTTATCCTGTCCTATGTGTCCTGCTACCTTCGTGTCGTGTTCGGATTTCAATATTTCTTGGATTGTGTTGTCCCGTGTGACCCACAATCTTCCTTTCCTATACAGGAGATCGTCCCATATTTTCAACATTCCTTCTTCCTTGCGCTTTCGGACTTTCGACCCTGGGTTCCCCAGGATCACTTCCTTTTCTGATATCCATACTTGTTCATATACCGGATCTTTTCACGCTGCTTCTCGGACCTTCTTTGCGAATTCTTCATTCCATTTTTTTGTCGCTAGTGACGCTAGACGTGCCGAGGATACCAGGAACGATTGAGAGAGTCGTTCCTCGAAATGGTTTTTTCCCAAAATCATCGTGATTGGCTGGTTTTCTACCCCCCCCTTTTCGGGGCGGTACTCCGAATGCCTGGACAGCGCGTCTGGTTTTCCATTTTGGGCGCCTGGACGGTAGTAGATCTTGAAGTCGATACTGGCCAGCTCCTGTGCCCATCGCGCCTGACATCGATTTAGCACCTTTGTTGTAGTGAAGTATTCCAAGTTCTGGTGATCCGAAAAGACTTGGACTGGGTGCATCGCTCCTTCGCAGTATCGTCTCCAGTGTTTGAACGCATCCACCACCGCCAGTAGTTCTTTGTCGTGGATCTCGTAGTTGATTTCCGACAGCTGGAATTTCCTGGAGTGGAAGGCTACCGGATGAAGGCGATTCTCCTCATCCCGTTGCGACAGGACTGCTCCGATGGCGAAATCCGATGCGTCGGTTTCGATGATAACCGGTTTTGTTGCGTCGAAGTGCGCTAGGATTGGGGCCGTGGTGAAACAGGTTTTTAGTTCTTTGAACGCTTTTCCCGCTTCCTCCGTCCATGCCCATTTCGTCCCTGTTTCCTTTTTCGTGAGTTCGGTCAAGGGTCGGGCTACCTTGGAATAGTCCTTGATGAACTGTCGGTAGAAGTTGGCAAACCCTAGGAATGACTGGACTTCCGTTAGGGAGTTTGGTATTTTCCAGCTGAGTACCGCCTCCACTTTGGTCGTTGATATTTTGATTCCTTTTCTTCCTATCGTATACCCTAGGAATTCTACCTCCTTGGTCTTCCATACGCATTTTTCGGGTGCCACTGCTAATCCATTTTGTTGCAACCTTGTAAGCACTTCCTTGACTAGCTTATCATGTTCTTCTTCCGTTTTTGCATAGATTAGGATGTCGTCCATGTAGGCTAGTACTCCCACGTCTAGTATGTCTGACAGGATGTGATTCATCATATCCTGGAAGGTTGATGGTGCGTTGGTGAGACCGAAAGGCATTACCTGGAATTCGTATAGTCCGTATCGAGTCCTGAAGGCGGTTTTCCATTCGTCGCCTTCTCGGATTCTAATGAGGTTGAATCCGTTCTTCAGGTCCAGTTTGGTGAACCACTTTGCTCCTTGTACTCGATCTTGTAGTTCTTGCATCAAGGGAAGCAGATAACGGTTCGGGATGGTGATTGCGTTTAATCCCCGGTAGTCTACGCATAGTCGTAGTCCTCTTCCGCTAGGTTTAGGAACGAAGAGGATTGGGGAACCAGCTGGTGAGGTAGACCTTCGTATTTTTCCGGACATTTCCATTTCTTTTAGCCATTCTCGGAGGGTTTGGAGTTCAATCTCGGAGAGGGGGTAAATGGCTCCCCACGGGGCTGTCGTTCCATCTTTCAGGTCAATTTTGCAATCGTACGTTCGGTGCTCTGGTAGCGCATCCGCCACTTCCTTTCCCATGATCCCCAGGAATAGCCGGAATTCCCCGGGAACCTTATCCAGCGGGTTGTCTGAGGCCGCTGCTACGTGTCCCAGGAGTCGCGCTGTTGGGTCGATGGCTACCGTTTCGTCCCAAGTTAGCGAGAATTCAGCCGTTTCGTGTCGAGTGCATTTTTCCAAACAGCTGCTACTGTTGAACCGTATTTCCTCCGTAGTCCACGTTCCCTGGGGCGGGTGCTTCATTATCCATTCAAATGGGAGGAAGACATCGATTTCTGGGTCTATGGGTGTTACTTCGAATTTCTCCAGTGAATAATGTTTTCGGTGTTGCAAGCGCACTGGCTTGGTTTGAAATTGGCTGGCTCCTTTTACTATTTCCCCGGTGTAGTTTTCGATACTTCGCGCCTGAGCGTGGCGTTCGCATTCGATGTTCCACTTATCGATGGTTTGTTGGTTGATCAGGGCCACCGAGCATCCCGTGTCCAGTAGGACCTTGATCCGCCTTTCCTGACCTTCTTGGTGCAGGACCATGTCGATTATCGGTCGGGTACCACTTAGGATTTTCTTGGCTTGACGAGTGTGCGTTTCGCCGTTTTCCGCATTTTTTCGTTTTCGCGAGAGTCCGCATACAATCGTATAAGCCTTGGGTCGTGGTCGTCCCTGGCTTATCAAAAATCCGACTCCGAATCTTCCCATGGGAGGAAGCTAGCTTCCGTGTCCATGGTTTCTACCGCCGCTATTTTTTGGTTTTTTGCGGTGGGTGCTTGGGTCGGATCGTTGTTTTCCCTTGGCCTCTTGGGGAGGGGTGCCGGGGCGAGGCTTTCTCCTACCGCCGCGGCCTTCCAGGGGGCTGCTGGTAACGCCGTTCCTTGTACTGTTTGGAACGAGTAGCATTCGAAGGTTTTATGGCCAGTCCTTCCACATCTCCAACAGCCGTCCTGGTTCTTTTTATGGGCGTCTATTTCCTGCTGAGGTACTCCTTTCAGGGCTGCCGCCGTATTTTCCCATTTTGTCGATCGGCCTCCGTCCCTTTTTGCTTCTTGCCTATCTTCCCTGCGCAGTGGTCGAGGGTTCTTTTTCTGGTCGTCCCTTCACTTTTCTTCGGTTCGGGTCGCGCTCCCCATGGGTCTTCCTTGCTCCCTAGCCTGCTTCAGGGCTTTTTTCTTTTCCACCTGTAGCGCCGCTTGGTAGGTGGCTTCTAGGAATCCTTCGTCGTCCCCGAATTCCCCCATGTAATGCACGAACCGCATATCCAGCACTGCGTCTGTCATTGCTAGGTCAATTTTTTCCTGCAGACTCTCGCCGGCGGCTCGGGCGTAATTGTTAAGGGCCCGTAATTCCGTCATGTAGGCCCTTATGTCTCCCGAGTACTTGAGCTGGCTTAGCTTTAGCTGGGCGTTGGCTGCCTCCCTGGGGTCGTGGTATTCTGTCTGGATATCGGCTTCGTAATTGTGACACTGGGACGTCCGGTCAACATCGGAGTGACGGTAATATCGAACTAGTCAGGTTTCTCGATAGTCACAAAGGAGATGGGGCGCGCGCGGTCTTCGCCGGCGTTCAATTATTATACAAGAATAACTTCCCCAATGACCCTCCTTCCAAGTTCGCCCACCGTTAGGGGATTCACAGCGAATAATCTAAGGGGTTCGG
>Ga0307516_10009021_pt1 | contig 11170 bp, 16 predicted proteins | sample 19_EM_MG_FD_203310 | JGI IMG/M metagenome (GOLD analysis project Ga0307516, IMG submission 203310) | Populus trichocarpa ectomycorrhiza microbial communities from riparian zone in the Pacific Northwest, United States - 19_EM | ecosystem: Host-associated > Plants > Roots > Unclassified | place...
ACACAAGACAATTAGAGGGGATTTTACTTTCATAAGCATTAGAAAACAAAATTGTCAAGACATGGCATGTGGTGAACCTCTTGCCAGGTGATTACAAGTCCTTTACATTCACACAAGATTGTTGGTAGAGTTTTTACTTCCCCAAGCATTAGACAATCAAATTGTAAAGACTTTGTAGCTTACCCACCTTCTTTGCCAACAATGGAACACAAGACATATTATGCTAGGGATATCCTACCCAGTTATAATGCATTTCAATACAGAGTAATAAACACTATTTTGGGGGCTTGTTTGGCAGCGCAACAACGCTATCGCACGATATCTTAGTCTCAGTGATGTCTATATTCGTGTTCGGCCGAATCAGCCCACGGATGCCTGGGGGGAATAGTTAGGGAACGATTGTCTTCCATCGAATCTTTGGTCTGCCTTGGGGAGACTAGGGAATAGCATAGATAAGGAGTGGCCAAAGTCTTATTATAAGTCAGCCCGACCAACCTGAGTTTATCCAGTTCCATCGGAACGGTGACCTTCGGAAGACTGCACTGCATTTCAACAACGAAGGTTCAACCTAGTATTCAAGTTGCTACTACTCCCTGGTTAGTACTACTTGTGCGACAGTAGAGAACTTGTGTTCTATTCTAATCCAACATCCTTCGAGTCGGCTGTAAGACTGGGTCTAGTCCACTTAACCGTCACATATGCCAAAAGGCCGAATGACAGACAAACGATAATTCAAGCTCAGGTACTAAGCCAGCATCGGCATCCGGACTGGAGTCACATCGTCTGCAGCGGAAGTGGCATGCAGATTTCGATTTCGATTGTAGTGTGCTCTGAATCTGCTCGGGCCGCTCAGCCTACTCGAGCTGAGTTGCTAACCTTTCCCTTCGTCAGTCAAGGGATTAGCTACCGTGAAAGAAGACTCAGCCACGGAGATATTCTGGAAGGTATGTAGTTTAGCGCTCCATTTCGTTTCCAGTCAATCTGTGTTGGACCATAGTAACTGACGGAATAGGGATTCACTGGCAACTGCGGAAGCTTCTCCGTTGTCCGACGTCTGAAGAGCCTTCAAGCTTCAAGCTCAAGCACCATATCAGAGATGCACGGATCTCTGGCCCAAAGGCTGATCAGGAGTAGTGACTATTTCTGACTCCCCACAGGTTTACAACAGAAAGTACATATTTGACGACTAGGTACAGTATTCTGCATTGGAACTAGGTGATGTATCGGAATCCCCTCGGTAAACCTAGAGTATACTCGTTCATCTCCGCTTTCTTATTGAGCCGCACGAGGTACAACCGGTGCACCCACAACATCAGAATAGATACTGTAGCCGACAACATGCAAATCATGTATGACTTGGAGTATGTCGGGCCCCACACAGACGGCCATATATATCTGTGGTATTGCGGTGAGAATATCGTAGGAAACACAACCCGCTTCGAGAACTCACGGGGCTCCAATGTCTCCAAGACCCGCCACAGACGTGACAACGGCTAAGGCGACCGCTCGCTTGGATGACTCAGGTATTGAGTTGCTCACCCACGCCAACAAAATAGAGTATGTGACTGTGGATTGAGCCATGAGAAACCTGCTCAATCGATGAGATGTACCATAAATGACTGAAAATGTCATGAAACTCACAGAGACAAATAGCGGATGGAAATGTTCATCGTCAAGGACCCGATAACGAACCCAGCAAAGGCTAGTGAAACTGGACCAAAAATATGCCAGAAACGGTCCCTAGTCGCATCTGAATGCCTGAAAATAGTTCAATATCCTGCAAGGAGAATGAGTCAAGAACAAAACGAACCGCATAAAGAGAATTGCCGTAGTGACGCCTAAGACCCATGGGGGTGCACAAAGTAAGAGGGTGACTGATTCGCTGTATCCCATGGTAAGAGCCAGGGTGGGGATGAAATCCCCGAACGACAGCGAAACATTCAAGAACGTCAAAGCAATCGCAAGCCACCATACGGTCCAGTCTGTGAATGCTTCTACCAGGCCAGATTGTTTAACGCAATTTGATTCGAGACCATGCACATCTTCAATCATCCTTGCCTGGGCTAGGCTTCGTTCTTCGGCTGTAAGCCATGAGGCCGGGCTAGTGGGAAAGTCAGGCACCAGATAAAAGGCCGGTATAGCAAGGATGCACGTCGCAGCACCCTCCACGAAGAAAAGCCACCTGTAATGTCGTTCGAGAATTAACCAATCGTTCATAATCGGTGGTTCGGCACTCACCTCCAGGCGGCAAAGCCAAGTATCCCATCCATGGCGGCAATAATTCCCGATGCAACAAGGGAGCCAATGATTTTGCTGACCGAGCTACCGCAAATGAAATATGCCATCCTTAAACCGACTTCATCGCGTTTGTACCTGGAACGCTTTGAAGGTGGGAAACTACATCTTGACCTGTAGGTGAGAAATATACCATCTAGAGAGTATGAACACAACGGCAGGAGGATATACTGCTTCCGTGAAACCCAACAAGAAACGAGACACAAGGGCTGCATGGAAGCTAATCGTCGAATTGAGTTAACAGAAAGGTGGCGTAATAAATTCTGACTTCTGAGCGGTACCTGAAAGGGAGGGTATGAGTCCAGATTCAGACACGATGTGTTCGTTCCGCCAGAGGTCCACTGACCAGTAGTGATGGATAAGATCCCCCATGAAGTGATGCAAAGTGAGAGGTATGCAGACGGCCTTCTGAGCTGATTGACAAACGCGTTTCTGCCGACCCATGAACACTGATACATTCATTGTGTAAGATTGGATACGTACGATGGTATTTGCATGAGCACAAAGCCGACATACAGGACGCTGAGCAGCGAGTTGAACTGTTGTCCCGTCAGGTGAAGGTCTTCTTCCAGGCCTTTTATGCGCGCCGCACTTGCATCCAAGCCAATAAGTAGGCAACTAGTAAGAGTGAAGGATCAAACTCACGCGACGTTACTTCTGTTCATCTCGAGTTCGGTAAGTTTTACAGGACAATTGTCAGGGACAATGAGAACCTACATTGTTCATTATATAGACAAGAACGAGAAAAGAAACTCTCAGGTCTAGTTTTCGGAGTAGTCTCTTCGTGATTCGTTTTCGCCTCTCCAGGTTGCCAGCCTCGCTAACTTCTGTGCAATACTGTTCATCAACGTATTGGCGTATATCGGTATCGCCCAGGAGGTGATCTGTTAACGCTATGGACACCATTTATGGCTGCTTGAGAGGAAGATAGTGAGAACGAAGGAGGCGCTGGTGGCAAGGAATGGTGTCGTCGCCGCACATAGAATTTTTCTTCGGGACCGATAAAGAGTCCGTGAAGGTCCTAGTGCTTGTAGGAACTTGTTCAGCGCCAAAGATGCAACAGTTGCTCTACTGACGGATGGCAGGCGTCCTACTATTGGATCATGAATTGGCGCTTGCATCTAATCTTTCATAATCTCCGCCTCCGCTCTTCGGAATTGCACCCACTTGGACCCAACCAAGGTTAGTAACTATTTGTTCACATTGACACCAGTCTAAGGTATTTGTGAGGCTACGTGTTAAGAGGAACGAACCATTTTTTCATAACGCTGACTCGTTTCAACACCAGGGCCCGAAGTTGAGAGACTATGACACTATGTGAACTATTTCGACATCCCCTAACAGCCTGTCCGTCGACGCTCGCGGTACCATATTGAGCTGTCCGCTATAACAGAAGGTAAGTTGGGAAGTCTTGTATGAGAGCATGCACTGAGCCGAACTATAATATTGAAGGTCTTATACACCTGGGCCATTCCAATCATGGTCGCCGGGAGAATGTAAGTGCCGACGGAGACCATGTCTATCGGATCATGGATTATGTGCGCTTGCAAGCGATCCTTCATAATTTCCGCTCTTCATGATTGCACCTGCCAGACTATGTTGGTTTCGTTTGACACTACATAGCCTACGCTATTTGCGAGGCCTTGTGTGGTAAGAGGAAACAAAAGGGAAACAACGTATGTATATGACAATCTTCTCATAGGTTTATCAAGGTTTATCACCACCTGGGAGACTAAACCAAGTTTGAAATCAGTGATACGGCTTGCATATTATTTAAGTAGTGTGCTGCAGCCACTGACATATCAGCTCCCTTCAAGTCGCTCTCCATTGCAGCCCGGACTGCGACCCCGTCGGATCTGTCCAGGACCGTCATCCTTGTCGAGCTTGCCAAGCACATGTGGGCCGTGACTCTGATAACGGTAAGTCTCCGCCACACCGTATTCTGGGGGTGAGATCGAGATCTCGGTCTTCCCCGCAACCTATGGTTGCACTGTTTTCGCCGCATCAGCGCTCAATGACATTGTATGCGACCTTCGCGCGTCTCTGATTCAAGCATCGTTTTCCGCAGGGATTCCCGTGTGCCAGTTCCCTTGAAGTCGCCATTTATGTATAACAACAAAACAGATAACGCCTTGCCCTATTACATTGTGCGCCCGAATTGGGTGGGTCTCTGGACCTTGGCAATCCGGGATCTGGAGCAAAATCTCCGCCGCTTTGGAATATGAAGTCGAGTGCAAGAGGACTGGAGAAAAAGGTAAATCCGCCGCCTACCGCCCTTCAGAATCGTATTTCCCTCATCGACCAGTGTGGCCTAACTTCGCTGTGTGTGTTTGTCTTTGAAAAAGAACTCATGGTAAGTATATAGATCTACTGCCATCTAAGGGATATGTTTCTGGCACCGTGTTTCGAAAGCGATGGACCCTGGATATATGAAATTTCGGTCTTTCTCAAGGGATTCGATGATGCAGAAAGACAGCCCCTCCAACCCATTTCTGGATCCTACAGTTATGGTAGCTGGCACACAACACAGCATCGTTACAGGAACGCTGTTTGCGGGGCCGCTTCCATTTGTAGGTCTCAGGAGATTGCCATTTTTCTCGACGCCGCTGAGTATAGCTTGTCCACGTTGTCCAGCTCGTGCATGTAAGTGCGTGGCCTTCGAATTCGGAGATCTCAAAATCTGCACCCGCTTATGGTCTCCATGCCTCAGGCCTCATGGTCGTATGTGGTTGTACATATTCGATACCAAGCGCTTCACGATACAGCCTCCGACGAACAAGTAGCCTATCTGGTATATGTATGCTAACCGTGTGGTATATCTGAATCTGTGGGGGTAGGTCTAGAGCGGGATTCTTGCAGTCTTGTTCAACCGCACGAGGTGTGAGCGGTACACCCACAACATCGTAGTGGTTATCATGGCCGCGAATATACAGATCACGTATGACTTGGAGTACGATGGGCCCCATGAGGCGATCCATAGGTATCTGAAACGCCCGTAAGCACATGAGTATTCGCCAGTGCTGTGAGAACGTACGATCCGCCTATATCTCCAAGGCACGAAAATGAGTTGACAAACGCTATTGCCACCGCTCGCTTGGATGACGACTCGGATATTGAGTTGCTCAACCACGCCATGGTAATCACAAAGGAAACTGGTGATTGAGCCATGAAATATCTACCATGCCCTTCAGTTATACAAATCCGCAACCGAAAGCCTCAGGGGGGTGACTCACAAAGCTAAGTAACGAATGCCAGTCTTCGTGGACAAGACGGCGATAACAGACCCAATGACGGCCATCAATATTGGGCCGGTCGCGTGCCAGAAACGTTCTCCAGTCGCATCCGAGTGTCTGGGAAGTGCTAAGGTGATCGATAAAAAGAAAGTCGTCGTGGAGAACGAACCGCATGACCCAGATGGATGTTGCTACACCTATTATCCATGGAGGAGAGCAGAGTAAAAGCGAGACGATTGGACCATAGCCTACGGTAGCAACCAGGGTCGGGAAAAAACTTTGAAATGACAACATAATATTCATGAAAGTTGTTGTAATAGCTAGCCACCACACTGTCCAGTCAGTTGAGGCTTCCGTAAGTCCGGATCGCCGTGCGCTCTTTACCGGATCATCTTCAATGCCGCATACATCTTCCATCATCCTCTCTTGAGCTAGAATTTGCTCTTCCGTTGTGAGCCATGAGGCGGGAGTAGTAGGAAAGTCAGGAATCAAGTCAAGGGGCATTGCGACAACCACACATGTCAGGGCTCCTTCAATAAAGAAAAGCCACCTGACGTTATGCTTCAGTAAGCTTATCTGCTAGTCGCCATCAACGCTCACCTCCATGCGGCAAAGCCAAGTATACCATCCATGGTTGCGAAGATTCCTGATGCAATGAGCGGGCCGATGACTCTGCTGATTGCGACAGCACAAGTGAAGTAAACCATCCTTAAGCCTATTTCGTGACGTTTGTACCTAGAACATTTGGAAGGTCAGTAGACAAAGACCAAAGACGGAATCCGGCTGTGTACCATCTAGAGAGTATGAATAGAGCTCCTGGATAGTAGGCTGCCTCAACGAAGCCAAGGGAAAAGCGAGATAGAAGGGCAGAGTGATAACTATTGTTTTAAGTTGAGCCCTGCAGACAACCAACGTGGCGATAGCTCACCTCGTGGCGGCACCTGGCAGAAAAGGGAAGTGAGAAAGGACTTGACTAACACCATAAAGGCTCACTGACCTATGCATATGGAAAAGATTCCCCACAAAAACGTGCAACAGGATAGGTAAACGGAGGGTCTTCTTAGTTCACTGAGAAGTACATTGCTGCTGCCCTGTGAGCACTGGCGTGGATTAGTATGCAGATGATTGCGCGTACGATGGAATCTGCATGGGCATATAGCCAACAGACATTATGCCGATCAGCGTATTGAACTGTTGACCTGTCATATGAAGATCCTCTTCGAGGCCTTGCAATCGTGCAGCACTTGACAGACATTAACAACAAGTCGACAATGAAGAGAGGACTGCACTCACGCCACGTTAGTCCTCTCCAACTCAATCGTCGTGTAAGTTTTCCAGAAAATGTAACGTGTTCGAATAGGATGACTTACACAGTTCAACGTGTACACAAAGACAAGGAAAAAGACCCTGATATCTAGCTTTCGAAGCAAGCTCTGCTCGACTTGTGCTCGCCTTCCGGAGCCGCAGAGGAGGACATGATGGCCTGTGGAGGCGAAGGATGTGTGCTCGTCGGTATCGGGGCATATCTCGTCGATATCGCCTAATAATTGGTCTGTCGACGACCTGGGGAAACGTGACATCTGTCTGGGAACTGAAAGCTGGGAGAGTGGGTGTAATACGATTGGCTCCGTGGCACGAGACCAAAGGGGTCTGGATAAGACCTTCCCTGCATGTTTTACTTGACCAGAAAGCGCCCTAACCTGGTCATAAATTTTATTTGCCATTCCGCTAGGGCGTCCCTAGTGCCTTGTAGGCAACCGCGGGAGTCCAAGAAGGGAATCTGCAAAGGAACCCAACTGCGCGCGAGAGGGAAAGATAGGTTTGCTTCTTCTAAATTAGGTCGACCAGCGGTTGCTAGTATGCTTTACGTAATTGCGGTGCCTTCTCTCAGAAGTAAGGGGAAGACCAACAGCATCGCGCCACCATCATGTCGCTGAAGTACATACTACAGATCTGAGTCCTTCCTTTGCTCTCTACATGTTGGCATGGCGTTGGGTATCAATCCACGACGTAGGAATAACGCCGACTAATCCGATCGTGAGATGACAGCGGCGCAACTCCCTGAGCCTCACGACAACTACGGGGATTGCACAGTCCACACAGCGAGCTGACCGTTTCTGGTTCAGTCAAGCTTCGGCCCCAAGGCTTAGTCTGCCGGATATGTCCTGATTTGAAATCCAGTAGACCGGGGCACGAACGTGGCCGCAACTACTGGGTGGTGTATGCTAGGCGATGGCTTGCTTGGACACTGAGGCGGGGTAATGACAGCGAACAGGACGCGGCCCCGAGATAGGGTTACAAACAAGAATAGACTGCCGCACACTGCCATTCACTACGTTCGAGGCGCTGTGCTTTGGACTCGGATACTATTTACATAGATCCATACGATGCAGAGCAACAGCCTGTCAAAGCTGGATCTGAATCCATGTTACTGGTATCATACAGGATACCACAGGAGCGTTGATTATGTGGACAATTGCATGAAAGACTGTTATTCGTTGCGTTGAGTAATACTAACTTGTCTACGTACATGATCAGGTTCAGGCCATTGTGGTCACTTACTTTGGTATATGTAAGTGTGCGCTCATCAAGGTTCAGAAACCCGAACGTCAACCTTGTAAGTATCCGAGACCATGAGGGAGTCATGTGTGGGATATATCCGATACCAGGCTCTTTACGGTACAAGCCCTAGAGGAACCAATAGTGTTATGACCGACTATATGATATATCTAAAGCCTGCGGGAAGGTCTAGAATGCGTTCATGTATCTCTGCCTGCTTGTTAAGCCGCATGAGGTGTAATCGGTACACCCACAGCATCATAATGGCTATCACAGCTATGAATATACAGATCAGGTATGACTTGGAATATGATGGGCCCCACGAGGATATCCAAAAGTATCTAAAAATGCTATAAGCATACAAAAGGTTCGCCAATAGTTCAAGAACGCACGCTGATCCAATGTCTCCAAGGGTCGCGATTGCGTTAACGAACGCTATGGCTACTGCCCGCTTGGATGAAGGCTCGGGTATCGAGTTGCTTAGCCATGTCATGGAAATAATATAGCAAACGGATGACTGGGCCATGAAAAATCTACCGTGCTTATCAATCATACGAATACAGAAACAAAAAAAAAAGACTCACAAAGACAAGTAACGGATGGCAGTGTTCATGGACAGGATGGCAATAGTAAACCCAATGATAGCCATCGAAACTGGAACAGTCACATGCCAGAAACGTTCTCTAGTCGCATCCGAGTGTCTGGGAAGTGCTGAGGAAGTCAGAGAAAAGAAAGACATCATGGTGAACGAACCTCATGATGAAGAGTGAGGTTGTTGCACCTAATATCCATGGGGGAGAGCAGAGTAAAAGTGAGACAATTGGGCCATGTCCCATGGTAGCAACAAGGGTGGGGAAAAATTGTTCAAATGACAGCATAGCAGTCAATAAAGTGAACGCAACAGCTAGCCACCAGACTGTCCAGTCAGTTATGGCTTCCACGAGTCCGGACCGCGGTGTACTCTTTATTGAGTCATTCTCAATGCCACACACATCTTCCACCATCCTTTCCTGGGCTAGCATCTGCTCTTCCATTGTGAGCCATGAAGCAGGAGTAGTGGGAAAGTCAGGAATCAAGTTAAGAGCTATTGCAGCAACTACACAAGTTAGAACTCCTTCGATGAAGAAGAGCCACCTGATACTATGCTTCAGCAAGTTTATCCCCACGTCAATCACTAGTGTTCACCTCCATGCGGCACAGCCATGTATCCCATCCATGGTGCCAAGGATTCCCGATGCGATGAGCGGACCAACGATTTTGCTTACTGCACTACCGCAAGTGAAGTACACCAGCCTTGAGCCCATTTCGTGACGTTTGTACCTTGAATGATATAATGTGAGCAAACACAGATCGAATACGGATCCGACTATGTACCATCTGGAGATTATAAATAAAGCTCCTGGATAGTAGGCTGCCTCTGTGAAACCGAGCAAAAGACGAGATAGCAGGGCAGCGCGAAAACTATGGATGTAAGCGGAGCCGGAAGACGGCCAATGCGGCGATAGCTAACCTCGTGGCGGCACCTTTCAGGGAGGTGAATTCAATAGATGCTTGCAAAATTCCACAAAGGCCTACTGACCAGTGCATATCGACAAGACTCCCCATAAAAAGATACTACAAGAAAGGTAAATGGACGGTTTTCTAAGTTGGTTGAGGAATATGTTGCTGGTGCATTGTAAGCACTGGTGTGGGTGGACGTGCAAGAGTCCGCTTACGATGGAATTTGCATGGGCATGTAGCCAACATGTAGGATGCTGATTAGAGTATTGAATTGCTGTCCTGTCATATGAAGATCTTCTTCGAGGCCTTGCAGTCGTGCCGCACTTGACAACAGTGAACAAGTAGTCGACGATGAAAGCAGGGACTGCATTTACGCTACGTTACCCCTGTTCATCTAAGTCCTTGTGTAAGTCCTCCAAGGACTATGGCAGTCGAGGAGGGCTCACATGTTTCAATGCATACAGGAACACAAGGAAGAAAACCCTCAGATCCAGTTTTTGAAGCAACCTCTTCTCAACTTGCTGGCGTGTTTCAGAGCCACTGGGGGGTACAAGTCTGTCTATGGAGGTGAAAGCTGTATGTTCGTCAGCATCGGCAGAGGTGTTGCCTAACAGGTGGTCTGTCGATGAGCTAGTAGGGAATGGTGGCATCTGTCTGTGGGATAAAATATGATGGGGAAGCTGTTGAAGGTAAAGGTAAAGTGAGCGATCGGCATCATGGCACGAACACCGAGCAGTCCAGATACGATATTATGTACATCCTCCCGGACCTCCCCTGTGGAACGCCAGAAGCTCATGTAAGCATGGACAAGAATGGCAACCTATGATAGGAACTGGATAAACAAACACGCTATCAACTGAGAACCATCCATCTTTACTCGTTAGTACACACAGGTGTCCTGTTCATGGCAGCGGCTCATCCACGACTTTGCTTCTGTGGCTACATCAAGTCTGATCGACTCTCGCTGTGCTCTACAACCCCAGGGAAATCCTTGGTCTGGTCTGAAGTCTGCCCAGTGCCAGTCCATCGTATTTTATCATCGGGCTGTTTCAACCATTGATCCATTAAAAATCATAAACAAGATGTGGGGGCGCTCAAAAACCTCTCTTCCATGGCACTCTGATTGGATATACGGTCTTCCTATAGCACACCTCAGCTCTCTACTTGTCACAGAGCCCCCCACCCCACCTTCTGTTCTGGCAGCGAACAGCTCAGGATGTCACCAAGAGCATCAACAGACCGGCTGTTGGGTGATGTCGGAATAAACGCGGATGTCGAGAGGAATGCGGACATCTGTGACCAAGAGAGGTACCAAAATAACAGCGAAGATAGGGTCACAAACAAGATTAGACTGCCGCACGCCGCCAATGATTTAGAATCCCGTTTCCGGACTGATTGCACTGTGTATAAACTAAATGGTACGTTTTGGGCACCGTGCTTCGTATGGGATATTACAAGATAGGGATCCATACGAAACGGAACAACAGCCCATCGAAGTTCTGAATCAGAATCCCGGATGTTACTGGTATCGTACAGGACTCCACAGCAGCGTTGTTTATCCAAGACTTTGTTGTTGTTCACGT
>Ga0307516_10009022_pt1 | contig 11170 bp, 8 predicted proteins | sample 19_EM_MG_FD_203310 | JGI IMG/M metagenome (GOLD analysis project Ga0307516, IMG submission 203310) | Populus trichocarpa ectomycorrhiza microbial communities from riparian zone in the Pacific Northwest, United States - 19_EM | ecosystem: Host-associated > Plants > Roots > Unclassified | place...
ACAATAAAGATAAAAATATAATTGGTTAAAGAGACAAAAACATAAAAACAAATATGTCTCTAAGATAATTTTGAAGTGAATTTTTGTATTTTCAAAACAGGAGATATAGAGAAGACATATATTTAGAGACAATATTTATTATTTTTTATTCTTAAAATATCATTATAAAAAAACTTTTAATTCTAAAATTATTCAACTAAGGCATGTAGGATAAAAATAATTATTATCATAATTTTTAAACCCAACTCAAGAGTCAATTCGGGCAAAGCCGGATCACGAGTCGGGTTGACCCGAGTCAATGTAAGAACAAAAATTATTATTATCATAGTTTTAAAACTCGATTATAAGATTGACCTGGGATAAGGACCTGGTCATCAGTGGAGTTGATCGTTAACCTGAATTAACGTAAAGATAAAAATGGTTATTATCATAGTTTTAGACCCTAATTGAGGGTCGACCGGAGTTAAAGCCTGGGTCATGTATTAGGAGGGTCAACTCGGGTTGACCTCGGTCAACATAAAATAAAAGTGGTTGTTATTGTAATTTTACAACTTGATTTGAGGGTCAACTCGAGAAAAGGCTAGGGTCACAAATCAAAAGCTTTAACTTGAGTTGACCCGAGTCAATGTAAGCATAAAATATTATCATAGTTTTAAAACCCGAATAGAGAGGTTAATCAGGGCAAGGCCTAAGTCACAAGTCGGGAGAGTTAACATGGGTTGACTCAAGTCAATCTATAGATAAAAATGATTATTATCATAGCCGACCAGAGATCGGTGGCAAGGTTCAAGTCGATCATGGTTTTATAATAAGAGTTATTATAATATTGTTAATTTTAACACTCAATATAAACTAAAGTAAATATATATATAATTATTTAAAAAAAAATGTTAGTTTGACAACAATACATATTAAATATAAAATGAAGTTTTTTCACATTTTATTTTATCTTATCCACTATAACTAAATACGATACAGAGACAGTTACTTTGACTTGTATATCACTATCAAACACAATTCCATCTATCTTCTTTTTTTTCTTGTCTCTTTTATATCCACTATATATTTTTTTTTATCTCGAGACAATAACTAAACAATAACTAAATATCAGGTTTCGCAAAAGCCTCGTTTGATATAAACAAAGGTTGTTTCTTTGCCATTGATTTTTTTTTTGTCGCCTCGTAATCTTGTTATTTATTAACCAAAACTTTTTTATAAAAAAAATAAAGTAGTATTGTTAATTAACAAGATAAAGTAACTAGGAAAATTGTTCGTTAGTTAATGACTCTATGTCTTCAATAAAATCTCCACAACGAGATCTTCATATCTTTATTGAAATTTTCACATCTCTAGATGAATTCTTCATGTCTTTAATAAAATCTCCACACCAGAATCTTCACATCTCTAATTAAAATTTCCATCCATACAATGTCTCCGTACACAATGCATTAACATTACTTTTACGATCACAAAGCATCCTTTATTTTTTTAAAATAAATAATGTCATGTACACTAAAAAGAACAAGAAAACTCATTGAACACTCATCTCTCTTGCAGGCAAACTCTCATCTAATCTACAAGCATGTTAACAAAAGTTGCGAGAAGATAACCTAAAAAATATATTTTTTATTCCCCTCTTTCTTGTGATTGTTAAGTCTTTCAAACATGGGAGATGGTGCATGAAAAATATGCAAAAAAAAAACCAAACAACTAGGAATCCTAACCATCCGTTTAGGTATAGCCCACAACCAAACACCCTAGCCCAACACTATCTAAGCCTTAATGGGTTGATCGCGATATTTTTAGGCTTAACGCAGTACCCTTATCTCAAGCACACACCTTAATGTATGTTTTTTAGTTCAAAGAAGTTAGAGCGGTGTCACACACCACCCTTTTGAGCGCACTTTATGCAATACTAAACCACCCATCGATGTTCTTGGTGCACACCAAATTCTGTGTAGAAGTAGAAGCACTAACTCCACCAATTGTATAGCAACCAACAACTGACCTGCAACCCCACGCACCACGAGACACCTACAACTCAACGCACCACTAGACACTTGCAACTCTACTTACCATGAGGTATTTGTAACACCACTCTTCATAAGGTTAATTAACATGATTGAGACCTATAAATGCCTTTGGTCACCGACAATTCAAGCTCATTCAAAGGCTTTACAGTAGTTCATTTGATACACATATTCCCAACGTCTTTATTTTTTTATATATATATATTTTTTATATTTACTGAATTAAACATTAGAAAGTTTTTAAATATCAACCAAGTTTAGAAACAAAGTCTACATTCAAACACACGCTTGAGCCTAAAACATAATAATGAAAAGCATAATCCAATGTGGAAGGTTTCATGACCTTATCAATCTCGTAATTGAACCGTTTTGTAATTTCAGAGTTTTTAATAACTTACTATTCCCCTTATCACAAGTGCGTATACATGTGATCCAACTTGGAACTAGAGACAGTAACAGAAAACCTCCCATTTAAAACGGGACCCCTCCATCCAGGAAAGTTCAGACGCGTTGAATTGTTAATTTGGATGAGTAGTATGTTTCAACTTTCAACCTGTTGAAAGCTTCCAACTTTTGAAGTCCTGATCAAGTCTATAAATTATACCTTCACATTCCTTTTGGAGATCTCAAGGTTAACACTTGATTTGATTTGAGTGCGGACTCCCAGACAGTCAAAAACTTTAATTAAGCGAAGCCTCTCCAGCTAGTTAGCAATCTCTTCCATATCCTAGTTCTCCCGTCATTCCTTTTTAAATTTTGTAGCACCTATCTTATCGCTCATATGGAAACTCCAGGATCACCCCATCAACCACCAACTTATGGAAACCTAATCACTGTTCTTAGCATTGATGGAGGTGGAATAAGAGGGATCATACCAGGGACTATCCTTGCCTTTTTGGAGTCCGAACTTCAGGTAGAAATCGTACTTTTTTTGCGCGCTCATGGTGATAAGTTGGGTTAAGTTGTAACCTTCGACTTTTATTTGAACTTTATATTACCACATGCATGGCAATGTGCATTTAATTAACACAGCTCGTTTGATTAGCTACCTGCTTGCACGTTCCAATTCCAATATTAATGTTCATGATAAAAAGAATCAAATGTGTGTTGTCGATTCAAAGACTTCAAGTACATAATTTTATGTTCATTCATTTTTTAATGCAAACGTGAAGAAGCTGGATGGTGAAGATGCAAGACTCGCGGACTATTTTGATGTGATTTCAGGGACTAGCACTGGTGGCCTGGTCACTGCCATGCTAACTGCCCCAAACGAGCAAAATCGCCCTTTGTTTGCTGCCAAAGATATCAATGACTTCTATCTTAAGCACAGCCCAAGAATCTTCCCCCAGGATGGGTAATAGTCTTTGATGATCACATCATAATAGTGAATTAATTAGATTTGCATGAAGAATATTGTTTTCTCAATCTATTTTCAGTATCCTTGATATTAATTAATTATACTCCTTTTCCAATAGGTCTCCATTTGCAGCTGCTGGTAATCTGATCAAGGCTTTCAGCGGGCCAAAATATGATGGCAAATATTTACATAGCATTGTCAAGGAGAAATTAGGAGAAAAGCGATTGCATCAGACCTTGACAAATGTTGTGATCCCAACTTTTGACATCAAATACCTCCAGCCCACCATCTTTTCTAGCTATCAGGTTCGTATTTATCTCTAAATATTGTTTTCTTACTCTGCAAGTTGAAAAGAGTCATATCAACGCTGATCAGGAGAAATAACAATTCCCTCACAATACGACTTTTCGGTTCAGGTGAAGAATGATCCATCCACCGATGCTCTTCTATCTGATATATGCATTGGAACTTCAGCTGCCCCAACTTATCTCCCAGCCCATTATTTTGAAACCAAAGATTCGGAGGGCAAAGTGAGGGGTTTCAATCTTGTTGATGGCGGTGTGGCTGCTAATAATCCGGTATATATATATCTATTTATATAGTAATCTATACTAATCCATATCACAAATCTTAATTAATCTTGTATAACTACAGTTGTTGCACAAAATGCTTCTTTTTAATTAATATTTGGTGTATCGATCAGACTTTAGTTGCTATAGGTGAAGTATCCAAAGAAATCAATCGGGACAGCCCTGACTTCTTCCCCGTGAAGCCCACGGACTATGGGCGATTCCTGGTACTGTCTCTTGGGACTGGTACAGCAAAAACAGAAGAAAAGTACGATGCAAATAAGGCAGCAAAGTGGGGTGTCTTGGGATGGTTGACTAGTGACAATTCTACTCCATTGGTGGATGTTTTTACGCAAGCCAGCAGTGACATGGTTGACCTTCACCTTGGAACTGTTTTTCAAGCCCTCCTTTCTGAAAAAAATTATCTCCGAATTCAGGTATATTTCAAGTTCATATATATATATATATATATATATATATAGACTTGTGTAATGAAGTAATTTATACTTGTGCTAAAAATGCAGGACGATACATTGACTGGAACACTTGCATCCGTGGATATTGCCACCAAAGAAAATTTAGAAAATCTTGTGAAAGTGGGTGAAGGATTGTTGAAGAAACCAGTATCAAGGGTGAATCTGGATACCGGTGTCTTTGAGCCTGCTAATAAGTTGACAAATGAAGAGGCTCTCATAAAGTATAAATCTGTTCTCAGCGTATAATTAATTAATAGCACCTTATGCCTTCAGTTATTTAATTTGATTTAATTTCCTCTTGTTTTTGTAGGTTTGCTGAACGACTTTCACACCAGAAACAGCTTCGTTTAGTCAGGTCACCACTTGGAAATGATGCTAATCCGAAATGAAGTTGATTGTTGCTCTTAAATTAATTTCTTTTTTTTAATTATTTAATTTAATTACGTACGAGATTAAATACGCTTTTCAGAATCAATTTTATTATTTCATTTAATTGGATTCGAATAAATTTGGAGAGAGGAATAAAAAAATGAGTTTGGAGTCAATAATTCTCCATTGTTTACATCTTACAAGTCTTGGAATAACGATACCACACGGTATATACTTGGCCAATGTAATTAATTCATTAACACGTTGAATATAAATCACGGAATTCTTTTCTACGCATTAAAAAGGTGTTCAAAGAATTATAGAACTCATAAAATCAATTTCTATATTAAAAGAAAAACACTATTCTACCGATAAAAAAAAAAAAACTAAATAAAAATTGAAGAAATAAATAGCATTTCGATTTGAATTAGAGTATTTAAAAATAGAATCAAATTTATCCAAACTGAAACTAAATAATCTAATAATCATATATGATAATTAGTTCATCCATGTTCAAAGTATTTAAAATTATAAAAACAAATAGAGGAATAAAATCCAATCCATCCAATTTGGATGGTAAGATGAACCCTTTAGGTTTTTTTGCTTTATTTTAGAAATAATAATGATTAAATTGTTTTTTAAATCAAAATTTCTAAAAATAAGGGTGTTTTTGTTATCTCCTATAAGTTTTATTATTATTATTAATAAGTTGGGTTATGAAAAAAAAATCATTTAAAAAAATTACTATAACCCAACTTAATAATAATAGAAGCTTATAGGATCAAAGTATTTCATGTATCATTTTTAGAACCCAAGTACAGCACAACCATTAATTCAAATAAAAAAATCATGAAATACAAGTATTTCATGTATTATTTTTAGTTGATTTACTATACAGATTTATTTGACGGGAAATAAATCTGTATTACCACGAGACCAGCACGACCTCTGGGCCCGAATGGACGATTGGAAGGAACCTCACATCGTGATTGCTTCTGGGGTCCACTAACACTGATTACCACCGTTAATGATGTTGACTTGTAACAGTAAGACCACTTGGGATAAAAGGTCTTAACATCATCGTATTTGGGCATCACGTGCCGTATGGGGAGGTCCATGCTTCTATTTTTTAGATCGCCAACGGCATGGAATTGTGTTGATTCAGATGCCAATAAAGCCTTTTAGGTTGCTGGCCACTGGTCGCTTATCTACTTATCACCGTTATCATGCCACCGCTTCTATTCTTGCATTTCATTAATTTCATATTTCTTTATACAATTAAGTATAATATAAAATAATATCTTTTTAATTTAAGCTGAACTCTTTTATGATAGTTCTTAATTTAAATAATATAAAAGTAATATTTTTATAGTAAATTACTATAAACACAAAAGGTCAAGGTGAATATTGTAAATTATGTTTTCGATTTTTTTATAGGAGCTATGATCTTGAACTTTTTTCTTTTGGTTTTTATCAGAAGAAAAATCCTTCAAATTTTAAACAAATAAACATAGTTTTCAATTTTTCATTGTAAAAATAAAAATAAAATGAATATGATAAATGAGCATAGTTTTCACATTTTCTTTATCTGCTCAATAGTTAACAAACTGATATTATAGCAAGAAAGTATCGAGCACCTCTGCAAACATTCATCCTACTCGAATAAATATTGGACAAACTAAGGAAATTAACTCATACTAGAGCAGATTTAGAAAAGAGTTTGGCAGACTCACGCTCTGGAGCACAACTTTATTCAGACAGCATACTGCAAAACAATCTATTCCAATTGATAAAGTTTTTCTTCAACTACTATAATCCTAAACAAATGATAAATTAAATCCCTATAAAGCTACCTCAAGTCATCAAAATTCAGTTCCACTCCACAAATTGTAGAGATTTATAAGAATTTTACAGAACCGATGGAATTGAAGAGAAATGAAACGAATTTCCCCTAAATGAAACGAATTTCCCCTTCATGATTAATACTGATTACCAGAGCTACATCATGCTCTTTCGGGGTACAATTCACTCAGCTTACTTGCTGTTGGTGGTTGCCATACATAGGGTAAGCCCCATATGCCGCAGCATACGTGCTTGGATCATGAGGTGGTGGCAGAGCATATCCATAACCATCATAAACCTGCCCTCCATAGTATGCCCCATTCCAGGGACTGCTGAAATCTGCTCTATGCTGCCAAATCCCAACAATACCAGCACAATAAACAAGCTTGAATACCAAAAACAAAAGGGAAAGAAAAAAGAGAGAGCTTGAAACAGAATATGAACTCATTAAACAGATGATTTCTAACAATTGTTGCTTTGGACATATAGTATAGAATATGACTTCAGAGAAAGTTGTAAAGATTCTCAGTTTTGATAAGACTACAATTTCAATAGCTGTCAACACTTTCTTACAAAATATGCCAAAACATCCTTCAGATGTAAATAAACAGCTATCCTACCAAACTTAAAAATAAAAACAGTTCTGAGCAAGCTAATTACACTTGAACTCTATACTGCGGACTCTTTTTTTTTTTTTTTCCAAAAAGAGTTCGTAATTATTCTAAACACATCCTATCCGGTAAGGTAATGAAAGAAAGATATGAAGTAAGGTGGCTGTGGATAGAAAGGGAGGGAGAATCAATACCTGCTTATGTCCTGGATTGCGACCCCAAGAAAGACGCACAGTTTGCTTGCCAATTACTGTTCCATTCAACTTCTGCAATGCTTCTTCCGCATTATTCCTGACAATTGAAGTTAGATAGAGAATCATGTAGTAACTCTGTAATGAAGGAATAACCAACCAATACATTATTATTCACATATTGTTAAGGCAAAGCAGAGTTACAGCCACAAAGTTTTACCTGTTGGCAAATTGTACAAACCCACATCCTTTACTGACTGGTATTTTAACGGACACTATCTCACCATACTGAGAGAAAGGCTGCTTGAGATCTTCATCAGTGACATTAGGGTCAAGCCCTCCAACAAATATCTACACAGAAACATAGTCTATTCAAAGAAAAAATATGGGCATCCTAAAGATTAAAACTGCACAAAGAAGCTGGAAATCTCACTGTTGCATTGCTGGAATCACCATCCGATTGGAAGCCTTGGGAAGAAGCACCATTTGATCCATATCCGCCTAAAAATAAGACAAGAAGAGTTCAATATGATAAAGATTCAAAGAAAGAACTTGTATGATAAAGATTCAAAGAAAGAACAGTAATCTAATACCTTGTTGCTGATATCCAGAGGACTTCCTGGGGGTTGCAGCACCAATACGCATAGGCCTGCTCGAACAATATACACCATTCATTTCAGTCATTGCCTGTGTTCTTTCAGTATCATCTCCAAACCTCACAAAACCATAACCTTTTGAACGACCAGTATTGGCATCAAATACAACTTTTGCAGATTTAACAGACTGATATTTGCTCGCAAAAGTTTCTTGCAATAAACTATCAGTAACATCTGCAGCTAAGTCTCCTACAAAAATAGAAAGATCAGGAGTATTATCTGATCGCTTGTCACCCGTGCTAAATGTTGCCCAATTGAGGCGGAAAGGCTGTTCTGTGTTAGGCATCAGAATGCCACCATAGTTCTGTAGAACTTTCTCAGCTGTGGCATGTGTAAAAAATTCCACAAACCCATAGCCCTCGGACAAACCTGTCTGCTTACTGCGAATAACCTTGATAGAAGCAATCTGTCAATATACAACACTGGTTGTCAGACACGAAAGAGCACAGTCACCAAACTGCAAAAACAAATTCTTTCATTAAAATTATAAAGAAAAATCATTCCTTTGCCTACCAGTACAGTAATGCATTGCATTATATTAACAAGTACAATAAGAATATCCACGTTAAAAGCACTAGCTCCTTGTATAAGCTAAGTGCATGTTATCAAATATAAGTAGCAAAGTTTATGCCTTTAATAGTTATCTTACAAATACGTTATTTCGACACAACAAATTCTATCATCATCAATATTCTGTTCATCGATCCACGTTTCAGTGATTCTTATTTGTTAGTGTTAGAATATCATTTTCAAACAAGTTCTTAAGGTACAAACACCACCAACGCTTTAATTACAAGCCATTCCCTACATGCTCTTCAAACTTTCAGGTATATTTAATACAACGATTTCTTCTTTGTAATCCTCAAACAATATTGAAATTAATGAAAACAATCATCTAACATGCGCATTTAAAAAAAAATGAATTTTGCTATATATGTAGGGAAAATACAAAAATATTTCATATCCATACCTCGCCAGTAGAAGCAAAGCAGGTATGTAAATAATTTTCATCCATCCAGTGATGCAAGTCACCAATCCATATAGTTTTATTATCTCCACTGGATCCTTCTCTTTGCTGCTGCTGCTGCTGCTGTACATGCGGGAGATGGTGGTGATGCTGGTACTGGTGGTACGCAGTAGCAGCCATATAGTGTTGTGGAGGCGGCAGTCCATAATGTTGAGGCGGCATGTGCTGCATTACCATAGCCGCCACCGGGTACTGCATAGGCATCCACTGTTGTTGTTGCGGTGGAGGCGGCGGTTGTTGTCCTTGCTGCTGCTGCCGTTTATTCTGCTCTTGTTGTGGCTGTGAGTCGGAACCCCTGGATTGCATCTTTCTATTGGATAAAAATGGCGTAAGAATAGATCTAATATTTATTTTTCTCTCTTTATAAATTAAATTGTAGAAAAAGAAATAGGTTTTTATGAGCTGAAAGGAAACGAATCTGAAGTTTTAGAGAGAGACGGTTAGGGTCTGAGAGAAGAGAGGATTTGTGAGTGTCAACTTCTTTTTCTTTTCTTTTCTTTTATCAGGATGGAGTTGGAAACGCGGTTATGTTTACGGCCGTCGGATTGAGGGGTGGCTTCTGATCACAGCCGTTGATTCTGATAAAACCAGGGGATATGCATGTGATACTGTTTTGGTTTTTGGCTGCCCTCATGGATCCGCCGCCAGCTGCCTTTGCTTTGCTTTTTTGGGTACTGTAGGGATATTTTCAGTTGTTTTTATATTGGTTTTGGATTTATTTTGGGTGTTTTTGGAGTGTGGTGTTTTTTTGAATTTTTTTATTTTCAATTGTTTTTTTTTGTTTTTTTTAATTATTTTATTAAAAATAAACTTTAAAAAATAAAAATAAAATTAATATAGCATTAATTTTAACAGCGGATGTAAATACATTTTATTGTTTTTTATTTTTTATATATTATAACTTTTGTGAGTCATCGACTGCCATTCGGAAAATATTCCTTATTGCTGCAAACCAGGATTTATAGGACAATGAAGTGAAAACGAAACGCCGAGGTTTTTCATGATTGGGAAAAGATGTGGTTTTCCATCGTTTCCCAAATCTAAAGTAAAATTAGTGTGAAAAAAATTTAGGTATATTAGACTGTATAATTAAAGGAAAAAAAAATCACACATACAAAAGAAGAAGAAGACAGGTTTATGTAAATACTAATTTCCTTGCCATATAAATGGTTTATAAAATCATTACATAAAATTAATTACCTCAACAATGCTGGTAAGAACTTTTTGCATAAGTTTTCTACCCGTAAAGTCCTACTTTTAATAGAATTAATGGCAACTTCATGAAAAAGCAAATGATTTGAAATTGTCAATGATGCCTGAACTATTAAAGTATATTAAAGTATGTTTGTCTAAGATGTTACTTCTGTCGTCGTTTTACATGTTTTTAATCTAAACAGCAGAAATAGAAGATAGAAGAACAAATATATAATGAAAATATTGATAGTGACATCGTTTCAAATTTAGAATTCTTTAAAACCATTAATTAGAGAGGTGAAAAGGGCAAAAATTACTAAAGACTTTCTTTTCAATACAAAACTAGATTTATTGCGTTTCGTTGCGGATCAAATAAAAAAAATTAAGTTCCGAGTTATTAATTCAATTAGTAATTTAAATAATATAAAAAATATAACAACAATAAATAATTTGACAAAAAAAAAATAAAAAGAACTAGATCTAAAACTATCCAGATTACCGAACAACCTAATACTAACTTAATAAAAAAAAGAAGAAAAAAAAAGAAGAAGAAGAAGCAAAATGCTAAAGAAAAAATCAGCTTAAAAAAAAATAAATAAAGTTAGTTTAACCTTCTAAACTTGATCTAATATATAAAACTTGTAACTTGTTAAATTATAAATCTGGATTCAATGAGAATTATGAAATCATTTAAGAATATTAAAAAAAACTTGAAAAAAAGAGAGAGGAAAAAACCTCTCCTCTCCTCTCCTGCTACTATTAGACGATGATGAGGTTTATTCTTTGCTTAGTGGGCTGCAAGGCTGTAACTAAGTAATACACTCCACCCAAATTATCCAAGGATAACG